>Ga0074046_10003401_pt1 | contig 13331 bp, 14 predicted proteins | sample BogForMeECP23OM3_FD_94441 | JGI IMG/M metagenome (GOLD analysis project Ga0074046, IMG submission 94441) | Bog forest soil microbial communities from Calvert Island, British Columbia, Canada - Bog Forest MetaG ECP23OM3 | ecosystem: Environmental > Terrestrial > Soil > Wetlands ...
AACGCTTTCGGCGGTAAAGGTTGTATGGTGATCGTCACCGCGCAATTCGGCTCCGACGCGCGGCGCGAGATCGAGAAGATTCAGGAGAAGAACGCCGGTGTTGAGAATTACGACGACCAAATCGAGAGCTATTTGAAGCGAGACGGCCTCATCCAGTATTTCACCACGATTGGTCAGAGGTTCGACCTCTGCTTGGGTGTGGCGACACGAACGAAGGACGGCGAGGAGGGCATGATCGTCCGCGGGCGCGACCGGGAAGGTGGTGTGTTTACCGCGTGCTCCTTCCATGTGGATTCGGACAGCAACTACATGACTGAGAAAAAACGGCAGTACGCGGTGAGCGAAACCGCCCCCGAAAAGACCTTGGCGGTTGCTTCCTTCGACGAGGAATTATGAGTGAGATAGCGAACGGATATTCATGGTACAAATTTGACATCGACGGCTGGCTCTCCAGCCCGGACGTCCAACAGATGAAGATGGCTGAGCGAGGTGTGTACCACCACCTCCTCACTATACAAGCCCGTGATGGAAAGCTCGCGGTGGATATGAAAGCCCTCGCCCGGCAGTCGGGCGTGGACCGTCGAACTGTTGAAAGTTGGATGAAGGATTGGGGTCATTTGTTCCCGATTATTGGTGTCGAACCCGGTGCCATACTTGCGCAGGCGTTACGTCCATGCAGCGTCCACGCTACGTCGGCGTTACCTATATGCAGCGCCTGCGCTCCGCCGCCGTTACCTCTACGTTGCTTCCCCGCTGCGTCGTGGATGCGTCAACGTATCGTCCGCGCAAATCCGAAGCTATGGAATTTATCAGTAAAATCGGGAAAATTTGAGGGTCAGCCGCTCCTAGAAGAGAAGAGAGAAGAAGGAGACGTAGAAGGAGAAAAAGAGGGAGATAAAACACATGTCGTCCTCACCCTTAAATCAAGGGTTTTAACCGTAAGGGGAGAGGGAGCCTAATATGTCAAAACTGGCAAAACCCGGATATGTGACGATGTCGGACGCCGACTGGCAAGCGCTCACCGAGGCACAGCAGCAGGCGACGCTGAACCTTTACGCCTTGCAGAAGGCGAAGGGGATCAAAAGCGCGGCCCCAACGTCAATAATATTCGAAGCGCCTGCGCCGGAATCACCTGACAATGATGGAAAAGAATTAACCCCCGATCAGGTCGGCATTCGCAACTGGTCGGAATCCATTGTCACCTCAAGCGGCAAAACAATCACCGGCGAGAGAATCCGCAACTGCATCATTTACCAACTCGATGTGAGGAAGGACTCGTGGTATACGATGCGCTTGACCAAAGGGTTTGTCAAGGCGAAGGCTGAGAAGTTAGACGACGATACACCCGAGGATTTTGTGTTCGAGAAAGACCCACTTTTCCGCGAGAAGAAAATCCGAACCGAAGATGGTGAGACGATGATCACGAAGATCGAGCGTCAACCCAAAAACGACGCGGAACGCCGCAAGATCAGGGAGCGATTCGGCGTCAACCCGCAAACGGTTTCATATCTCGCGAAGAAGGATTGCCCGAAGTGCGGCGGATCAGGTGTATATTCAACATCTTCGTACCCCAACGATCCGGTGTACGAGCGCTTAACGGAGTCGGTGGAGTGCGCGTGTAGCTACGAGTGATTATCCAACAACACTGAGAAAAAAATTTCCGCGGTTTTGAAAAGCCCAACAACGTCGAGGAATTTTTTGCGAAGAAAAAATCGCCAGTGAAAATTTTTCGCCAATCTTAAAAGCATAGGTGTCGTCCCGAAGTATTACACATTGTCCCCATCATAGAAAGAGTTTGTCCTCATGGTCAGCAACAGCAATAGGTATATTTACACACATCTCCACCCACAAACCAAAGAAGTTGTTTACGTCGGCAAAGGCGCAGGCGAGGCTGGCGGCCGTGCTTGGGCAACCGGGCTCAAAAGTTTGGGGGCAACAAATGGTAAGTAAAACCCCCGAGATGACTCCTTATCAGCAATTTATCGCGATGTCACGCTACGCCCGCTGGAATCAAGAGAAAAGTAGGAGGGAAAACTGGGACGAGACAGTTCATCGCTACGTTTCCTTTTTCACACCGCGAATTCCGAAACAAGATCGCGAAGAAATTTCCAATGAAATTGAGAAAGCGATCCTCCACATGGATATTATGCCCTCGATGCGGGCTATGATGACTGCCGGGCTCGCACTTGAGAAAGACAACGCCGCTGGCTACAACTGCTCGTATATCGCTGTTGACGACCCTCGGGCATTCGACGAGGCGATGTATCTGTCAATGTGCGGCACGGGCGTCGGCTTCTCGGTCGAGCGCCAGTATGTGAACCAGCTTCCGATGATCGCGGAAAATTTTTATCCCGTCGATACGTGCATCAAAGTAAGGGATTCCAAGATCGGCTGGTCGAACGCCTTTCGGCAGTTGCTTAGCCTGCTGTATTCCGGCTCCATCCCCACATGGGATATGAGCGCCGTGCGCCCCGCGGGCTCGCCCCTGAAAACGATGGGCGGCCGCGCCAGCGGCCCCGATCCTCTTGATCGCCTCTTCAAATTTTCCGTTCAACTTTTCCAGAAAGCCGCGGGGCGTAAGCTCAACTCCATCGAATGCCACGATCTGATGTGCATGGTGGCCGACATCGTTGTGGTGGGCGGCGTGCGCCGCAGCGCCATGTTGTCGCTGTCGAACCTCTCCGACGACCGCATGCGCAACGCGAAGAACGGTCAATGGTGGGATGAGAAGAACCCGCAAGGAGCGCCGTGGCGTCGCCTCGCGAACAACTCCGTGGCCTACACCGAGAAACCGGAACCTGAGATTTTCATCCGGGAATTCTTGACCCTCATTGAATCGAAGTCCGGCGAGCGCGGAATTTTCAACCGAGTCGCGGCGACCAACAGCGCTAAGAAAACAGGACGCCGGAAATGGGAGGGCATTGATTTCGGCACCAACCCCTGCGGCGAGATCAATCTGCGGCCTAAAGGCTTTTGCAACCTCTCCGAAGTGGTCATTCGCCCGCACGACATCAAAGCTACTATCAAGCGCAAGATTCGCCTCGCTGTTATTGTCGGCTGCCTCCAATCCACGTTGACTGAATTCCGCTATCTCCGCAAAGAGTGGCAAAAGAACGCCGAAGAAGAGCGCCTTCTTGGCGTGAGCCTCACAGGCATCATGGATAACCAGATGATGTCTACAAACGGCCCCGAACTTGCCAAGATGCTTGATGAGTTCCGCGAATACTCAATTGAAGTTGCGACGGAGTGGGCGGGTAAACTAGGCATCAGCGTCCCCACAGCCATCACATGCGTCAAGCCGTCCGGCACTGTGTCCCAGCTTGCGAATTGCTCGCCGGGAATCCACAGCCGCTACTCCCACTGGATTCTCAGGGGCACGCAGGAGGATCGCAAGAGCCCGATCAACGCTTTCTTGAAGCAGATCGGCATCCCAAGCGAGCCGGAGCTTAACAAGCCCAACGACTCCGATATTTTCTTCTTCCCGCTGGTGTCCCCGGAAACCAGCGTGTGCCGCAACGACCGCACAGCCATCGAGCAGCTTGAGATTTACCTAACATACAAGCTGCATTGGACGGAGCACAATCCGTCTTGCACGATTTACGTGCGCGAGAAGGAATGGACAGACGTGCTGGCTTGGGTTTACAAGCACTTCGACATCATCGGCGGCATCAGCTTCCAGCCGCACAACAACGGAATCTACCGGCAAGCGCCGTACACGGAAATCGCCGAAACCGAGTATTTAAAGTTTAAGGAAAAGCAGCCAGCCATCGACTGGACCAAGCTGACAGAATTTGAAAAAGAGGACATGACCACATCCGGCAAGGAGCTTGCTTGTTCCGCGAACGGATGTGAAGTATAGCGCATGGACATCACGCTTAAGTTCAAACTCACGCTGTTATCAGGCGAGGTGACTGAACAGGAAATACAAATCCCCGCCGATCCAAACCACCCAATTGATAAGCAAACGCGGGCGCTCATGCAAACCATGATGACGCAATACGCACAGGTGGGCATGCTGCGCCAACCATCCCCCGGCATGTTCATGCTGCTTTGCCCCAGCCAAATCGCCTTGGTCGAATGCGAGTTGCCCAGCATCGTGCTCGCCAGCGCGAACGAAGTGCCGAAGATCACCCTCGAATAGCGACTTCCCGCCTCGTAAGTGGTGAGCCGGATGCGCAGACCACAAAATCTTGAATGGGAACTGACATGTGAGGATTTTGACTACACTGGGGTGAGGTGTTGTCCAATCTGCCACGAATCCGATCTTTCGAAATACGAACTGGTGGTCGTGAAAATCAACAACAAAGCCGCCCTCCTTTGTTGCGAATTGCGGGCTTTTTTCTATCCTGATGACCCGAATATTGGGCTTACGCCGGAAGAAAAACTTCTTCGCGCCATTTTCGGCGAAAAGGCGACTCACAAAGCCTACAATGAACAGCTCACTTAACTGGACTAGCAACCCCTTTTCCATGGGGGATTTATGGACGAGATTGTAACTCCTCACGAAGCCCAAGTTGACACGCTTCTCCAACTGCTCGCTATCATGCTGGACAAGCTAGGCGGCGAAGTCGCGATCAGCCGCCAAGACTTCGAGATGTACGAGAACGCCCCGGTCGTGGGTCGGCGCATCTCCAAGGATTACGTCCTGTTCCGGCTGGCTTACGAGGACGAAGTCGCCGGTATCGACGAAATCGACCTCCCGGAATCCCCCCAACCATAACAAAGCAAATACTTTACGTTTGGACAAATAAGCCGTTTCCGGTGTATAATATACCTATGAAGACACCGGACGGCAAGGCCGAACTCGCAGTTGGCGTCGGCGCAACCCTGTGCGTCGGCAGCGACCGCTACCCCTACACAGTCATTGACTTCACCAGTTCCGGCAAGACCATCACTGTCGTGGGCGACAATTACACCGCCGACAAGGCGGGCGGGCACGATTATTTCGGCACCCAGAAGTGGATCATCACACCAGCGGTGCCCGGCACCAGCTTGGTGGTAAAGGCGCGATGGTCACGCAGGATGGGCTGCTACCAGATCAAAGGCACACGCCTGCATGTCGGGAAGCGCGATGCGTATCAGAACCCGAGTTTTTAATCTGCTGTTTTGGCTCTGGCGAACGTTTCGCTGGCGATGGGCGGTGCGGCTGGATACGCGGCTTGCGACCCGGCGGCTTAAGCGTCATCCATACGATCCGATGCGCCCGCTTTGGGGAGACTTTAACCGTTGAACTTTGATTGGCCAAAATCTCCCGGCGCGACGTATACTGCAAGCAGTGAGAGGAATTCGACCCTATGGGTGCATCAGCCGCCGCCGCGCTGAAACGCAAGGTTTATGACTCCCCGGAAGAACTGATGTTGGTTCACCGAGCGCAAGCCGGGGACGAATCCGCTTTTACCGCGCTGTTCAACCACCACTACAACCGCCTGCGCATCACCATCAACCGCATGGTCAGGAGCGAGGACATGGCGGAGTGGCTGGCTAACGTCGCGCTGACCAAAGTCTGGCAAAAGCTCGCATCCTTCGATGAGAAGTCCAAGTTCTCCACATGGATCACCCGCATCGCGATCAACGAGGCGTTGATGCACCTGCGCCGGGAAAAATCGCTCCAGCGCAGGCTTGAATGCTCGCTGGACGAGATGCAGGAGCTTCGGAAGGATTTTCAGGCTCTGGCGTACCACGACCGGGACTTGGAAGGCGTCGCGGACCGGCAAGTGCTCGCACGGGCGATCAGCCGCGTGCCGCAGCCGTACCGGGACGTTTTGCATCTTCGGTTCTGGGAAGGCCTGTCGCTCGACGATATCAAGGCGGTGCTGGAGGAAGAAAGCACCCCGATGATCAAGTCCCGGCTCGGTCGGGGCCGCAAGATGCTGATGGAACAGGTTGTTAGGGCATCGTAATCAAATTGGACAAATTTTCTCCGCCCGATGTATACTGTTAGGGACAGCAGCAAAGGCTACGGCCTCGGAAACCATGCTAACGGGGCGGCAATCACCGCCCCCACAACTTTAGCACCAAGCTGGGCGGGGAAAGCCTCCGGGCAAGTACCAAGGCCCGCAAAAAGTATCGACGCTTGCAGACCGTCGATAGGGGACTCACCGAAGCGGTAGGTTCCCAAATTTATGAAATAGCTTGACTTCCAGTATCATACATGAGAGATTGATTTTAGCCTGCGGGAAACCGCCGCTCGTCCCCAGAGGATAAACAGCCCAAGGGACAAAGGGTGTGAATAGCCCACTTGAGCCGCGCCGCAGCCCCCAACTCCGACCCTGTATTCACCGGGCCAAGAGGACGCTGGGGGAAACAACTTTAGTAACACGGAGTCAGGGTGTAGCGCGGGGAGCCACAGCGGGCCTTCAAAAGCAGCGCGGGCAACCACAGCGGACACCCGGCAAATTTGGAGCGAGAACGGGAGTCGGGTTCCCGTTGCGACGGAGAAATCCTCTAATACCGTGTACTTTCGGTGAGGTAGGATTATGTTCATCGTTGAAGCAAGAGACAATCGTTTTTCATTTCGTGTGTCACCGTGGCACATCATAGCTGGCGGGCCCTACACGAAGAATGAAGCAGGCAAAATAGCACGGCAATCAGAAACTGAAAACACTATTTGCCGAGTTGCAAAAGCCTCTTGCAACGGAACGCAAGATTGATTAAGCAGTAAGGCAAGTCCGCAGGATGACGGCGCAGGAGTAATGGCGCGGAATCGTGATCGTGAGCAGCCGACGGGGCGCTCTATATGAAGCCCCTGAGATGGGGACGCACGTGGACTTACGAGCGGCGTCACGTAGCAACTGAAACGTGACAGACGAGGCCCCCGGCTCATCCTGCTTTTTTTGCTTGACAATTTTCGCTAGTTTTGCGAATATAGGGTATTAGGTTAGAGACATGAACTTCAACAACTCCAATTCGACCGAGTGTACCGCAATCGCAGCAGTCGTGTGCGCGGGTACTTGCGCCGCTGGAGCGGCTGAAGATACCATGTCCTCGGAGGGATTCCGGGCCTAACTAACCAGAATCCGAACTTCCGAGGACGCCTAAACGGCGTCCTTTTTTATTTGCGTTGTAGATCGGTGCGTCGAGCGGCCAAGACACCTGTCTTACACACAGGAAATGACCGTGGGTTCGAGTCCCACCCGATCTACCAAAACTTAATGTGGGTGTCGTCCAATGGGAGGACTTCCGGTTTGCACCCGGAGAACGCGAGTTCGAGTCTCGTCACTCTACACCAGTTCATGTGCCGTCCGCGACGGCGGCAGATACCGGAAAGCTCCACGGAGCGCCGGGATGGGGAGTTGCCCCTTAGTCATCGCGGCAAAATTTTCGGTGTGTTGGAGGAGTCTGGTCTTCCTCACTCCCCTGTCACGGGAGACATCACACGGGTTCAAATCCCGTACACACCGCCAATATTGGGTAATCTCGCTTCGGTAGAACGGCAGGTATACTGTGCGGAAGCCGGAGACAAGCGCCGATTGCATGATCGGAGACCCAAGCTTTTCAGCCCGCGAGTGGGTGTGTTTGGCGACTGCAATCGCTCATATCCGCTGGCGAGTAACGCGGGGAAAACCGCGGGGGTTGCAGACGAACGCAGGAGCGAGGTTCGATTCCTCCACGAAGTTTGATGTAAGCCGGGTAGCCAAGCGGGAAGGCGATGGTCTGCAAAACCATTATTCGCGGGTTCGATCCCCGTCCCGGCTTCCAAGTTTTGCTCACCCGCGCAAGCGGGTGGGTGGTGACGTGGTCTAACGGTTAGGGTACCTCACTGTCTATGAGGAAGATGCGAGTTCGAATCTCGTCGTCACCGCCAAGTTTGGACTAGTAGCCAAGTAGGAAAGGCGTCTCCCTGCAAAGGAGAAAACGCGTTGGTTCAATTCCGACCTAGTCCTCCAAATGTACCAGCCGGATGATCGCCGCTTGTTTCAGCAGGGGGAGGAAAGTCCGGGCACCAAAGAGCAGCGTACCGGATAACGTCCGGGCGGCGGCGAAAGCCGTTGACGAATAGGGCAACAGAGACGAGCCGCTTAAGTGCGGGTGAAACGGGCAACCTCTACGTGGTGCAAGCTCAAATAGGTCGTGAGCCCTGACTCGGGGCGTTATCAAACGACGGGTTGAGTGCTTGAGCGCCGGAGTAATCCGTCGCCTAGACGAATGATCGTCCTACCGCAAGGTAGACAGAACCCGGCTTATAGGCTGGTACAGGTTTGTGTGATCCGCGTGGACTCCCTTGAGTGGGTAGAAAAACGCCGGAGCTTCGGCTTCGAGATTCGACACCGAAAGGTCGTTGGTTTGGAGAAATCTAAGCCAATCGTGGTAGAGAAATCTATCGACCGACTGGGACACACAGTTGCGGGCGTAGTTCAATCTGGTAGAATAGGAGCCTTCCAAGCTTCGGATGAGGGGTTCAAATCCCCCCGCCCGCTCCAGAGTTTAGATGTTGTGGCGTCTCCGTCTAGCGGTTTTGGACCTTCGACTCTCAATCGAATGACGGCGGGTTCGACTCCCGCAGGCGCTACCAGTTTTGATGTGGGGCTATGGCGCAGTTGGGAGCGCGTTTGCATGGCATGCAAAAGGTCGTCGGTTCAAGCCCGACTAGCTCCACCAAGTTTAGACGAGCGGGCGTAGTTCAGCGGTAGAATGCTGGTTTCCCAAACCAGAGGTCGCGAGTTCGATTCTCGTCGCCCGCTCCAAGTTCGATAGGCTGGGAACCGCGAAAGCGGACGTGATCGCCGATGCTGAACGCGGGAGGCGAGTTGCATACCAGAGAAGGGGAGTAACGATCCCTCGCCACAGTCAGCAACCCCCGCGAAAGCGGTGTATGGGGCGTAGATTAGAGTAGATCGGGAAACAAAGCTTATCGGAAATTTTGGGGTCGTAGTTCAGTTGGGAGAACGCTTCGTTCGCAACGAAGAGGTCAGGGGTTCAAATCCCCTCGGCTCCACCAAGTTTGAGCACCAGACGTAAGTTAAGCGCCCGTAGAGAGGGCGAAAAGATAAATACCGACACAGGCTCGTTGTATGACGGGGCTGTTCATATCGCTGAATAGCAGCGGTTATGCAGGCATCAAATCCTGCCGAGTCGAGTGCTCAATAAGTTTTGCGCTGGTAGATTAGCGGCCAAATCGCTTGCTCGACACGCAAGAGATCGTGGGTTCGAGTCCCACTCGGCGCACCAGTTTAGAAATGGGGTATCCGTCTATCGGCTTGGACCTCTGACTTTCAATCAGATGATGAAGAGTTCGACTCTCTTATGCCCTACCAAGTTCGCGCTGTTAGTTCAGCGGTTAGAATGCCTGCTTCACACGCAGGAGGTCGCAGGTTCGATCCCTGCACGGCGCACCAAATTTGCAGTATAATAGTAAGGGGCAACTTTCAAAGCGGGCTTAGCTCAGTGGTAGAGCGGTTCGTTGCCAACGAACAGGTCGCGGGTTCAAATCCCGCAGCCCGCTCCAAGTTTGAGTGGTGATGGGGGATTAGCTCAGTTGGGAGAGCGATGCGTTTGCAACGCATAGGTCGCAGGTTCAATCCCTGTATCCTCCACCAAGTCTTAGAAACGGCTCCGCCATCTGCGTCCTAGCCGCCCAGCCTTTTTCGCCGCCCGGATCGCGGTTCTACTCACCACAGGACAATCACTCCGATGCTTCGAGCAGCGCGGCGGGTCGCCCGGATTACTGACGCCGGGGCGTAGCTCCCCGAACCTCGCTGGTTGTCCGCATCCGTAGATGCACAGAATTTCGTCTGTCTCTTTGTCCTCGGGGAAGGCGGTCTGAAAATTCTCACTCATACTACTGAAGATTTCAGTATTTGATTGGTATGGCTAAACCAAAATTACGCATGCTGTATCACCAATTTTTCTGCGGCGAGGGCAACCTTGGCGAGATGGACGCTTTTTTCGCCCTCGAAGGCACGGAGCTGAAATACATCGACGGCTGGGACTGCAACGACGCTTCATGGCGAGCGGAATACATGGAGGGTCTTTTGAAGTGGGCTGGTGTGAAAGTGGAGACACTGCCCGAAAAGTACCACGACGAAGCCGCGCAACTCGCGGCGAAAGCATTCGGTCTTGACTACGGTGATGACGAATCTGAGGAAGACGACGGGGAAGGCTCGACGAAGGATGGCGGGTTTGAAAGTGTCTCGCTGTTCTATCGGGAGGGCACCTCCGACAAGGTTTATAGTCTCGAACTGATTGAGAATGACGGATTCGACGAGTGGTGCGTGATTGGTCATTATGGACGGCGGGGCGGGAAGATCAAGGACGATGTCAAGTGCAATGGTGTCCCGTACAAGAAAGCCAAGGCGACTTTTGACAAAGTGTTGGGCGAGAAAATTAAGAAGGGCTACCAGTACGCGTGAGAATCGACTTTTGCACCCTTTGTTAGAAGTGAGTATTAAGTTAGGGGTGCAAATTGCCCGAATCAGTTAGACCGTATCCGAGGCGCATAAAGTATAAAGCTGGGCAGCGGTATTTTCATTACGTCATCCTCGGCGAAGCACCAACCATCCGCACGAGTACCGGGCGTACATACACGGCGTGGAAGTGTTTGTGCGACTGCGGGAAAGAATTTCCTACTACGACGAAGCAGATTAGGAAGGGTCGGAAATCTTGCGGTTGTTTGACAATGAAAGGTCGATTTAAGTTAGCTTCTACTCGTGATGTCATAGGCGTCACGCGTTTTAACCACTACAGAAATTCTGCCCGTCAGCGAGGGTTGTGTTGGGGGCTTGATCGAGAAAAATTCATTGACATGATTTTCTCGAACTGTCACTACTGTGGGCAAGAGCCCTATCTGTTAGTGACACGCCCAAACCACTCGGCTCACACCAATGGCGTGGATAGACAAGATAACAACCTTGGGTACACACCAGAAAACAGCGTTCCTTGCTGTAAGTTCTGCCAATTCGCAAAGGGAACCTCAACGCTGGAAGAATTTTTGTCGTGGCTGCAAAGGGTAAAAAGATGAAAATAGTTTTTATTTCTGATACACATAACCTGCACGATCAGGTGCAGTTACCAGAGGGGGTTTTGTTGATCCATGCAGGAGACCTTACTGGGCTTGGACGCATGAATGAAATTGCGGCCGTTGGCGCGTGGTTGCGAAAGCAGGGGGAAAACTTTCCCTTTGGCGTCATAGTTGTTGCTGGGAATCATGATTGGATGTTTCAGCGCAATCGAACAATGGCGCTACAACTTTTGAACAACGGGATTATTGGGGATGCTGAGGGCAGAATCATGTATCTTGAGGATAGCGGCGTTGAGATAAAAGGACTAAAGATATATGGAAGTCCCCACCAACCTACGTTCTTCGACTGGGCCTTCAACGTCCGGCGCGGAAAACTCAAGCAATACTGGGATCGGATTCCGGAGGGTTTGGATATTTTGATTACCCACGGCCCGCCAAAAGACATCCTCGACCAGTCGGAGCCGCACCTCGGCTCCGAGCATCTCGGATGCGACGAACTGATGGCGGCGGTCGAGCGCGTGAAGCCCAAGCTGCACGTCTTCGGCCATATCCACGGCGGGTATGGTAAAGTGGGGTATGTCAACACCACGTTTATCAACGCCTCGATTTGCGACGAACAATATAGGCCGACGAATCAGCCGTGGGTCATCGAGTTGCCCGATGTCCAAGAAGAAAAAGAATAAAGAACTCCCGCCAGCGAAGGTTTTTCTCAATGCCTTGGCGGGAGTTTTGTCTATGGGGCTACCTTATGAGCGCGGAAGATGCGCGTCCTGCGGCGTCAAACAAGACAAGAAGCATCACGCAGGCTGCCTTTATCTGGATGCGCTACATCTTGTTCTGAGGTATTATAAGCATGAGTGATGTCCGCAAAACTTGCCAGTGCATGTCGCCGTCAAAGGACACCTGTGGCAAACCTGCCGTGGATTTCGTGGAGTATGTTCTGCCTGACAAAACGGTGAAGTGCTGGATGTGCATTTATCACTACGACGGCTGGATGGTTGCGGCTAAGAACCAGCGCGTTTGGAAAGTCTAGATGAATAATCCGCAGTTGTCGGCTGTCGCGCTGCTTGTCCGCAAGTTCGGGAAGAAAATTCCGGGCGGCGGCTACGAAGTCGAAGTGGCGCACGAAGAGATGAAAGATATGTCCCGGTACGGCACCTTCCAAGAAGTGCCGGAGCTGGATCGCCGTTTGGTGAAGTGGCAGTACTTCCCCAACCCAACCGTTGACGGAACGCCGATCAGCGTGAGCGATCCGATTACGCCGGAAAGCGTAACGCCGGAAAGCGTAGCCAAGACTTCCTGCAACCGCCACGCCGACTGCGAGAAGGCCGAGGAAGAGCTGCTGGCGAGGAATCCGGGCATGAAGAAATCCGACATACACCTCAACTTCCACTGCCATGACGACGAGTGCGAGGACTGTTTCGGGAAATGAAAAAGATTTGTTCTATGACACTGCGCGGTCGCGGGGATTGCCCGAATCCGGTTGTTCACCATGTGGATATTCCGGTGTGTGGAGACGGCCTTCTCGTCTTTCCGAGCGGCTTCGTGCGCGTCTACCTATGCGCCAACCATTACGATGCGGGGCAGCAAATTCTAAAATTGAATTCCCTTCCGCAAGGAGTGTATTTCCATGATCGACCCCTATGATCTGACAAAGCCGTGGGACGAGCGCCGCCTGCAAGAATGGTTCTTGTTTGGGGTGTGCGTCGCCGGAAAGCCCGCAAGGATGACCGCCCTGAAGCTCGACATTTTTTTGAGCGCCCCCGTGCTGGCTGGCAGGCCGATGACGATCTGGGGCCAACATCTGCTCCCGTTTGATTTTGTCAAGAAGCTGATCGCGAACAGAAAGCTCGGGCAGCATCTTCGCAAGGCGAAATTCGGCCAGTACACCCGGATCAACAAGGCGATGCGCGGCATGGTCCGGATCGACCCCGCGACCGTCACGCTAGATGAGCTTGAGCAGATTCACGGCGTAGGCGCAAAGACCGCCCGCATGCTTTTGCTCTACACTCGCCCGGACCTTGATGTAGCGCCGCTGGATACCCACGTGCTCAAATGGCTCCGCGCCAACGGCTACGACGCCCCAAAAAGCACGCCGCCGCCCGGCAAGAAATACCGGGAATTGGAGCAGGCGTTTCTCGCCGAGGGCAAGAAGCGCAGTCTCACCGCCAGAGAATGGGACACCGAGGTCTGGCTGCAATACGCAAAAGGCTAACTATGCGTGCTTGATGAAGGTCAAAGAATACCACAAGCTTCAAAAAATACTACGATTCCCAGACCGATGACCAGACCCAGAGCTACGCTGGCGAGCGTCCATCGCTCATCCCAGATCGTCCAAAGCATCTCTTTCAGTTCGCCCATGACGCCCCCCGCC
>Ga0074046_10003402_pt1 | contig 13328 bp, 14 predicted proteins | sample BogForMeECP23OM3_FD_94441 | JGI IMG/M metagenome (GOLD analysis project Ga0074046, IMG submission 94441) | Bog forest soil microbial communities from Calvert Island, British Columbia, Canada - Bog Forest MetaG ECP23OM3 | ecosystem: Environmental > Terrestrial > Soil > Wetlands ...
GGTGATGGCAGAAGGCGTCCTGCGCGATCTCCAGCCGGAATTGCCGCTCCTGGCCGGAGGGCGTGGGCGGCGGGCCGGGCGGCGCCGGCACGCGGCGCGGGCGCGCATACGGGCGCGCGGCGACGAGGCGCTGGTAGAGGCGGATCAGGGGTTTGGGGAGCCAGCGCAGCAATGTGTCCTCCCCTGTCCTGGGATGCCATGGCCAATTCCATGGGCTCAGGCATAATAGCCTAGGTTTTTGGTCCTGGCAAGGGGTTTTTTCGGCTGCGGCAGAGCGGATCTCGGGCTGTCCCGCTTGATCCACGTCAACTTCTCGCACGTGCGTACAGGGTAAGAGCGCATGCTCGCTGAGGGTAAGCCGCCTTGCGGTGCCAAGTGACGGCCGCTTTCGACCGACGGGCGGGCACCGAGGGTCGCTGCCGCGGCAGGAGTGCACCACGATCGATGTCGGTGCCGATCTGTCCGAAGAACAACCGACCACCCGAAAACCAGGAGTTCGGAACATGACCAAGACGGCCAAAAAATTCTTGCTGGCTGCTGCAGCGGCTGCATTGACGGCCGGCATTTCCGGACCGGCGGTCCACGCTCAGGTTCAGCCTTACACCGGGGTCAAGGCGGGCGTTCTCACCTGCAACGTCTCCAGTGGCTGGGCGTTCGTGTTTGGATCGAGTCGCGATCTCAAATGCACCTATGCGCCGGTTCAGGGTACCCCCGACCACTATGTCGGCCATATCGACAAATATGGCGTCGACATCGGCTACAGTGCCGGTGGCGTCATGGTTTGGGCTGTCCTGGCACCGACCAACAACCTCGGCCACGGCGCACTCGACGGTAAGTACGGCGGACTGACCGCCGGGGCGGCCGCAGGCGTCGGCGGTGCTGCCAACGTGCTGGTCGGAGGGTCTCAAGACGCTCAGAAGACGATCTCGCTCCAGCCGCTGAGCATCGAGGGCACTACTGGTCTCAATGTGGCCGCGGGAGTCCTGGAGCTGACGCTGAAAACCCAGGGGGACTGACAAGCGGACGGGAATCGGATTGGTCGACGCTTCGTCGACCAATCCGATTCCGACGCTCTCGGCTTCGGTTTATACCAAGTTCTGATGACCTGAACCCTTTCACTCGTCATCGCGAGCGAAGCGTGGCGATCCAGGGCCGCGTGACAAAGGCCTGCCGCGTGGCCCTGGATCGCCACGCCGCCAAGTGGCGGCTCGCGATGACGAGGTGATTCGTACTGTCTCAGACTTGGCATTAGGCGTCACGCGGCTGCGCGCAGGAAGTCGAGCAGGAGCGCGCTCACCTGCTCGGGTTGTTCCTGTTGCGCCCAGTGGCCGGCGGCGTCGATCAGGTGCGTGCCGCGCCAGTGCGTGCAGGCCTGACGCTCCATGCGCTCGAGCGCGCCGGGGAACTGGTAGGTGCCCCAGTCGGCCTTGCCGGTGATGAACGTCGCAGGCACGTCGATGGTGCGGCCGGCGAACAGGCGAAGGTCGGCGTTCGGCCAGAACTCGGACCGGCATCGATACCATTGCAGCGCGCCCTGGAAGCCGGTGCGCTCGTATTCCGTGGCGTAGACCGTCAGCTCTCGCGGCGTCATCCAGCGGCAGGCGGCGATCGCCTCGGCCGAGGGCATGTGCGGCGCCACCGTCTCGGCCATGCCCTTGCCGCGCTCCATGATGTAGTAGGGCGGCATGACCGCGTAGGACTGCGCGCTGCCGTCGGGCAACGGACGCGGATGATTGCCGGGCCAGTCGGCGCTCTTCATGTGGAAATACGCGCGCAGGAATGCGTGCACGCCTTGCGGCGCGCCGTGCATGTCGGGGTTCGCGCGGCGGGTCGAGTAGAACCATTGGTAGTGCTGGCGCGGAGGGTCTAGCCGGCCGAGCGCGTCGTCGAGGCGCTGCATGGTCGGCTGCGCGTCGAGTTCGGGCGCGCCGGTGAACGGACTGCTCATCATGGCGACGGACCGGAACACGTCCGGCCGGATCAGCGCGCACAACGCCGCGACGGGCGAGCCGAAGTCGTGGCCCACAACGCCCTGCACGCGCGCACATCCGAGCGCATGCAGCAGCGACAGCGCGTCAATGACGAGGTTCGACAGCCGGAACGGCATCAGGTCGCCGTCGTAATCGGCGCTCCACCCGGTCGTGCGTCCGAAGCCGCGCTGGTCGGGTGCGACGACGTGGTAGCCCGCGTGCGCCAGCGCCGGCATGACCTTGCGCCACGAGTAGGCCAGTTCCGGGAAGCCGTGCAGCAGCAGTACGCAGGGCGCGCCCGGCTCGCCGGCTTCCAGCACGTGCATCGTCAGCCCGTTCACGTCCGGCACGAAGCCGGACCGAACGCCGTCGGGCAGCAGGTCGTGCGGCAGGGGGCCGTGCGTCATGCGTTCCTCCCGCGCCGGGCGTGCAGCGCCATCTCGTCCGCCTCGGCGGTGTATACCGCGTTCGAGGAAACGGGAGAGACCCATGCGGGCACAGGTTCTTGCGGCTTCCCTTGCAGCGGCGCTTGCGTGCGGGCTGGCGATGCAGACGGCGGCGGCCCAGACTCCGCCGGCCGACAACGGGACGGTTCTGAACCTGTCCGTCACGGCCTCCGTCAAGGTGACGCCCGACCAGCTCGTCGCCGAGCTTGCGGGCGTCGCGACCATGGCCACGCCGGCCGAGGCGCAGCGAAAGGTGAACGAGATGATGGCGCAGGCGAAGTCCATCGCGGCGGGCGTGCCCGGCGTGGAGGTCGCGTTCCGCAGCTACACGGTCGGGTATGCCGACGAGAAAAAGACGCGATGGACGGCGCAGCAGATGCTCGAGCTGAAGAGCGGCGGCGATGGCGCGGCGCTGCTCGATCTGGTCGGCCGCCTGCAGACGACGGGGCTCGCGCTCGACGCACTCGACTGGCAGGTGTCGGAGAGCCGGATCGTGCAGGCGCGCCGCGAGGCGACGATCGAGGCGCTGAAATCGTTGCAGACCGGCGCGTCGGAGGACGCGAAGGCGCTCGGCCTTGAGGTCGACCGCCTGAAGATGGTCACGCTGGACGGTGCGCTGCCGTTTCCGCGGCACGCGGCCCGGGCGGTGGCGATGATGGCTGCGCCGCCGCCCAGTTCGACGCCGGAGGCGCAGGACGTGGTGGCGACGGCGCGGGCCGAAGTGCTGCTGCGCGCGCCCGGCGGCGGCGCGAGCCGTCCGTAGGGGTTATACTAGGACTCGTTGTGAATGACTCATCGGCGTCATCGCGAGCGAAGCGTGGCGATCCACGGCCGCGTGACGAACGCCTGCCGCGCGGCCCTGGATTGCCACGGCGCTGCGCGCCTCGCAATGACGGCTCTGTCGTGAGTTCTGCTTACCGAGTCCTGGTATTAATCCGACCGCACGATCGCGAGGCTGACGCCGGCGCCGATCAGCAGCCCGCCGGTCAGCCGGTTGCGCAGGCGCGCGCGGCGCAGCAGCACGCCGCGAGCACGGGCGGCCATCATCGCCCATAGCCCGTCGACGATCAGCGCGATCGCCACCAGCGTGACGCCGAGGATGACGATCTGCGGACCGGCCCGCAGATGCGGGTCGATGAACTGCGGGAACAGCGCGGCATAGAACAGCAGCGTCTTCGGATTGGTCAGCCCGACCGCCGCCGCGCGCGCGACGATGTGCCGCACCGGCAGCGGCCTGGGATGCATCTCCTCGTCGCGCGCGACCGTTCGCCACTGCTTCACGCCGAGCCAGATCAGGTAGGCGACGCCCGCCCAGCGCAGCCAGACGAAGGCGGACGACGCGGCCGTGAGCAGGGCGGCAAGTCCCGCCGTCACCAGCACGAGCTGCAACGCCAGCGCGGTTGCCGTCGCGCACACGGTCAGCAGGCCGGTCCGCACCCCGTAGGCGATCGCGTTGGCCGTGATCAGCGCCACGTTCGGCCCCGGGATCAGCATCAGCAGCACGCACGCTCCGGCGAATGCGGCATACAGGCCTGGGTCGATCATGGTCCTCCGTCCGGCCGTCCGGCGCGGTGATAGGGGTGGCCGGACGCGATCGCGCGCGCCCGGAAGATCTGCTCGGCCAGCATGACGCGAACCAGGCGATGCGGCCATGTCATTTTGCCGAGCGACAGTACCACATCGGCGCGGTCGAGCACCGCGCGGTCGAATCCCTCCGCCCCGCCGATCGCGAAGCATAGCGGGCGCTGGCCGCCGAGCCATGTCTCCAGCGCCGCCGCGAATGCCTGGGTGTCCATCGCCGTGCCGCCCTGATCGAGGGCGACCAGCAGCGCGCGGTCGGGCAGCGCATCGAGCACCGACTTCGCCTCGCGACCGACGATGTCGTCGCGGCTGCCGCGCGCCTCGGCGATCTCGGTCAGCATCAGCGGCGGGCGGATCTGCTGCTGGAAGTGGCGGAACAGCGCCGCCTCGGGTCCGTCGCGCAGTCGCCCGACGGCGATCAATCGTATCATTGTCGCTCCGCGACGGGGCGAATCACGCCGCCGAGCCGCCCTCCGGCGCGCCCATCGGCTCGTCTAGATCCGCACCCCACATGCGCTCCAGCGCATACAGCGCGCGCGCCTCGGGCTTGAACAGGTGCACGACGATGTCGCCGGTGTCGACCAGCACCCAGTCCGACCCGCCGGCGCCTTCGACCTGGATGCGCTTGACGCCCTGCTCGGACAGCTTCTCCAGCAGATGAGTCGCCATCGCCGTGATCTGCCGGTCGGCGAGGCCGGTCGCGATCACCATGCGGTCGCAGAACGACGCGCGTCCGGCCAGGTCGAGTGCCACCACGTCCTCGGCCTTGTCGTTCTCCAGGCTGTCGACGATCACCGACTGCAGGCTGTCGAGCCGGTCCGGCTCGGGCTTGTGCGTCCGGCGCTTGGCCGGCGCTTCGACGACGTGTTTCGGTCCGGCGGCGGCGGCCTTCTTGCGCGGCGTGCCCGGCGTGCGCTGCGCCGCCGTCAGTGTCGGCCGCGCGGCCTTGCGTGGCGCGCTTTTCTTGCGCTTGGCAGGCTCGGTGGGGGGCTTGCGGGCTATGACCGGACTCCTCGTCGCGCGGCGCGGATCGCGGTGGCGGACGCGGCCGACTGGCGTGCGCTCAGGAAGGTCCAGGCCGGCGGCGTGCGGCATGCCAACGAGGGCGCGGCATGCGCCGGAACCCGTGCATGACGCAGCGCGTGCGCCGCCTGTCCCGCCAACCCGCGGAAATTGTAGTTCGGGCGCGGCAGCACGGCGATCGGCACCAGGTCGACCAGCTCGCGCCAGCGCCGCCAGCGCGGCAGTTGTTCAAGAAGGTCGGCGCCGATCACCAGCACGAAGCACACATGCGGAAAGCGACGGCGCAGCTCGCGCAGCGTGTCGAAGGTGAAACGCGTGTGCCACGTGCGCTCCAGCCCCGCCGCGACGATGCGCCGCCCGTCGGCGATGGCGCAGGCCGAGGCGAAACGCTTGCGGTATTTCGCCATGTCGCGCGACGACTTGAGCGGATTGCCCGGCGAGACCAGCAGCCAGACCTGGTCGAGGCGCAGGCGTCTGCGGGCGAGGTCGGCGATGTGGCGGTGGCCTTCATGCGCCGGATTGAACGAGCCGCCGAGCAGGCCCACGCGAACCCGCCGCCTGTCGCCCCATACCGGCAGACGGTGCTCACTCAGGCGCGTACCTGTCCGTTGCCGTAGACGACATAGCGGAACGTGGTGAGCTGCTCGAGGCCGACCGGGCCGCGTGCGTGGATGCGTCCCGTGGCGATGCCGATCTCTGCACCGAATCCGAACTCCCCGCCGTCGCAGAACTGGGTCGAAGCGTTCCACAGCGCGACGGCGCTGTCCACGCCGCGCAGGAAGCGCTCGGCGGCGGCGGCGTCCTCGGTGACGATCGCCTCGGTGTGCGAGGTGCCGTGCGCGGCGATGTGGGCCAGTGCCGCGTCGACGCCGTCCACCACGCGGATCGACAGCACGGCGTCGAGCCATTCGGTGTCGAAATCGGCTTCGGTCGCCGAGGGCAGCGAGGGGACGATCGCGTGCGCGACCGCGTCGGCGCGGAACGCGCAGCCGAGCGCCGAGAGATCGGCGACGAGCAGCGGCAGCAGGGCAGGGGCGATGGCATTGTCGATCAGCAACGTCTCGGTGGCGCCGCAGATGCCGGTGCGGCGCATCTTCGCGTTGGCGACGATCGCGCGCGCCATCGCGTGGTCGGCGGCCGCATGCACGTAGGTGTGACAAAGGCCGGCGGCGTGGGCGAGCACGGGCACGCGGGCCTCGCGCTCCACGCGCTCGACCAGCGAGCGGCCGCCGCGCGGGATGATGAGGTCGATCAGGCCGGCGCCCGCGAGCATGGCGGCGACGAAGGCGCGGTCGACGGTGGGTGCGACCTGCACCGCGGCCTCGGGCAGCCCGGCGTCGCGCAGGCCGGCGGACAGCGCCGCGTGGATCGCGGCGGCGCTGCGGTGGCTTTCCGATCCGCCGCGCAGGATCACCGCGTTGCCCGACTTCAGGCACAGCGCGGCGGCGTCGGCGCCGACGTTCGGCCGGCTTTCGTAGATCATGCCGATCACGCCGAGCGGCTGGGCGATGCGCCGGATGCGCAGTCCGTTCGGCCTTGTCCATTCGGCCAGCACGCGCGCGAGCGGATCGGGGAGCGACGCGATCTCGGCGACACCTGTCGCCATCGCGTCGATCCGTGCGTCGGTCAGCGTCAGGCGGTCGCGGAAGGCCGAGCTGCCGGAGAAGTCGCCGAGGTCGGCGGCGTTGGCGGCGAGGATCACCGGTGCGGCTTCGCGCAGTCGCGCGGCCATGGCGTGCAAGCCGGCGTTGCGTTGCGCGTCGGGCGCGCCGGCCAGCGTGCGCGTGGCGTCGCGCGCGGCGGTCGCGGCGCGTTGCAGCTGCTGTGTGGCGTCGGTGTCGACATGCATGGCGTTATCCTCGGCCGCTCATACTAGCACGAGATCGTCCCGGTGGATCATCTCGTCGCGCCCGCGCCAACCCAGGATGGCCTCGATTTCGTCGGAACGATGGCGGGCGATGCGCGACGCATCGGCGCTGGCATAGGCGGACAGGCCGCGCGCGAGCATCACGCCGTCTTCGGTCGCGACCGCGACCGGGTCGCCACGCTCGAACGTGCCGTCGACGCGGGTGACGCCGGCCGGCAACAGCGAGCGTCCCGAGGCGAGCGCGCGCGCGGCACCCGCGTCGATGAACAGCGTGCCGAGCGGTGCGAGTGATCCGGCGATCCAGCGCTTGCGCGCGCTGCGGCCCTCGGGCGCGGGCAGGAACCAGGTGCAGCGCGCGCCGTCGCGCAAGCGTTGCAGCGGATGCGCGACATGGCCGAGCGCGATCGCCATCGCGCAGCCCGCCTGTGTGGCGATGCGCGCGGCGGCGAGCTTCGTGCGCATCCCGCCGGACGAGTAGCCGGGCGGCGGCTCGCCGCCCATCGCCTCGATCTCCGGCGTGACCTGCGCCACTTCGGGGATGTGCTGCGCATCGGGCGTGCGGCGCGGGTCGGCGGAATAGAGGCCATCGATGTCGGAGAGCAGCACGAGCTGGTCGGCCTGCACCATCTCGGCGACGCGCGCGGCCAGACGGTCGTTGTCGCCGAAGCGGATCTCGGCGGTGGCGACGCTGTCGTTCTCGTTGATCACCGGCACGCAGCCGAGTGCGAGCAGCATCTGCAACGTGGCACGGGCGTTGAGGTAGCGGCGGCGGTCCTCGGTGTCGTCGAGGGTGAGCAGCAGTTGTGCTGCGACCAGCGACACCGCCGACAGCGCCGCACTCCATGCCTGCGCCAGCCGGATCTGTCCCACTGCTGCCGCCGCCTGCTTCTCTTCCAGCCGCAGGCGCGGCTGCGTCAGATTCAGCGTGCGCCGCGCCAGCGCGATCGCGCCCGAGGAGACGACGATGACCTTCTTGCCCTCCGCGCGCAGCGCCGCGATGTCGTCGGCCACGCTCGCCAGCCAGTCGGTGCGCGGCGCGGCGCGATCCGGATCGACGACCAGCGCGCTGCCGATCTTGACCACCAGAAGCTGCGCGTCGGCGAGCCGCACCGTCATGCCGCGCGGGCCCGGCGCGCGCGGGTGATCGTGTCCTGCAGCGCGCGCAGCACCTCGGGCACGCCTTGGCCGGTCGCTCCTGACAGCACCATCACGGGGCGGCCGGACGCGCGGGCGAGGGCGGCGCGGCGCGCGCTGATCTCTCGCGGGGTCATGGCGTCGGCCTTGTTGAGCCCGATCAGCTCGGGCTTGTCGGCGAGCCCCGCCCCGTAGGCGTCCAGCTCCGCGCGCACCGTGCGCCACGCGCGCACCACGTCGCCGGGGGCGCCGTCGATGAGGTGCAGCAGCACCGCGCAGCGCTCGACATGCCCGAGGAAGCGGTCGCCCAGACCCGCGCCCTCGTGCGCGCCGGCGATCAGGCCGGGGATGTCGGCGAGCACGAACTCCTCGGCGGCCGAGAGGCGGATGACGCCGAGCTGCGGGTGCAGCGTGGTGAACGGGTAGTCGGCGATCTTCGGACGCGCCGCCGAGACGGCGGCGAGGAACGTGCTCTTGCCGGCGTTGGGCAGGCCGACCAGCCCGGCGTCGGCGATCAGCTTCAGGCGCAGCCAGACCCAGCGCTCCTCGCCCGGCCAGCCCTTGTCGGCGCGGCGCGGGGCGCGGTTGGTGCTGCTCTTGTAGTGCGCGTTGCCGAAGCCGCCGTCGCCGCCGCGGCAGATCACCGCGCGCTTGCCGGGCGCGTCGAGGTCGGCGAGCAGCGTCTCGCGGTCCTCGGCGAGGATTTCGGTGCCGACCGGCACCTTGATGACGACGTCCTCGGCGCCCGCGCCGGTCTTGTCCGAGCCGCTGCCGTTGCCGCCCTTTTTCGCGCGGAAGTGCTGCGTGTAGCGGAAGTCGATGAGCGTGTTGAGGTTGGGCACCGCCTCGAACACGACGTCGCCGCCGCGTCCGCCGTTGCCGCCGTCGGGGCCGCCGAACTCGATGAACTTCTCGCGCCGGAACGCGACCACGCCATCGCCGCCGTCGCCGGAGCGGAGATAGATCTTGGCCTGATCGAGGAATTTCATCTGTGGCGTCCGTCGTGGGCAGGGGTCGGCGTTGGCGCCTTCCCTGCCGTCGGCGGCAGCGGCGCGGTTATTCGGCCGGCGGTGGCGGTGGCGGCGGTGTGGCCGGCTTGACCGAGACGTGCACGCGGCCCTCGGCCTTGCGCTGGAACTCCACCGTGCCGTCGATGAGCGCGAAGATGGTGTGGTCGCGGCCGAGGCCCACGTTGTGGCCCGGCTTCCACTTGGTGCCGCGCTGGCGGAGGATGATGTTGCCGGCGACGACCGGCTGGCCGCCCGACTTCTTGATGCCGAGGCGCCGGCCTTCTGTATCGCGCCCGTTGCGCGACGAGCCGCCTGCCTTCTTGTGTGCCATCGGGGTTACTCCTCGCCCGCGGCGGAGCCGCTGTCCGCGTGCTCGGCGGAGCCGCCGTTCGCATGCTCCGCGCCGCTGGCTTCTTGGCCGGCCGCGCCCGGGCCGCTGATCTCGCCGACGCGCAGCACGGTGATGTGCTGGCGATGGCCGTTCTTGCGGCGGCTGTTCTGCCGGCGGCGCTTCTTGAAGACGATGATCTTGTCGGCGCGGTCCTGCGCGATGACGGTCGCGGTCACGCTGGCGCCGGCCACGATCGGGGAGCCGAGCGTCAGGCTGCCCTCGCTGCCGACGGCGAGCACGTCGGTGAAGGTCACGGTCGCGCCCGGCTCCGCCTCGAGCTTTTCGACCTTGAGCACGGCCTGTGGCGTGACGCGGTACTGTTTCCCGCCGGTGCGGATGACTGCGAACATGGCTCACGACTTTCCGGCCTTGAGGCCGACGCAAAACGGGCGGCGGGTTGCCCCGCCGCCGGGAAGCGGGGGTTATAGCGCCGGGTTGGCTTGTGTCAAACCGCGAGTTGCGGCCGAACGGGCAGGGCACCTATAACCCGCCGGCCCCGCGGAGAGGTGCCGGAGTGGCCGATCGGGGCGGTCTCGAAAACCGTTGTGCGCGCGAGCGTACCGTGGGTTCGAATCCCACCCTCTCCGCCACCCGCCCCTCAAACCGGCCCCCGACCCGGTGGACGGGCCAAGCCAAGCCACTGAAATTCCACGAATACCTGCCCGTCAATGTCCGCCCATGTTCGGCGGCGACTGAGGGCTTATGCGTAGAAGACTGCGCGCGAGGCTCCCGCGTTCGAATTCCAGTCCCGGTTCGACTGCACCACGGGCATTGCGGCCCGTAGAGCCGCCTTCATCATCGAATCGATTGCCGCCAGAACGGATCGTCAAACGCGGCCGGATGACTGGATTTGAACGGAGCCTGTCAACCAGCTTCGCGCGCCGTTACAATGCAACTGAGGACCGCCTGCGTGTCGCCGAGCCGTTCGGCGAGCAGGAGCGACAGGCGTGCTAGAAACGCGGAGATCTTCGCGTCGCCGCCGACCGAGCTGCAGCTGATAGCCTCGAACACACGCTCCAAGCCGTCCTGACCTAGGCCCGGGCCCAAGGCCGTCGAAGCCATGGCTGCCTCCAATCTGCGCGCCGCCGGCCGCCGGCCCAGTGCTACGTCGCAAGCGGCTCGCAAACTCTCCGGCGAGGGATCGGGCAGGCGCGCCGCCACGTGCTCGTCCGGTCGCACGAGGTAGGCAGGAAATTGCCGGGCGGCGAAACGCTCCGCCAAGCTGCCGTCAGCATCGATGATGCAGCGCACGTGCTGCGCGCCGGGAATCGATCCGAGCGCGTGCTCCGAACCGATCAGCACAGGTTCGAGCGGAACGCCGCATGCTTCGCAGGCCCCGAGCAGTGCGGACACGCAAGCCGGATCGGCAAGCACGTCCGCGAACAGCAGTAGCGCGAACTTTCGCTCGGGGAGCGCACCTTGCAGATGCCCACCAGACTGGAGCGGCGCGTTCGGAAGCGTTTGGCCGGGCTGGACATCGACATCCAGCGGCGCCGCATCCGGTTGTACGATCGGCGAGTCGTCATAGACATGCGCGGAGGATTGGCGCGGGTTGATCAGGCCGCTCGCCCATTCATGCTCGGCCGCGAGCGACAGCACGGCGTCGCGCATCAGCTGAAACCCCGGCGTCGGCGGTGACATGAACCACGTGCTCTTGGTTGCCTGCTCGTGGTTTTCTCGAGTGGCCCGCCGCCGTTCGTAGCTGTAGCTGTCGAGCAGTGCGTCCGGCGCTTCGCCGCGCGCGACCATCGCAAGCTTCCAACCGAGATTGTGGGCGTCGTCGATGCCGGAATTCAGGCCGCGCACTCCAAAGATGGGTACCAGATGCGCGGCATCGCCCGCGAACAGGACGCGGCGGTGGCGATACTCGTCGAGCGACAACGCAAGTGCCTTGTACACGCTCTTCCAGACAACCCGCCAGGGCGCGCGCACGCCCATCATGTCGAGCTGTGCCTGGAGCCGCGCGCGCACGTTCTCCTCCCGCTGCGCCTCCTCCGAATCCTCATCGTCGCGAAGCTGGTAATCGATGCGCCAAACATTGTCCGGCTGCACGTGCAGGATCACGGTCGATCCAGGATTGGCGGGCGAATCGAACCAGACATTGCGCTCGACGGGGCGCGTGGCGCCTTCCACCTGGATATCCGCGGTCAGATAGCGGCTCTCGTAGGCAGTCCCCTTCATGGTAAGGCCCATCTGGTCGCGGACGGTGGAGCGTCCGCCATCTGCCGCGACGACCCAATCAGCCCGCAAATCGTAGGCTCCTTCCGGGCCGGAGACGGACAGCGTCACGCCGTCCGCATCCTGGTGCAGCGCGGTCACGCGGCTGCTCCAGCGGATATCGGCGCCGGCGGCGGTCCGCAGCGCATCGAGCAGGAACTGCTCGGTGTAGAATTGCTGGATGTTGACGAAGGGCGCATGCCGGTCACCCGGCGCGTAGGGCATGTCCAACTTGAAGACCAGCCGGTCGCGGTGGAACGTGCGCCCGCGCGACCAGGGGAGAGCCTTCGCCTTGAACGCAGCTCCCGCGCCGATCCGGTCCAGGATCTCAAGGCTGCGGCGGGAGATGCAGATGGCCCGGCTGCTCCAGGCGATCTCGCTTTTCGCTTCGAGTACGACCGGCTGGAGACCGTAGCGGATCAGCTCGATCGCGGCGATAAGTCCGACTGGGCCGCCTCCGACCACGACGACCTTGGGCGCCTTCCGCAAGTCCGACTCCATTGGACACTTCCTCCGTCGTGGATCAGCCGTCCACTACAGGGGAGATCGTGAAACCGTGTCGATTCCTGGATGCCGGCCCGTCACGCCTCGGCAACCATCCTCTGGACTGTCCTCGGCGCCAAGCGAAGCATCATAGGAAGAAGCTTGGTCTGGCCCACGAGCGCCATCGGACGACGTTTCTCGAGCGCCTCGAGCGTCGCCGCCGCAACGTCGGCCGGGGCTATCTTCTTGGCTTTGCTGTGCACGGTCGCCGGCGTGTCGACCGTCGGTGGCAACACTTCGACCACCTGTGTGCCGCGGTCGGCGAGCTGGCGACGCAGACCGTCGGCGAAACCATGCAGTCCAGCTTTGGCGGCGCCATAAGTCGGCGCCCGGCGTGGCGAGACAAGTGCATAGCCCGAACTGACGAGGACGATCGCCTCGAGGGATGGCCAACGGGCCAGTGTGGCCGCGGTAAGCTGAATAGGTGCAATCAGATTGAGCGTGATATCGTCAGCCAGCGCCGTGGGGGTTTGAACCTCGTGCGCAAAATCCCGCTCGATCAACCGGCCTGCGTTGTTGACTAGTATGTCGAGACGCTGGAACCGCTCGGCGACGGCATTCAGCGCGGTATACTGTGCCGACACATCGGTGACATCGGCTTCGATGGCGAGGGCTTGCGGGTGGGCCGCTCGAAAATTCTCGAGCGCTGTGCGCGAACGGGCACATACTGCAACGGATGCGCCCGTGCGCAGAAATGCCTCCGCCAAGGCCAAGCCGATGCCCGAAGTGCCGCCAGTGATGAAAACGACCTTTTTCGTCATTCATCGTTCCTCCGTCTCTCAGTGCGTTGCGGGCGCGCGCGAGCGCGACCGCATCGCCCCGTCGGCCAAATACCCGCTGCGCCGACAGTGAGGTAATCGCGCGATGCCGGTGCGGTCCATCATCTCAATCGACGCATCAGGCGACCGGGAGGGCATTTTCGCCCAGCGACAGGGGTGAGGCCAAGCTTCACCAACCGCTGCAGGAAGAGCCGGCGGAATCAGGTGAGGATGGACGTCGATTCACGTTTCCCGCGGCATGCGGCCCTAGCAGCCTGTCGGACTTAACGCGACGCGGAGGCGTCCGGTAGGACGGGGACACTGATTCGCCTTCCCCTACCCCGGACATCCCGCGCATGAGCAACTTCCGACCGATCGACCGCGACAC
>Ga0074046_10003405_pt1 | contig 13325 bp, 12 predicted proteins | sample BogForMeECP23OM3_FD_94441 | JGI IMG/M metagenome (GOLD analysis project Ga0074046, IMG submission 94441) | Bog forest soil microbial communities from Calvert Island, British Columbia, Canada - Bog Forest MetaG ECP23OM3 | ecosystem: Environmental > Terrestrial > Soil > Wetlands ...
ACGTCTAAAAGACGCCCAGCCTCCACTATGCCTGAACATGGGCCGGAAACGCAGGCGGACATTTGGAACATCTGCTCACCCAATTTCTCGTTCATGTCCCCCCTATTGAGCACCCTATATTTGCCGGACCCCACAAGCTCGCGCCGTATGCTTTCTGAAAGGGGACGTAAAATATTATTATCCACGTTCTGAGTTGTGAGGTCAAAAACCGCAATGTAGTTGTCCCTGAGCTCTTGCATTTTCGCCGGCTTCCCGGCTGCCGACAATGCAGATGTAAAAACAAGCAAGGACATAAGAAACAAACTAACTGATAAAATTATGATTTTCATACGTATAAAAATACTATAACCAAATGAAACAAATCAAGGCAACCAGAATCCACCCAGAGTTTTTCTCTGCGTTCTCAATGCGTTCAGGAAAAAGACTAAACCCCTAGACTTTCACTAATGAGATCACAATTACAGCCTTTGTAATAACGCCCCCGTCACAATTTCAGTCGATTGACTTTGCCCTTAGCTTAGATTTATTTCTTCAATAATCGTTATAATTAAAACGAAAGATAAAGTCTAATATGGTATATTCAAATATAGATAATAGAAGACGTTTAAACGAAAAAAAGTTCCCTGAATGGGATAATCTGCCCGGTGGAGGCAGAAAATATTGGCTAGAAATAAACGGTAGACATGGCTGGAAAGCAAGATATGTAAAGGAAGTTGATATCATGGAAGAAACTGTTAAATTCTATGAGGATTCGTAATGATTTTAACAACAAGGGCGCTTGCAGACATGATTATACGATATATTAACAGGCAAATAGATTTATCAGGGCTTGTTGATTGGGCTGAAAACATGATGAGGGAATCCGATTTTGAGGCCGAACATTTTGAAATAATCAGAGATGTTCTTGCACACGTCGGTCTTGCCGATGTCCGGGAATTTGGTCTTTCCTGGGATGATTGTTATGACTATCTTCACCGTCTCGGCTTTAACGTAAAGGTTGAATTAGTATAAATAGTATTATTTGTAGTTGCCGCTACTTGACCTGACCGACAGTGTACGGTAAAGTCCTGTTCTTGCCTGTGCAAGTTTCATTCAGTATTGTTCATAACGTAAATGATTCTCCTGACGTTTGATTCAGGAAGAAACAGAAAATATTCAAGCGGTTAAAAACTACGCGGTGTACATTAGCAAACTCACACTCGATCTGACATTGACCGCTAGGTCAGGTCTTATCTTTTACATATCATTTCAGCTTGGATTCCGCAACTCTCCGGCTCCACTCATAAGCCTTTTGCAGTATTGATTCCTCATCTCCTGTGACCAGTGCCCTGCCCAGGATAACCGGCCTACCGTCAATCATAACATCTTCTATATCCGAGGCCATCGCCGCATAGACGATAAGTGAATAAAGGTCATATGCCGGCGCCAGATGGGGGCGGCGCACATTCAGGGTAATAATGTCAGCTCGCTTCCCGGGTTGTATGCTCCCTAGTTGATCGCCAAGACCCAGCGCCTCCGCGCCCCATCGCGTTGCCATAAGCAGTGCGGTTTTCGAGTCGACAACAGTAGGATCGTTTGCCATCGCCTTGTGGACCTTTGCAGCTGTAGCCATTTCACTAAGGATATTCAGGTCATTGTTGCTCGCTGCGCCGTCGGTGCCCAGGGCGACCTTCACTCCAGCGGCAAGCATTTTAGTAACAGGAGCAATACCTGCTGCAAGTTTGAGGTTGCTTTCGATACAGTGAGAAACCGCAACACCCCTTCGTGCCAGAAGGTCTATTTCCCTGTCATCAAGCCACACGCAATGAGCGGCAAGCAGTCTGTCGCTGAGAAAACCTATGCTTTCGAGATATTCGACAGGCCTCTTGCCATAGCGGTGCATAATCTCGGAGACCTCCCAGGCCGTTTCTGACACATGTATGGTGGTCAGAACTCCCCTCCGATCTGCCAGTTCTTTCACTCGCTCTAATGTTTGTGTGCCGCAGGCATACACAGAATGAGGAGCTATGCAGGGAGTGATCAGGGAGTCTCCCTTCCATGAATCGATGAAACGATCGGCATTGCCGAGATACTCGTCAACAGTATTCGCAGTGATGGTAGGAAAGTCTATAACACCCATACCCAGAAGCGCACGCATGCCGAGTTGCTTCGAGGCAGCGGCAGAACTATCGCCGAAAAAATACATATCATTATAGGTAGTTATTCCCGACTTCAGCATCTCCAGGCAGGCGAGCAGGGCGGCATCATAAACGAATTCAGCGCTCAGCAGCCTGTTTTCTGCGGGCCATATGTGTTTTTCCAGCCAGTCTTTCAGCGGAAGATCATCCGCCAATCCTCTAAAATATACCATTGCTGCATGTGTGTGGGTGTTGATAAACCCGGGCAGCACCAGCCTGCCCTGCCCCCCGATACTATGTGCCGAAGAATATTTCTTAAAGATATTCTCTGCAGTGTCAACAGCTGCGATCATACCGCCCTTTACCGCCACAGCTCCGTTATGAACGATGTCCAGGCGGTCGTTCATCGTAAGAATATCCTCTCCGCGTATAATGTAATCGACATGTTCCATATTTTTAATCACCAGTTACGTACAGTCCGTCATACCCTCGAAAGCGGGCATCCGGGAGTTTTTGAAAATAATGGTTTCCCGCCTGCTACCCCGGGAATTACGTGTTCCGCCGTATTATCCAATTAAAGAAAAAAATGTAAATACAAAGACCGCAATGCTTATATAACCATTCATATTGAAAAAAGCCGTATCCAGACTGCTAAGATCCTCAGCTTTCACCAGCGAATGTTCGTATATAAGAAGTCCTGCAATAATTATCATCCCGATCCAATAAATGATATTCAGCCCAAATATAACTCCAGTTGCGGCCAACAGAAGCCATGTAATGAAATGGAACAGCTTTGAAAGGACAAGTGATCTTTTTATGCCGAACCTCTGCGGTATTGAATGAAGCCCGTATCCACGGTCAAAATCGAGGTCCTGAAGAGCATACAGCACATCGAACCCGGCAAGCCAGAAAACAACTGCTATGCTGAGGGGTAGAATCTCTTTGTCAAGAGTCCCCCTTACAGCAATCCAGGCCCCCAGAGGCGCGGCGGCAATTGCGATACCGAGGACAAAATGGGCCATCCAGGTAAAACGCTTGGTAAAGGAGTAAAGAACGAGGACCAGAATTGCCAAAGGAGAGAGCTTTAAGCACAACGGATTAAGCCGGTACGCAGAAAAAATCAGCAATAATAGAGCAACGGAGGTAAAAGCCGCTGCATCGAGCACTCCTATCTTACCGGAAGGAAGCTCCCTGCCGGCTGTCCGGGGGTTAGCCGCGTCAATCTTTCTGTCGATAATCCTGTTAAGCCCCATGGCTCCGGAGCGGGCTCCCACCATGGCGGCGGTGATCCAGAAAAGCTTTTCAGCAGGAGGGAATCCAGCTATCCCCCCATTTTCGTGGCGCCACGCTGATGCCAGCATGGCCCCTGCAAAAGCAAAAGGCAGCGCAAATACCGAATGGGAAAATTTTATCATTCTTAAAAAAAGGACCGCCTTGTTTTTCACTATTTCCATAAATTTAATGATAGCATACCTAACAAGACAAAAGGCTAAGGGCTAAAGGTGAAAGATTAAACTTATAAAGCTGGATTTGCTTTTACCTTTAGCCCTTTGCCTTTCGCCTAATATTTCTTGACAAAGGCCAAAAACTATGTTAAGAATTTCTCATTCTGTAAAACAAAAGCAAACGGTAATGGGTAATTAGTTGTTGATTTTTTCGTCTTTAAACTATAGCCTATAATCTATAATCTATAACCTGTACTATGAGGAGGGACTATTAATGAACCTGGATGATCTCAAGTATCACAAAGAGCACACGTGGGTGATGGTATCAGGGAAAAAGGCCACGATAGGCCTCACCGATTATGCGCAGGACGCATTGGGAGATATTGTCTATATTGACCTGCCCGAGGTGGGGTCCTCTGCGGAAGCGGGTACCGAAATCGCAGAAATCGAATCGACAAAAGCAACGTCATCAGTAATCGCACCCTTAAGCGGAACTGTTGTAGAAGTCAACGAAAAACTTGCAGATTCGCCGGAGATCATAAACGAAGACCCTTACACCAAGGGATGGGTCGCAATGATTGAAATGGATGATACTTCCGAACTCGATGATCTTATGGACAGTGGAGATTATGATAAGTATATCGAAGAGGAAGCCAAGTGAAATTAACGGTCATCGGTGCAGGACCTGGAGGATATGTAGCCGCATTAAAAGCTGCCAGGCTCGGCGTACAGGTAACCATAATAGAAGACACAGAAGTAGGGGGGACCTGCCTCAACCGCGGCTGTATACCTACCAAATCATTGATTGCCTCCGTCGAGGTGCTTCAGACAGCAAAACGACTCAATGAATATGGAATAGATATCCGGGGAGAGATACACCCCAACCTGTCCAAAATAATGGAGAGGAAGAATAAGATCGTTGCGACACAGGTGAAAGGGATCAGGGCCCTCTTCAAAAGCTGGGGGATAACACTTATTGAAGGCAGGGGAAGGATTCTCTCCCCTGCAAAAGTTGAAGCACTGAAAAAAAACGGAACAACAGAGGTACTTGAAACAGATAAAATAATAATCGCCACCGGCTCTCGCCCCGCAGAGTTACCGCTGTTTCCTCTTGATGGGGAACATATCCTTTCAAGCGATCACGCTGTAGCAATCACCTCCTTACCGAAAAGCCTGATCATTATCGGCGCAGGGGTAATCGGCTGTGAATTCGCCTGCATATTCAGGGAACTGGGGACCGAAATAACAATGATCGAGATGATGCCGGGTGCCCTTTCTTCAGAAGACCACGAAATAGCTGCATTGCTTCAAAGAGAATTAACAAAGAAAAAAATAAAGTTTTTCTTCAGCTCCAGGGCAGACAGGGTAGAGCGCAATCATAAAGGTATTCATATGTACCTCAGCAGCGGTGAGGAACTCATAGCTGAGAAGCTTCTTGTTTCCATAGGAAGAGCACTGAATGTTGAGAATATCGGACTGGAGGAACTGGGCATCCTGAGAAGCCCCCGGGGAGGAATAGCGGTAAACGAGAGGATGGAGACAAACATAAGCGGAATTTACGCAATAGGAGATGTTACCGGAGGCCCTCTACTCGCCCATGTGGCTTCGAGAGAAGGGATCGTGGCGGCCTGTAATTCCTGCGGGATAGATGCCAGGATGGATTATTCCGTCGTGCCTGCAGGGACATTTACTTCTCCGGAGATAGGATCTGTAGGTCTGAGAGAACAACAGGCGGCTGAACAGGGAATAAACGTTAAGGTGGGGCGCTTTCAATTCAGGATGCTTGGTAAAGCCCATGTCATGGGAGAGATAGCCGGTATGGTCAAGATACTTGCCGACGCGGGTTCCGGGAAAGTTTTAGGCGTGCATATTATCGGACCCCATGCGTCAGACCTTGTCCATGAAGGAGCTCTTGCCATGCAGGCCGGCTTGACTGCGGAAGGTCTCGCCGGTATGATCCATGCCCACCCTACCCTTGCAGAAAGCGTAATGGAAGCTGCTGCGGATGTGTATGGTGAAGCAATACATACATTGAAAGGTTAAGGTTGAGGTTAAGGCAGTGTCTTTTCAGACGCTTCTCAACCTTAACATTAGCCTAAACCTGATTCTAAAATAGGAGGAAAATTATGGGTGAGATTATGGACATACTTGCTTCAGAGGTGATTGATTCAAGGGGCAACCCTACGGTGGCAGTCGATGTGCTGCTTGACAGCGGCGCGACAGGCAGTTCAATTGTCCCTTCAGGCGCATCTACCGGCCAGAGGGAGGCCCTTGAGTTGAGAGACGGCGACAAAAAACGGTATCACGGTAAGGGGGTCCTCAAAGCGGTCAAAAATATAATGGAAAAGATAGCGCCGCAGATTATTGGTCTTGAATCGCTTGACCAGGTACTTGTCGATAGGGCCATGATAGAACTCGATGGTACCGAAAATAAGTCGAAGTTGGGCGCCAATGCTATCCTGGGAGTATCTATGGCCGCATGCCGTGCGTCAGCAAATGAACTGGGACTCCCGCTCTATCAATATATCGGCGGATGCAATGCAAAAGAACTCCCTGTTCCCATGATGAATATAATCAACGGCGGTTCACACGCGGACAATAATCTGGACATTCAGGAGTTTATGATTATGCCCGCGGGTTTTGACACATTTGCTTCAGCACTAAGGGCGGGCGCTGAAATATTTCATTCCCTGAAGTCCCTCCTGAAGAAAAAAGGCCTCAATACCTCGGTCGGTGACGAGGGTGGCTTTGCACCAAATCTTAATTCAAACGAAGAAGCCCTTTCAATAATCATTCAGGCTATAAAAGAGAGCGGATATACACCTGGCAAAGACGTCTTTCTCGCGCTCGATGTCGCGTCTTCGGAATTATTTGACAAGGGCAAATACACTTTTGAAGGGAAAAAAATATCATCCGATGAACTGACGGCATACTACGAGAAGATAGTAAAAAAATACCCCATCCTTTCTATCGAAGACGGCATGGCTGAAAACGATTGGGAGGGCTGGAAGCGCCATACTAAGAGTCTCGGCGGGAAAATACAGTTGGTCGGCGATGACATTTTTGTCACCAATACGAAAATTTTAAAAGACGGTATTGTGAAAGGGATAGCAAACTCCATCCTGATAAAGCTGAACCAGATAGGCACTGTTACCGAAACTCTCGATGCCATCGAAATGGCAAAAAAGGCACGCTACACTGCGGTAATCTCTCACCGTTCAGGAGAGACAGAAGATACCACTATCGCCGATCTTGCAGTGGCCTGCAATACAGGCTTCATCAAAACAGGCTCTTTGTCGAGAACAGAAAGGACCGCAAAATATAACCGGCTGCTCGGTATTGAAGAAGAACTGGGCCAGGCTGCACAATTTAAAGGACTGCGCACTTTTTATAATGTCGCTTCTATAGGCTGGGCATAAGGCAGGCAGAGGTTAAGGTTGAGGTTAAGATCAAGAAAAGACAACAAATCACGTTTTATCTTTTACCTTAACCTTAACCTCAATCTGCCGTTGATTTTATGCCGATGGAATGATAACATAACCCTATATCAGTATACAGAGAGGGTTGAGTTATGAGAGGCAGAATACAGCCCAGGAATCTCAGGCAGCAGGTTACCTTTGAGCGAAGGAGAAGAAATACCATTTTCTTCACGTTCGTTACTCTCGCCTTATTTTACATGATCCTGGCGTTGGTATTAGGCAACATGGGGTTCCTCAAATACATGAGGCTTACAAAAACAAAAAACACGCTGAATACTGAAATATGCACGCTTGAGAAGGAAAACAAAGCGTTAAAAACCCGTCTCAGTGAGCTCAAAGATGATAGTTTTTATATAGAAAAATACGCACGCGAGGAATACGGTCTGGCAAAACCAGGCGAATATATCTTCCAGTTCAAAGACAATGGGCGGTAAGCGTCTTTCCGTTGCCTTCCTCTGGCACATGCATCAGCCTTATTACAAAGATCCCTTTACCGGTGTCTACAGGCTCCCATGGGTGCGCTTGCATGGCGTCAAGGATTACCTGGATATGGTTACAATCCTTTCCGATTTTCCCAAAATCCGTCAAACTTTTAATCTTGTGCCGTCGTTGCTGGAGCAACTTGTTGATTATACCGATAACAATGCGACAGATACCTATCTTGAGTTGTCATTGAAAAGTCCTTCGGATCTCACCGAAGCAGAGAGGCAGTTTATCATCGAAAATTTTTTTTATGCAAATTGGGACACCATGATAAAGCCCCTGCCCCGCTACCACGAATTGCTCATTAAAAGAGGGGTCAGGTTCACAAAAAGCGATATTGAGCGTGCCTCCCGGTATTATAATGACCGTGATATCAGGGACCTCCAGGTGCTGTTCAACCTTGTATGGATTGACCCAATGTTCAGGAACGAGAGCGACCCGTTTCTGCAGGGACTGGTTGAAAAAGGAAAAGATTTCACCGAAGATGATAAAAAGCTCCTTATCGGGAAGCAAATGGCAATTTTAAAGAAAATAATTCCAGAGTATAAAAGGATGAGTGACAGCGGTCAAATAGAACTTTCGGTAACACCCTTCTATCACCCCATACTTCCCCTGCTGTGGGACACTAACAGCGCCAGGATCGGAATGCCCCACGTAAACCTTCCCAAAAAACGCTTCTCCCATCCTGAAGACGCGGCCAGGCAGATTGAAATGGCAATTGGGTATTTTGAACTGCTTTTCGGAAAAAAGCCGGCCGGCATGTGGCCCTCCGAGGGGTCGGTGAGCGAAGATGTTGTCAGGGCCATAAACAATGCGGGGATCAAGTGGATCGCAACAGATGAAGAAATACTCGCCCGTTCACTGCAGAGATCTTTCAGAAATCCGGAAGGCCTTCTCATTGATGCACCCACGCTTTACAGGATGCATCAATACAGCGGAGTATCCATGCTCTTCAGAGATCATAAACTGTCAGACCTTATAGGCTTTACCTATTCCGGCTGGAAAGCCGAAAAAGCAGTTGAGGACTTTATAGGCAAATTAGCGGAGATTCGCAACTCTCTCCCCGGCGACAGGGCATATATTGTGCCGGTAATCCTGGATGGGGAAAATGCCTGGGAATACTTTGTCAATGACGGTCATGATTTCCTCGCTGCCCTCTACCATGCCCTGAGCAGCGATGACCGTTTCAAAGCAGTAACTATTTCTGATTTTATCAATGAAAACGGCGCCGGCGAGCCGCTCCCGCGCCTGCATGCCGGATCATGGATAAACGCAAACTTCGGCATCTGGATCGGCCATGAGGAGGACAATATGGCGTGGGATTATCTTTCGCAGACTAGAGATGATCTTCAAATGTTCGCCGATGCTAATCCCGGCAAGGACCTCTCGGAAGCCTGGAACTCTATCTATGCTGCCGAAGGCAGTGACTGGAACTGGTGGTATGGAGATGATCACTCCACCGAAACTCAGGAAGACTTTGATGAACTATTCCGCAGCTATTTAATGAAGGTGTATAAAGTCATGGGAAAGGACGTCCCTCCTCACCTGTTTGTACCTATACTCATGGAAGACAGGAGCATTGAGCCGGTCTCTCAGGCCCGCGGCTTTATACAGCCCAGGATAGATGGGTACGTGACCAGTTACTACGAATGGAACCAGGCCGCTTTCATGGATGTCAAGCGTTCAGGCGGCAGCATGCATAAATCGGAGAGCGTTATTTCATCGGTCCATTACGGCTTCAATAAGGACAACTTTTATCTTCGTATCGACCCTAAAGTCCCTTTTACCGAAATGACGGAAAAAATCATTTTCCGTATCAATATCGTCAAGCCTTTTGTATTTAAAATTATTTTTGATGCCCATAAGGACAAAAACAGCGCTGCACTTTACGAACAGGTACCTGAAGATTGGAAAGAAATAAAAACACTCCTGGATGTTGCTGCCGAGGACATATTTGAACTGGGGATTTTGTTCGCAGACCTTAAAGCGGAAGAAAATGACGAAATGCAGTTTTCCGTAGAAATATTGCGTAATGGGGAAGAAGTTGAACGATGTCCGTGGCGGGGGCATATTACAGTTACCGTTCCTTCACCCTATTACGAAACGCTGATGTGGTATTAACAGGCCATCTGCAGCAAGTCAAGATTAATTCAGTACTGCCGGCTGCCTGCCTTACGACTTCCTGATGCTGTCCTTAAGTTCAGATAGTTGTCTGTTGAGCTCTTCTATCTTTTTCATGGCATCAACCTCGATGCCAGATATCATTTGACGGCTTACTTCCTCCAAATCCTTCTGAAAGATTTTTATTTTACGGATAGTTTCATGGTTACGCATCATTTTATCGAATCTTGTCGCGAACTCTTCGATAGCCAAGGGCTTATTAATAAAGTCACTGGCGCCGGCTTTAACAGCATCGTCATATTCATATTGGCTGACAAATCCTGTCATTAACATTACAGGCAAATCCGCATCCCTGCCAATAAGTTCCCTTGTCAGTTGAAGCCCATCCATACGGGGCATTCCGATATCTGCAATCACGGCATCATATGGAGTTGCATTGAACTCTTCGAGCGCCTCGACGCCGTCTGCTGCAGTAATGCATTGATAACCTTTCGAGGAAAGTGCGCTGCCCAGAAGCTCTCTTATTGCATCATCGTCATCAACAACCAGAATTTTATAAGAGTTCCTTTCCATTCCGCCTCCACAGTATGTCTGTCACGATGTCGCCAACTTTATTAATTATATAGCATATTCAGGCAACCGTTGCAACTGTTTGGGGGAAGGAAGACAGGGAAAAGGGAGTACTTATTTCTCGACGCGCAGAAACTGATATAATATAAATTAATTGAAATATTTTTAAAAATTAATACATGCACATACTCCTCGATCTTTTTAAAGAGTTCGCCCTGAAAAAAGGCATTGCCGACAATACATATATTGTCGGAGGCGCAATACGCGATATGCTCTCGGGCCTTGAGACAAAAGACATCGATCTTGTGGTCCCGGGGGATGCCCTCGAAATCTCCAGAGAGTTCGCAGAGGTTTCCGGCGGCTCCTTCGTCCTCCTCGACAGCAAGTTTGCAATAGCAAGGGTGGTGAAAGAGTCAGACTTTCTCGATATATCAGGTATGAGAGGCCACACAATTGCCGCTGATCTCTCCGGCCGTGATATAACGATAAATGCAATGGCGCAGCCCTTGTGTGAATGGCAGTCAAAAGTCCATTTAATTGATCCTTTCGGAGGTCTGAAAGATCTTCAGTCCAGGGTCATCAGGATGGTTTCAGAGAGAAATCTTATCAGCGATCCGCTCCGGATACTGCGAATATATCGCTTCTCGTCTGCGCTGCATGCCATTATAGAAATAAACACACGTCGTGCCCTCAACCCGCATAGGGCACTGCTCAATGATGTTGCCGTAGAGAGAATAACCGAAGAATTGCGTCATATGATGACGCTCGGGGATTCATATGAAACCATGAGGGACATGGAAGAAGACCACATTATGCCCGTGCTGTTTCCCGAATTTCGGACCGCCCACGGCCTCAGTATAAAAAAGGGCCTTGCTTGTTACTGGCAGTGCGAGGCCATTATTGGCGACCCAGCCAATTATTTTCCTCATCATGAAAAGCGCATCTTTGACTACTTTGAACTTTCCGCCAGGCGGATATGCCTTAAGCTGACCGCCCTTTTTTCAGGAGAGACATATGCGCTGGAAGCCGCATTACGGCTGAAAATGTCAAAAAAAGAAACTGCACTTATGGCCTCGATCTCATCGGGATGCGAAAACATTCTATCGCTCTGCAGCATTGCCGCAGGCAGGTCCCAAATGCTCAGATTTTTGAAAAAAGTTCAGGACGATGTCTTTCCGATGGTAATCCTGGCCGTTGCAACCCGGAACATCCATCAGGGACCTCCTGGATATTGCAAGCATCGGACAATTGAATCAGGAGATCAGGTCCTCTCTTTTTGCAACAAAGCCCTTTCGCTGTACGTTGATGAGGTCTTGCCGCGGATGGGTATCCTCAGAATGATTACCGGTGACGACCTTATAAGGGAATTCGACCTGCATCCTTCTCCTCAGTTCAAACTTATATTGTCCGAGTTGGAAGATGATATATTGGAGGGCAAGGTCAACACAAAGGATGAGGCGCTGAAAAAGGTCAGAGGTATCCTTGCAAGAGCTATATGATGGTTTGCTCCCACCGCATGGCTTTATCATAATACTTGAAAAGCCGTTCCCGCTCTCTGAAAGCCCGCGTGTGAACAGAGCGCCTGCCGTCCTTCTCCCCGATACCTATAGCTGCATGGAGCATTTCATGGTAAACCACAAATTCAATATAATAGTCCGGCACCTCGTTCTTATCAAGGACCGGATTAATCCGTATGATATTGCTATGATTAGAATAGCTGCCCAAGGTCCGTTTCCGCACTGCTTTCCTTGAGGACCCGGTACCCCAAGTTATGGCAGAAGTAAGCCTTGAATCGAAATATTCCTCGTTAAGCCGTTCAAATATTGCGTACAGCTCATAGTACTTGCCCCGCGTCCTTACAGGAAAATATCTCTGCGGTCTCCGCCGGACCACACTGCTCATTTTATTCAGAAAGGCCCTGAACCTTGTCATGCTGCCACTGCCGTGTTTAATAAATAAACCGATTTCTTTGAGCGTAGCTTCGTCGACGCATAGAAACATCCGATGCAGTCTTACGCAAGACACCGCCCCTTTGTTTCTAATAGAAAGCATGCTGGTTGAATTATCGGTCAACACGAGCATAACAGACCTCCCTGAGGCCTTTTCAAAGGTACTAACAAGAAACCCCGGATCATGTTCGAAAGGAAAAGAAAGTTGTGCCGGACCAGCGCTCATATGGATACTATTATATCACCTGACCCACATTCAGCACTCTGATGTTACCCCTTTTCGTTATTTTCAAAGCCTGAGAATTGTGTTATAGTAACGCCATGAATCTGAAGAATCTCAGGGCCGTATAATTATTATTGTGCATTGTCGACGCAATATAAACAGGCCCCTTAAGTAGACCTGCTCCAGATGTATAAGGATTGCTGACACAGGGAAGGCATTGGCAAAAATCGATTCTGACTAGCCTGACTGCAGCTAAAGCAATGAGAACGTGGAGGGTTATATGGCGATAGGAAACGGAAGTGTTTCAGATGCAGCATCCGCGCAGAAAATGAAAGTCCCTGTTGGAATAGATAGTTTCCCTCTGGGACTGAGTGTTCCCTTTGATGTCTATACCAAGAGTCCGACAGGCAACTACTCGTGCGTCCTGCGAAAATGGTCAAAGTTCGATCAGCTGACCAAAGATACCCTAAAAAAACAGGGCATGGCGTTCCTGTACGTCGAGGGCGACGCGGCCAAGGTCAGACAGTATATCAATAACGAAAAGCCTGCGGCGGTTCCAGCTAAAGCAGACGGCGGGAGCCTTGCTTACTCCCACGACAAATCCCTCTACCACCACGTCAGCCGTGCACTGTTTCCTGCTGGCGCCCAGGTCGGATTCAGCATATTCACCATTGACAACATGCGGTTCATACCTATCTTCTCCGTCATGGATGGGAAAGCCGCCACTATTACAGAATCAGTAAAAAAGGCGTCAGGGGATATATACATAAAGCTATCTGACATGCCGCTGTACCGCGAGTTCCTTGCCGCGCCGTCTAAGGCGGCAACACCGCAAATAAAGGCCGCTACGGTCAAAGAAAGCGTAAAAATGAGCGTCCGCGACTTTCTGTCCGACCCCGGCAGACCGCAGAACACTGATGGAGTGGTTGACTCGGCCA
>Ga0074046_10003409_pt1 | contig 13319 bp, 15 predicted proteins | sample BogForMeECP23OM3_FD_94441 | JGI IMG/M metagenome (GOLD analysis project Ga0074046, IMG submission 94441) | Bog forest soil microbial communities from Calvert Island, British Columbia, Canada - Bog Forest MetaG ECP23OM3 | ecosystem: Environmental > Terrestrial > Soil > Wetlands ...
GAGCACGAGGCCCAGGCCGAAGAGTCCGAAGTAAAGTCCCAGCACGAGGCTGAAACCGATGAGCAGCAATGTGGGCGCGAGAGGCGGCATGTCGCCGTAGTGCGACATGGTGTCGCGTACCCAGTAGCAGTTCCCCATGAACCACAGAAAGCCGCAGAGGTAGGCGATGAGAAACGAGCGGCGCAGAGGATGGCGCTCACCCGCTTGCGGATTCCTGAGCAGCGCCCAAAGCAGCGGAACCAGGGCGAACCACGCAAAGACGCTGCGCCAGGGCGGCATCGGCCCGGCCAGCGGGAACGGCAGCTCCAGCAAGCCGGCGGAAAGTCCCGCGGCAGCCCACGGCTTCGCCCACGACGTCGATGATGATTGCATACTGGGGCGAGTGTAAAACATTTCCTAAGAGCCTGTTATTAACTTTCGCGCAGGCGAAAGCGAATCGCAGACCTTAGAGTAAAATCGAAAGCATGATCTTGGCCGTCTTTGCAATCCGCGTGCTGGAAGCGATGTTCTTTGTCGGCCTGGTAGGATCGGCGGTGGTGGTGCTGATCAGCTTTTACGAGGACGGGAAAGAACTGTTCGGCAAAGACTGAAGCCGATCGCGTGATCTCCTGGACCGGTGCGGGTCTGGAGACCCGCACTACAGCCGGTCAGGAGACCGGCGGTACAAAGATCAGGAGACCGGCGGTACTTCTCCCACTGCGGTCAGGCCTTACTCATCCTTTTCCATAGCAGACTTGCGATCCTCGGCCGAAAACGCCGCAGCCTTGCCTTTACGCGCGGCGCCGACGTAGTGCGAAACTGCCGCCATCGTGGCCGCCACGCCCGCTTTGCTGGTGCTGTAGCTCATGGCTGAAGGCAGAGGGATACTCATGGCTGCCGCGGTCTGGATGGCATCCTGATTCGCGCCCAGAAACACAAAATCCCATTTGTACTTATCTCTCTGCTCCCGGATCATCTCGCCGATCTTTTCGAGGTTGTATTGCTTGCTCGCGTTCTCCAGGCCGTCGGTGAGCGTGACCACAATAACTTTTGACGGGCGCTCCTGTTCCGGGAGCGCCGCCAGCTCCTGGCCCAGTTCGACGATGGTGCGTCCCTGCGCATCCAGCAGCGCAGTCGATCCGCGCGGGACAAATGTGCTCTGGGTCAACTCCGGACATTCCTTGAGAGGCTTGTCGAACACCGTCTCGTATTGATCGTCGAATTGCACCAGTTTGACGGTTGCCTCGCCGGGAATCTCCTGCTGGGTCCTGATGAACTCGTTGAAACCCGCCACGGTCGATTCTTTGCAGCTTTCCATGGAGCCCGAGCGATCCAGAATGATCGCAATGCGCGTGAAATTGTCCTTCATTTTTCCTCCTCCGCCTTCGTCCTCGACGGGCTGGTCCTGGACGGCGTCGCCACGGTGTAGACCACCGCCTTCTCGACTTTGAGCGCCGCGGTGATGCTCTCTCCCGGAGGCCGCCTTCCGTTGTAGACGTCGCTCAGGTACTGCGGAGAAACACCGAGCCTGGTCGCGAATTGCTGGGCGGTTTGCTCTCCCTGTTGCTTCTTCAGGAACTCCATGAACTGATCGAGATTCATTCTCTTTACGGCCATGGCTCCAGTATACGTCAATTGACGTATCCGTCAAGTGACGTACACTCGCAGCTTCATCCCGCCCGCTTGCCGACGCCTTGCAAGAACCTGAAACCCGCGTCCCTAAAGGCGATCGCGGCCCGCCGTCAACGGATCTTTATTTTTGGCAATAATATACTTGACAAAATCGAAAACTGAGTTCATTCTTCACTTATGAAGCTGAAAACCCTTCAAGACGCGATTGTTTACTTCTCTGATTCGGCCAACTGCCGCGAGTACCTTGTAGCGAATCGCTGGCCCAAAGGTGTTGTGTGTCCGCGCTGCGGATCGAAGGATGTGCTGTTCCTTGAGAAGTACGACCGCTGGCATTGCCGCGCGAAGCATGACGCTCCGCAATTCACTCTGAAAACCGGGACCGTGATGGAAGATTCTGCTGTCCCGCTACAGAAGTGGCTCCCCGCTTTCTGGCTTCTCGCCAACTGCCGCAACGGGATCAGTTCTTATGAACTCCACCGGGCTCTGGGTGTGACCCAGAAAACCGCGTGGTTCATGCTGCAAAGAATCCGGCTTGCGATGAAGGCGAAGGGTTATGTGAAGATGGGCGGTCCCGGCAGTGAACTTGAAACCGATGAATGCTACATCGGCGGCAGGGACGGCAATAAGCATCTGCGCAAGCGGGCAGAGTTGCGCAAGTTCAAGCAGTCAGCCGCAATGAAGGGCAGCGGGTGGCTCGCAACCAAGACCGCCGTGCTGGGCCTATTGGATCGCGAGAAAGGCAAGATTCATGCCGAGGTTGTTCCAGCGGTCAATCGCCGCGAACTGCGCAGCGCGATTCTCAATCACATCCTGCCCGGATCGACACTGTACACCGATCAAGCTGGTCTTTACCGTGGAATGCCAGCGGGCATCAGCCACGAGTTTGTGAATCACCTGCGGGAATACGTGAGAGGCCGGGTGCATACTAACGGGATCGAGAATTTCTGGAGCTTGTTCCAGCGCGCGATTGGCGGCACCTACATCAGCGTCGAATCTTGCCATCTCGATCGTTACCTGGATGAGCAATCGTTCCGCTACAATCATCGCAAAGACGCGCTAGGAAATAAGACTCCCGACGTGGACAGATTTTCTCTCGCAGTTTCACAAATCACCGGAAAGCGGCTGACTTATGCAGAGTTGACCGGCAAGGTGGGAGAAACGCAGAACTAAGGTTTGGGGTGGGAAACGCGGCGCGAAGCGGAACGTTTAGGCGTTCGCTTCGCCGCGTTTTCTGCATCCAGCGCCGCTTTGATCTGGCTGTGAGGAACAGCGAGAATGCGGCGCGTAAACAAATCGAGAGCGGCTTTTGTTCCTACGATCTCGTTAGCGCGGGCTGTAGGACCATTCGCCAAGCTGACACCTTTCTCTCGCTAGAGAGAAGGGTATGCGATTGTGTGCTCAGAGTCAACCTGGCCGCCGTGCAGTGCGCTTGCTTTTATGTGGACTAGCCGAATCGGTTCGAAGGAAGAGGCTTATCTTGCTCTTGAAATGCTACGCAGACGACAGTGGAAACTCGCGACAAAACGAGGCTCCCGATGGTGGAGTCTTCGTTGTCGCGGGCTACTTGATGAGCGAGGAACGCTGGGAGGATTTTGCAGACCATTGGGAACAGCAACTCAAGCGCGATTTTCCGATCTCTTATTGCCACATGATTGACGCAGAAAATGGGAAAGGGGAATTCATCGGGATCAGAGAAGAATTTCGCGAGCGGAAGATATTGGATTTAGCTCTCGTGATTCGCGTCTGTAACCCTGTTCCGATCAATGTGCAAATGAAATGGTCCGACTATGAGAGCACTGTTCCAGGCAACGTTCCCGAGGTAATGAATAGTCCCTATGCAATCTTGTTCTACCAGTTAATGCGCGCGGTTTGTGATCTCCAAATAGACTCGAACCATTACAAGAATTTCGGGCATCTACCCGTGGAATGGGTATTCGATTCCGACGCGCCCCACGCCTTCCGTTGCCTGAAATGGTATGGGGATTTGGCCGCCAGAGCACCAGAGCCGTACCGGACGATGATGGCAAATACTCCTGTTTTCAGGGACGACAAGACACTTGCGCCCCTACAAGCTGCTGACATGCTAGCGTGGCACATTCGGCGCGAAATTCAGTTCCCAACCGAGGAGCGGAAGATTCTCGATACCATTACGCCTGATGGAATGTTCTACCGAGAAGTTGGCAAGAAGCAACTCGCTGAGTATGTCGAGCTATGTAAAAGAGTCGATCCCGCTTCCATTTAGCCAGGTACGAATATGACGAAATCGCCCAGAGAATCGCCAGCACAAGCAGCGCCGCGCATTGTGGGCACGTTTCTCGCAGAATGGATTCCGGGCGCCCAGAAAGAGCTTGAACTCTTGGTAATCGGCGGAGAGGGACCGCTGAAAATCAGCCTGTTTGATCTCCAGATGGAGACACTGATATTTGGCCTTCATTGCCTTGATCGAGCCGTCTCTGCCCACTTCGGAGATGAGTACCGAACTGCCTTTATGAATCATGCGTTCGGATTTGCTTGCGATGCGTTCGCATCGACGCTCCCCGCCAATCTTGGCGATGATTTTGTCGAGCGATTCGACAAGCACTGTCGGGAGCGACATCGAGAATACAGCGCGATGACGCTGCTCCCTGCGGAGGGTGCTGGACTGAAGGGCGAACTGTGCTGGGAATTTGCCAAACGCATTTGCCTTTCAGCCGGAGTTGATGAACCGCTTGTCTTTAAGGTTATGCTCGAAGACGCAAATGCGATTCTCGGAATGATGATAAAGGTTGCGCAGACTCTTCAGTCTTCGTAAATCGAGGCTAGGGCCGCAACTTGAAATCGTTCATGGATTTCCTTAACACGCGCATCCCCCTCGCCAAACGACTCCCACTGGACCCCGCTCGCGGTGAGGATTGCCAAGTCGAAACTCCCACTAACCCCTGAGGGCGCCTCCATGGACGCAAAGCTGAGCGTCAGTAAGGCCAACTTGGCGAGAGATTCGACGGATCGATTTTGTGCGAAATGCTGAGTCAAGAAAGAGGCTGGAACAATCGCGCCCGTGCAGACGCGGGTGTGAACGCGAGATGCACCCACACCAGATACCGCCTTCAGGATCTCTGTTGGGAACGCTTTGCGCGCGATCAGCACCTCATCTGAGCCGCGCGATTGAATATTGATTGCTGTGGCGTGAACCCAAGACTCCCACGCCACGCCAGGGACGAGTGGATCACCATGCAGTACGATCTCTCGCGCCAATTGTTGAGCGGAGAGGCTACCAGCGAAGCAGGCAATGATTGCGTCATCTGGCGATTGGAAAAACTTCTTTGTTTCCTCGGTCTGATCGAATGGCACGGCGTCACTTGCTCTCGGGGAGCGATTCGTCATTTTACGGTCGCTGCCAAGTATCGTGCCGTCCAAGCCAATCAACGCGACCTGAAACGTCATTTCCAATTCCTCTTCGATTGCGCCAATAGATAAACGCGGAATAGCGAGAACACCCTCTTGCAGCATAGGCACACCTCATGCAATGATTTGGTGTCCGCCAAACCGCAAGACAGAGGCCCCCGGCAAGGGGCCTTTTCATTTGCCCGCATTCTACTCCGTTTTGCCAAGTATATTATTGCCTTATTTTTCATTGACACGCATTTGCTTGAGAATTAGACTCATCGCAGAGCGGTGGTTTCGCTCAGAAAGTTTTTTCACCACCGGTTCCCCGGCCGGCTTTCAACCGATGGCCTCTTCTCGCACGACCGTAGCCCCTCCCAGTGACCGCGTGCGGTTGATCGTGGCGTCCTCGGTAATGCTCACGTTTATCTCCTTCTGGCGCGCGGCGGCCATTGTTCTCAACGACCTCGGATCGTCAGCTTTTTACGCAGGCGGCATCGCGGAACAGGCGGTGGGCGCGGCAGCCCCTTGGTTCATCCTCGGCATCATGCTGTTCAGCTTCGCCGTACGCGCCGTGTACGTCGAAAGCTGTTCCATGTTCACGCGCGGCGGCGTGTACCGCGTGGTCAAGGAGGCGCTCGGCGGCGGCTTCGCCAAACTCAGCGTCTCCGCGCTGATGTTCGACTACATCCTCACCGGCCCCATCTCCGGGGTTTCTGCTGGCCAATACATTACCGGCCTTCTCAATGAATTGATCAATGTCGCCAACCAGTGGCATTGGCTGCCGCCGGCGTTGATGGACGTGCACAACAATCCCATCCAGCTGAATATGGACTACACGTCGGCGCTGCTGGCTGCGGCGGTGACCATCTATTACTGGTGGCAGAACATCAAGGGCATTGAAGAATCGAGCGACAAGGCGCTGCGAGTTATGCAGATCACCACAGTGATGGTGATCATTTTGCTGATTTGGGGCTGTTATTCGGTTGCCATCCGCGGCGCGCAACTCCCGCCTTCGCCCATCCCCTCCCATTTTCATTTCAGCAACGACGCACTCGGGTTCCTGAAAGGACGCGGGCTGCCGATCTTCGGCCTGTTTGGCGTCCTGATGGCCTTCGGCCATTCCATCCTCGCTATGAGCGGCGAGGAAACTCTGGCCCAGGTCAATCGCGAGATCGAGCATCCCAAGCTCAAGAACCTGAAGCGCGCTGCGGTCGTCATTGCGATCTACAGCCTGATCTTCACCGGCGGCGCCACGCTGCTCGCTTCCATGCTCATCCCCAACTACGAACGGACCCACGTTTATCCCGACAATTTGATCGCGGGACTGGCGATGTTCATGGTGGGACCGCTGGTGTGGCGCATCCTGTTCCGCGTCTTCGTGGTGCTGGTCGGATTTCTGATTCTGTCCGGCGCCATCAACACCTCGATCATCGGATCCACCGGCGTGCTCATGCGGGTCGCGGAAGACGGCGTGCTCACCGACTGGTTCCGCAAGCCGCACCGGCGCTTCGGCACCAGCTATCGCATCGTCAACCTGGTCTTTATCCTGCAGATGATCACCATCATCGCGAGCCGGGGCAACGTCATCGTGCTGGGAGAGGCATACGCTTTCGGTGTGATCTGGTCGTTCACCTTCAATAGTCTCTCGATTCTGGTTCTGCGCTGGAAGTACACGGGCGAGCGCGGCTGGAAGGTGCCACCCAACATCCGCATCGGCAATACTGAGATCCCGGTCGGCCTGATTTCGGTGTTCATGGTTCTGCTTGCGACGGCCACCGTGAACCTGTTCACCAAGTCGATTGCCACGGTGAGCGGGATTGCATTTGCCATCGCGTTCTTCATCGTCTTTACAGTATCGGAGCGCATCAACCTGCGGAGGCACGCACTGACCGCAAAGGAGATGAAAGACCACTTCCAACTGGAGCACCAGGAGACCGTGGACCGGGAGTCGGTGGCCATCCGCCCTGGCGGCGTGATCGTTACCATGCGCGATGCCGCCAATCCGCTGGCCCTCAAGTGGACCTTGGCGCGTACGAGCACCGATGAGCGGGATGTTGTGGTGGTCAGTTTCAGGCTCATGGGCGCCGGTGGGCCGGAGTATCTGAGCGCCGAGCAGCAGAGCTTCAGCGAGCATGAACAGATGGTCTTTACCAAAGCTGTTTCGGTTGCCGAGAGCTTCGGCAAGAAGGTCTCGCTCCTGGTAGTTCCGGCAGCCGAGATCTTTCCTGCTCTCGCCCAGACTGCGAGTTCGCTCGAAGTGGAGTCAGTGGTCTCTGGTAGTTCCAACTCATTGACCGCGGAAGAACAGGCCTACCACATGGGACAGGCATGGGAGGCGTTGCCCGAGCCTAAGCGGCAATTCAACTTCTGTGTTGTGGCTCCCAATGGTGACATCAAGGTGTTCTATATCGGGCCTCATGCGCCGTCCTTGAGTTCCGACGACGTGCAGCTCGTACACCGGCTGTGGCTGAACATGCGCCGCGATCCAGCGGCAGCCGACCTGCATCACAGCGACATCATCACCTACGCTCTGACGCGCCTTGCCGGCCAGTACGCACGCGAGAAACAGTACATCCTGCGCGACCTGCGCAATTGCCGCGGCGCTGGATCATCTGCCTCTAAGCGGATTGGCTCGCAGGATACAAACGCTCCCGGCGGGATCACGCCATCGCCGCGCGCGGTGAAGCAGACGCGGGACCAATAAAGCAGGGACTAAGGGACTCGGGACTAAGGGACTGGAAAAGACAAGTCCATGGCCAGCAATCCGTAATAGCCGGCGTCTGCCGGATATTTTTCAATGAGAGCGAGCTTCTCTTTCCTTAGTCCCTTAGTCCCGAATCCCTTGTTCCCTGCCCTTACGCCGTGTACTCGTCTCCCGGCTGCCAGCGCAGCACCTTTACGCCCGGTTCAACCAGAGCGCCCAATTCTTCCGGCGTACCTTTGAGCGGCGGAAAGGTGCCCCAATGGATGGGCAGGACAACCTTGGGCGCAAGAAGGCGGCAGGCAAGCGCCGCTTCTTTCGGTCCCATGGTGTAATGGCCGCCAATCGGCAGCATGGCCACCTCGGGCTTGTACAAGTCGCGGATGAGCTGCATATCGCCAAACACGCAGGTGTCGCCCGCGTGGTAAAGAACGGGACCGCCGGCCACTTCCAGAACGAACCCGCTGGCAACGCCGACGTAGTGCACTCCCTTCTCGTCCTGCGCGCCAGAGGAGTGCTTGGCGTCCACCATGGTGACGGCCACGTCGTCGAGCTCGACAGTCCCGCCCAGATTCATGCCCGTGTATTCCGCGACGCCCTGGCCGGCAATGTAGGCGGCCAGCTCGTAGACAGCCACCACGTGCGATCCGTGCTTTTTCGCTACCGGCACGGCGTCGGAAATATGGTCTCCATGCCCGTGGGTCAGCAGGATGTAGTGGATCTTCGATGGAAGTTGAAAACTCTGCGGGTATTTGGGGTTATGCGCAATGAAGGGATCGATCAGGATATTGGTTCCCTTTGCCGTCTGAACCAGCACCGTGGCGTGCCCGAGCCAGGTAATGCGCGTGGCGTCTGATGTGCTCATGATGTCTCCTTAGCTTTTAGCTCCTTGCTCTTCGCTTCATGCCTTTCAGGCGCGGTTTCAAGCTAAGAACGGAATCGCGTCGGGGAATGGGTCTATGGACCCTTGCTCCCTCGCTCCCTTGTTCCCTCGGTGCCTATTTTACTCACCGCGTGATGATGACCTCGGAGACACTGTCCTTGGCGAGGAACTGCCGATGTCCCGACCAGCCCGTAAACAGGCGCTCGATGCTGCGGTTGGTGAAAGCACGCTGGATGGGAAACTGCTGCGTTATCTGCATGTCGACGTCATCGCCGGGCGTGACGTGATAGCGGTAACGCACCACTTCTTCGCCCTGCGTGCGCGTGTGGAAGAAGGCCAGCACCTGCCCCCGGGGATTCATGGCCGCACGCAGGCGCCCCACCATCGGCGCCACTAACGGTTCGGGCAGAAAGTCGAGTACAGTCCACAACAGCACCACGTCAAAGGTGCGTCCGGAGAAGTTGAGCGAGTGATCGAGATAGCCCGCGACGTCCCAGATCGGATTGCCGTCCTCGTCGTTGCCCGAGCGCCAATCTCCCATGTAGGCATCGGAGACAAGGTCGGCCATAAACACGCTATGCCCCAGGCTGGTCAGGTAGTTGATATTGGCGGGCGAGGTATAACCGGTATCGATAATGCACAGCCCCGGCTCGGATTGCAAGCGCCTCCGCAACTCCGACCATGCCCCGGAATGGCGCGGTACGCGAGGTCCCGTAAGCCCTGCGGCCCCAGGGGAGGCGGCGGCCTCCTGCTTCTTTTTGAACCAACGACGCAGCACGGTGCATTCCTCAAACGGCCGGACACAAACGAATGGGAAAATCAGGAAAGGCCCGGCACGAGTTTTCCAGTTCTAGAAAGTACCGTCGCCGCTGTGCTGCAAGATAACGCCTTCGGTCCCTTTCGAAACCGATTGAGTCAGGTCCACCTTGCCGCGAAAGACGGCATTGTCTTCAACAGCCAGGCGCAGGGCGCGGATATCGCCTTCGAGATTGCATCCAGCACGCAACTCCACTCGTCCGCTGGCTATCACATTACCTTGAACCCGGCCCAAAACCAGTACGTCTTTGGCAGTAAGGTCGGCCGCTACATTGGCATTGGGACCGATGGTCAGTCGATTCTCTGCCAGGCTCACTGTTCCTTCCACCCTGCCGTCCACGACCAGGTCTTCCTGGCCCTTCACTTCACCGCAAATTACGATCGTCTTTCCGATTCGCGCGGGAGAATTGTCCACTGCCATCGTCTTGATCCCTTTCGAGCTGCCATAGAGGCCCTGCCCGCACTATATCAACCCTGCCCCGGCGGTTCAATTTGCCGGTTCAATTCGCGGCCGTGCGCGAGATTGCCGATTCTGCGCGGGTTTCTCCACGATACACCCGGCGGGCTCCTTGAAGAAGACCTCGCGCCGCCGGAGAACTCGCAACGCCGACCGGCACCGTACACTATTCGTTGTGTACCGATTCATTGCCCTCCTCCTCCTGATTCCCCTCCTGGTTCTCTGGATGAATCCGGTCCACGGGCAACCTCCTTCAGGCCAGGTCGTGGCTGCGCCACCCCTGACGGGTCAGGCTCTGGTGGAACGTGCGCTTGCCAACGAGTTGAATGCGGCCCAGGATGCGAGCCAGAACGCGAGCCATCCCATGCGCTACCAGTTGCGCAAGACCAGTCCACGCGTGACCACGACCAAGGAGATTCTGGAAACCCGCGACGGCGAGGTGGCGCGGCTGATTGCGATCAACGATAAGCCGCTGAGCGCCGCCGATGAGGGGAACGAAGAGGCGCGGCTCCATGTACTGCTCGGCGATCGCGGCAAACAGCGGCGCCGCAAGCAGGCCGAGGACGAGGACGCCAGCCGCGCCTTCAACGTGCTGCGCGCCCTGCCCAGCGCCTTTCTGTATCAATACGCCGGTCCCGGCGAAGGGCCCACGGGCAAAGTGGAGAAGTTCACTTTCCGGCCCAAACCGGGGTTTGATCCGCTTTACCTGGAAACGGAGGTCCTGCCCGCCATGGCCGGGGAGATCTGGATCGATCCCGCGCACGTTCGCGTAGCCCGGCTCGAGGCCCACCTGCAAAAGGATGTGGATTTTGGCTGGGGAATACTCGGCCGGCTGAACAAGGGCGGGTGGATCGTAATCGAGCAGGCGGACGTGGGCTCGGACAAGGACGTCGATCAGTGGCGGACGGTGCGCTTCCAGATGCAGATGAGCGGGAGGGTGGTTTTCAAGAACCGGGTGTTCGACACCACGGAGGTGCAAACCAATTACGCGCCGTTGCCGGTGGGAATGAGCTACCAAAAAGCCATCGAAGTGCTGCTCTCCGGAAAATAGAGACTGGTAGCGCCGGTCTCTTGAAAACCTGTAGCGCCGGTCTCCCCCAGGCAGCGGAAAAACTCGTCAGGCTCGGTGGAATGCCCGAAAACCATCCCTCGGGGGCTGAAGCCCGAGCATTTCTATAGGCGTTATCGGCACGGATGAATCCGTGCCCTTTCAAAACGTCAGTAACAGTCGAGTTTTTCCGCAGCCTGTTTGGACCGGCTGTCGTGCGGGCGTCGACGCCCGCACTCGCAATTCCGACTCACGAAAAAAAACGGCCCAGCCAATGGCCGGGCCGTTTCGTTTTGCTTGAAACCGGAGTTTACTTCACCTTGATGATAATCATGGCGAAGGTGAACAGGGTGAGGGACTCGATGAACGCCAGACCGATGATCAGGAAGGTCATCAGGCCCGCGCGGGTTCCGGGGTTGCGTGCCAGAGCCTCGGTGGTCGAGCCTACGGCCCTTCCCTGACCCAGGCCGCAGAGACCGGCGGCCAGACCCATGCCGAGGCCGACACCGATCGGCGCCATGTTGATCACGGCAGAGCCGCCATCCGCAAAGGCCGGAATGGCGAAGCAGAGCGCCGCCAGGGCCATGAATACATATTGAAGTTTCCGCATAGTTCTCCTGCTTCCCTTGAAATTGACCGCCAGTGGGTGGTTGAGGCTCACCGTGCTGGCCCCCTCACGCTTGCGGCCTTCCGTGTGTGCGGAGCGGAAGCGCTCTCCGCCGGAATCTTTTTGGGTTTCAGGTGTCAGGTTTCAGGTGTCAGATAAAAGCGCGAATCTGCCGACATGCAACCTGATCCCTGACCCCTGAAACCTGAAACCTGTTCTTAATGCTCGTGCGACACCGCCATGCCCAGATAAATCATCGTAAGCAGCATGAAAACGTAGGCCTGGATCGCTGCTACGAAGGCGTGTAGGCCAAGAAACGCAACCGGCGCGATCAGAGGAATCATGGAAAAACAGATCAGCGCCAGCAAATCGCTGGCCAGCATGTTCGCGTAAAGACGGATGGTGAGCGACATCACGCGGGCGAGGTGAGAAATGACCTCGACAGGGAAAAGCAACCAGGAAATCTGCCACATGGGCCCAGCAAACTGCTTCAGATAGCCGATCAGCCCGTGCGTGCGAACCCCGTAGTAGTTGTAGTAGAGGAAGGTCAGCACGGCCAGGCCCAGCGGCACCACAGGCTGGCTGGTAGGCGTGGTGATGCCGGGGATGAGGCCGAGAAGGTTATTGAAAATGATGAAGAGGAGGATGCAGGTGGCGTAGGCCTGGAAACGCTCGTAGCCGTGCCCGATCACGGATTCCGCCTGGTTGCCCGTGAACTCGTGGATCATCTCGGCGATCTGCTGCGCCGGGTTGGGCTTCTCCACCGAAAGCGTGAGGCGCACGATGAGGAAGAAGGCGATCAGTCCGGCCGCGACCAGAAGCTCGTATTTGAACGCGTCGCTGACACTTGCTATATCCTTGGCAATGTCCGCGGGGGCAACGCCAAGGGCCTGATACAGCTTGAGCAGGGCCCCTCCCACCAGGTGTTCCACAAACGGCGTGAATGCAAGAGCTTGCGCCATAAATAATCGAATCTTTCCGTTTCCCTCGGGGTGGGGGCGTGTCCGATCGTTCCCTCAATTAACCCCTGAGCAGGCGCAACGCTCCCCACACAAGAGTCAGGACGGCTAAAGCCAGCCCGCAGAGGAGCGCGACTGCAGAACCCTGGAAACATTTCAGGCTAACATAAATGGCTGCCGCGAAAACGGTGAGTCTAATCACAAAGAAAACCACGGCAAAAGCCGAGCCCCTGGGCGTCTGTTTCTTGTCGATTTTGGCCGCAATGAAGCGTGCCAGCCGGCGCCACTCAAAGATGCTGGCGGCCGAAATGGCGGTTCCCGTGGCCAGCATGGCGGCGTCGCGCCAGCTCGATGCCTTCCACACCACGAGGGACGCAAGGACGCCCAAAATCAATGTGTTGCGAATCGCACGGTGAAGCAGTCCTTCAAGATCCGCGTCGGTCAGGTCAGAAAAAATCTGCAATTCGTCGCTCATGGGGCCGTGCCTGAGTCTCCCGTCTTGCCGGATTTGCCCGCATCGTTCCCGTTTTCGTCCGGGTCGTCCAATTTGTCCATCGCGGGACTGGCGGCATACACGATTGCCATACGGATGGCCGCAAGCAGCCCCGCGATAATGCCAAAGACCACCCCGGCTATCGCCATCCACGTCTGGTGAAAGTGGCGATCGAGCCAGAAGCCAGGCAGCCAGCCGATGAACGCCGCGCACGGTAGCACCAGCGCGATCTGGATCATCTTTTCGGCCTGGATCCACGCGCCAATTATGCCGCCGCCGTCCGGTTGGTCTTTGTCGCGACGCTTGTCTTCCGGGATGGGGTTATGGAAAGGCACCATCGTGGTTATACACGATGAGCGCGGTCTCGCGCGATGCGGC
>Ga0074046_10003411_pt1 | contig 13317 bp, 9 predicted proteins | sample BogForMeECP23OM3_FD_94441 | JGI IMG/M metagenome (GOLD analysis project Ga0074046, IMG submission 94441) | Bog forest soil microbial communities from Calvert Island, British Columbia, Canada - Bog Forest MetaG ECP23OM3 | ecosystem: Environmental > Terrestrial > Soil > Wetlands ...
CGTCGCTGAGGACGACGTGGCAGCCGACGCCGAGAGTCGGCGTGGCGCGCGCAATTTCGATGGCTTGATCGGTGGCCGCGGCGCGAGCCATGAGCGTGGCGCTGGTGAGCAGACCCGCCTGGTGAAGTTCGAGGACGGCGCGGTTAATTCCCGCGGTTTGGCCAAAGTCGTCAGCGTTGACGATGAGACGGGTCATGGTTTCGATGCGGACACGGAGCGCGCCTCTCCAAGTCAATGAGCCGTAATCTCTGCGGCCTGGTATCGGGATCCGTCGTAATACGCCTTTACGGTGACGCTTTCGCCGAGATGAACATTTCCACCTGCAGGAATGCGTGCGGAAGCAAAATGGATTTCGTAGCTCTTTCCGTCCCGCGGATCGACCAGATCCAGTACTCCCATGGGAAGGTCGAGCTGGGAGATCGTACCGGCAAACAGGAAGTATGAACCCGGGACGGCCAGGACCGTGATGCGGCTGGCGACGTCGCGCCCCCCTGGCATGGGCTTGAACGTGGCTGAGATGAGGGCGCCGGCAACAAGATCGTCTCGCCCCGAAGATTGAGAAGTGAAAGCGATCTGACCCTCGCGCACGATGGACGCTTCTGCCGGCACGAACAGCTTGACCGGGCGAGGAGAAGCTGTTGCACTGACCTCCAACTCGCCGGTTCGGGGATTGTAATTCAGCACGTGTCCCTGGCATTCACCGTCGGGCGCTTGCGACAAAATGTGAATGCTCACCGCAAATACATTGCTTCCGTCCAGAACGGTTTGAACGGAAGCGTGGTCTTCAGTGCGCAAGTCGCGCAGCGGAATCTTGATGCCATCTCGAAAAACCTGAGTCCGCTCATCAAACCAAATCTTCATTGGCCGCCGCTGCCCGTAGATGTCCAGGGAGAATTGGTCGCGCACCGGATCCAGATTTCGTATTGCGCCGCCCATGATGGTGGTCGTGCCTGCGGGCACGGATGGTAAGGCAGGCAGGTCGCCGTCCCGGACATCAGAATCTACGACCGTTTTTGGGGCGGCAAGTTGCCCCGACTGCGCGCTCAGGAGGGAGACGGTCAGCACCGTGCCTCCAAGACAGGCAAGAAAGGTCACTGGAAGAAATCGAAACACGCGGGCAGTCCAATCCTCTCTCCAGAATTGACAGGCACTCATTTCTTCGATGACGTCGAGGCAGGCCGGGTGGCCTGAGATGGCGCGCCGCAGAGGCAACGAGAGCGGTCAGGACGCATCTAAACAAAATGTGCTACCTAAAAGGCTTCGCCAGAGACTCGTTCTCTGTTCAGCCCATACGAAGAGGGCGCCATGCACAAGGGACCATTGAAACTGGCTGCGGTGATGGCTGTGATTGCGGGCGTGGGATTGAATGTAGCCCGGGCGCAGCGGGCGCATCAGACCTTGACCATCACCATCCCGAGGCACAGCGAATTGACCCTTGTACAGCGCCTCAACCGGGAAGGCGTAGTGGCGGTGCAACGGCACGACTACGGAAAAGCTGCCGAACTATTTTATAAGGCCTATCTGTACGACCCTGCTGACCCCTTTACGCTGAACAATCTTGGCTACATCTCGGAACTCCAAGGGCAACTCGATCGCGCAGACAAGTTTTACAAATTGGCGTCGCAACAAGGCTCCACGGCAAGCATCGCCCTGAGCAACGTGAAGTACCTCGAGGGAAAGCCCATGAATACCGCATTCGCAGACTTGAAGGACTCGCCGATGCAGGTGAACCAAATCAATGTGGACGCGATGCGCCTCTTGTCGGAAAACCGGGGCAACGAAGCGGTTGCCCTTCTCGAGCGGGCGCGGTCTTTGGATCCGCAGAATCCATACACGCTGAACAATCTGGGTGTGGCCGAGGAATCAATCGGAGATTACAGCGGGGCTTTCAGGTACTACGCAGCTGCGGCGGATTCCGGATCTGTCGACCCTATCGTCCTCAGTGACGATTCGTCATGGCAGGGTAAATCTGTGAGCGATCTGGCCCAAGCGAATGTTCAACGCCTGCAGAGCCGGATGGAGGGGACCAACTCCGCAACCACATCAGCCGACATGCTGAATATGCGCGGAGTACTGGCGGAGAATCAGAACGACTGGGCCACTGCAAGGCAAGATTTCCTCAAGGCATATTCTCTCAATCCAACGGACGCGTTTTCGTTGAACAACCGCGCCTACGTTGCGGAAAGGGACGGTGACCTGGAGTCGGCGCAATTCTTTTACGAAAAGGCGTGGAAGGCCGCCGACGCGAACCTTCCCGTGGGGCGCGCAACGAAGTCCGCAGCCGTGGGAAAGCCTCTCTTTCAAGTGGCCACGGACAGCGATCAAAAGGTTGACGACGCGTTGGCTGTTTATAGCCGCGAGCGCCGCCAAGAGCAGGCTCCGGTGGAATTAACGCCTCGCGATAACGCCACGCCAGAAACGCCATCGTCTCCGCCCGCGCCCGCAACGCTTCCCTCCTCCCCAGCACCACAAATGCCGTAAATAATTAAAGGAGAAAGAATAGATGATTCGACCAGTCGCAGAGTTTCCGTCCTGTAAGTCGCTAACCCTCCTTTCCCGCATGTTGCTGCAGCGGCGGCAGTCTGGTCCGTCAGCTTCGCTCGAGCGGGCAGAGCTGAAGCGCGAGTTGCTCACCCTGAGCCACGATGAATTCGGCGATATGCTGGCGCTGGCCCATTCGCACCATGTAGATGTGCGTGGGCTGGAAGTGTTTCTCAGTTTGATCCGCGAGGAAAATGCCACTCGGACCGAGTGGGCGGAAGGCGCATTGGCTGCCGAGCGCATGCGCATCGCAACCGCCATCCTTTTTCTGCATGATATCTGCGCCGCGTTTCAAGAGTTCCGGTTCGACGTGACGGTAATCAAATCGCTCGACCACTGGCCTGATCTGGGCAGCGATTTAGATCTGTACACCGACGCCGATGCTGAAGACGTGGCGAGGCTCCTCGAAAGAAGCTTTGGCGCAAGCATTGCGCCGCGTAGTTGGGGCGACCGCTTGGCAAATAAATGGAACTTCGTCATACCAGGCTTGCCCGAGCCAGTGGAAGTTCACGGGGGACGGCTTGGGCAGACAGGAGAGCAACTTATCATCGCCTCCTCGATCGGGGATCGCGCTCGGCAGGCTCGCTTCGGCGGCTACCGTTTTCAGGTTCCTTCATTTTCAGATCGCCTGATGATTTCAACGCTGCAGCGCATGTACCGCCATTTCAATTTCCGCCTGTGCGACATCGTGGATACCGCTGCTCTGGCGGATGCCGGCGCGATTGACTACGACCACCTGCGTTCTTTGGCTGCCGGCGCAGGTATCTGGGAGGGAATGGCGACTTATCTCCAGATCGTGTCGGACTACGTGAAGAGTTATCGCCGGACGGGCCTCGACCTGCCCCAGTTCGTGAGGGAGACGGCGAGGTTCGGCGGAGAAGAAGTTTTCTACAGCCGGGGCTTTCTGCGCATTCCTATCGTGCCGCAATCCGCGTGGCTTTACGGATCGCAGTTGGCGCGGGTGCTGGGACGCGGTGAACTGGAAAATGGCGCCCGTCTCAGCCTGCTGCCGTGGCTGGCGACAGCGGCAGCAGCCAAGCATCGGCTTACCGGTAGCGACAAGGGAATCTGGTGAGCCGGCGGCGAATTTTGCGCCGCCGGAATGAATGAAAAGCAAGGCATGCAGTTGAGTTAACGACAATTGAGTCCGCAACAATTAAATGGTGCAGGTCAACTAAATGGAAGAGAGGGGACGTCGGGGCTCTATTCCCGCCGACAAACATTATGAGCAATATCGCGTACAATCGCTCGTCACTTTCCTGGGAATTCGAGAACACCGCTCCTGCGGTGGCTCAGCCCACTCCCCGGTTGGTTGTGAGGGGGACCGCAGCCACGGAGCGAGTTCCCCAGATGTTCAAGGGACTCGACCAGTACGCGTCGCATCGAGACCGAAGTTCCCGCGCGCTCTCATGCCTAATCCATATCATTGTCGCCGGGGCAATTGTGGGGTGGGGAATGATGGCTTCGCGCAGGGTTGTGCAAACTGCCGATAGCATCGTTGCGCCGCTCCACTTCACTCTCTACGATCCGCCACCTCCACCCGTGATGCCGGTGGCGAAGGTCGAGGGCGGGGGCGGTGGAGGAGGCGCGCATCAAGTGGTGGCGCCCAGCAAGGGACGCTTGCCAGAGGTTGCAAAAATCCCCATCGTGCATCTGGAACAAGCAAAAATCAATCTTCCAAAACTGCCGGCTGAGCCCACCATGCAGGTTCCCTTGCCGCAAAACAGTCCTATGCCCAAACTGGGCGCGCCTCAGTCAACGCAAGTTGCCTTGGTTTCACAGGGCAGCGGAAGCAACTCCGGATTCGGCCTGGGAATGAATGGAGGCATGGGACAAGGCCATGGCACCGGCGTGGGACCCGGCGGCAATGGCGGTTATGGCGGCGGCCTGATGAACGTGGGCGGCGGCGTCAGCGCGCCTCGCGTCATTTATTCCGTTGAACCGCAATTCACCCCGGAGGCGCGCCAGGCAAATTATCAGGGCGTGGTGGCGCTTCAGCTCATTGTCGATTCCGAAGGCCACCCCCAGGACATTCGGGTGGTTCGTCATCTGGGCATGGGTCTCGATGAACGGGCCATTGAAGCGGTGAAGCAATATAGATTCAGCCCGGCAATGTACCAGGGTCATGCGGTAGCCGTGCAAATGATGATCGACGTTGATTTTCGCCTCCATTGAAGACGGGTTTGCTTGCCATTGCTTTCGAGAAGCGTGTGCTGTCCGGCTCGCGATCAGAGTCGGTGATAGTGGGCCAGTTTGGAAAGGCTGTCCGCCCAGGACTGAAGATGGCTGCGGAAAAAGGCCGATTGAAAAACGAATTCCGAAAAAGATGGATTGGCAGGGGCTGAAGCCCGACTTAATCTGCTGACCTTATCGGCCCGGCTGAAGCCGTGCCCTTGTTACAAAGCCCATTGAATCGAGTTTTTTCGCAGCTCGTAGAGCCGCCTCTATTTAGGGCTGTTAGGTCACGACTCAAGCCTTGCCCTTTCGCAACAAATTCAAACTAACCCACTGCCAAGTCGCTCCTCACCAGATCTCGTGCTCAACCTTGTGCCTTAGCGATTCTGTATCTGGGGTTTTGCGACAGGGCGCAAAGGGTTAGGCTGGTGCGAGCTCCGAGAGCGGGCGCAGCGATCGTCCCCTTTTGCTACTGCCCCGCTTTTATTGCGTCGGTTATTTCGGCTGCTCTTGTTGAGCAAAATATCCGCGCTTGGTTCTCACAGACAACGTGCCATGACCGGGGCCGATCGCTTCCACGCGGACCGTGCGATAGCCTCCCAGGCTAAACGGCCGGCTCGAATGATAGTCCACGACATATTGCTGGCGAATATCTCTGGCAACGTCGGCCGCGATGGCGTAGACATCCTGCAAGGAACGAGGAAAATAGGCCACTCCACCGGTTTGCTGCGACAGCGTTTCTAAATCAGTTCTGGCGCGGTCCGATTCGTTTCGGCTGGCGTCGTAGAGCAGCCCAATGGTATACACCACGGGCCCTCCCAGGCCCTGCACGCGGCGGATGGCGTCTCTAAGACTTAGCCTTGATGCATTGTCTGCTCCATCGGTAATAATCAGCAGCACCTGCTTGCGATTCCTGCCATGTTTGGCCAGCTCGTCTGCCGATGCAGCCACGGCGTCATAGAGCGCCGTAGTGCCCGCCGAATCTAGGCGCGAAATTCCGCGATCGAGCACCACGCGATCTGTGGTCAAGCGCTGGTCGAGATAGGCGTGGTCAGAAAAGTTGACCACAAATGCCTCGTCCTGCGGATTGGAAGCGTTGAGCAGGTGATGTGCGGCAGCGTTGACGGCGCTGCGTTTGTCGCGCATGGAGCCTGAATTGTCGATCAGAACTCCCATCGATACGGGCACGTCGAGAAGCTGCGCCGCGTTGACCCTCTGCGGAACGCCATCCTCCCAGACGCGGAAGTCGTCGCGGTTCAGATTCTTCACCGGCTGGCCTTGAGCATCGAGCACCGCGCAGTTCAGGAGCACTTCGTCCACATTCGCGTGCAGAATATAGACGCCGTTCTGTTTCTGGAGGTCGGCTGATGCGGCGGGAGCATTTGGTGCTGAACCCGGCGCGGGGGTTACATCGGCGTTGGGCGCCGGTGTCGCAGGCGCGCTGGGATCGGGCGACGGGATCGGATCGCGGTCAACATCCAACGGCGGCTGAGCCTCCGCCCGCGTGGGCGAGTTCGCAGGTGCGGCCCCGAATGGGGTGCCGGTCGCGCTCTGGGCATGAGCAGGCAGGAGCCATCCGCTGCCACACAGCAGAGCTGTAGCGGCCAGGAGAGCGGACCGCGCGGGGCGCGGTTTCCACCAGAGGGTCAACGGCATATTCGCACGCACAACATCACCTCGATCAGGGCAATTGATTCACATAACAGGCACCGGTGGTGGTTTGTGCCGGGGGTGCGGGTGGAGTCATCCAGGGCGGCGAGGCGAAATTGAAGAACTCCGTCATATCCGGCTGTGCTGCGTCGCGCTTGGTGAGAGGCGGCAGATTGAAGCGCGTCTCAATCAACTTCAGAATCGCCGTGGTATCGGCAACGGTGTGGTCCACGTAGTTCTTCTTCGCGTAGGGCGAAATTACGATCAGTGGAACCCGGTATCCGGTGTAGACAAAATCGCAGGTTGGGCCGGTGCTGGTGGTGCAGATATCGCCCGGCAATATGTCCACCGGCTTGATGCCATCCGGGCTCACCGCCGGCTGCGGCGGAACATGATCGTAGAGACCGCCGTTTTCGTCGTAGGTAAGAATGAAGACCGAGCTCTGCCAGTACGGGCTCTGCATGAGCCCGTTGACCAGCGACTCGACGTATTGAGCTCCCAACTGAATATCGGACGGCGACGCATCGTCAACCGAGGGATGTTCATCAAAACCAGCATCTGTGGCGGGCTCGAACTGCGCCACCTGGGGCAGCGCGCCATTCTCGAGATCGGTGAAGTACTGCGAGACCGGGGCGATGTTATTCGGATACTGCGACACGATAGTGTTGGCGAAAGTGAAGTCGTTGATGTAGCTCAACTGGATGAGGCACGACGCCTGATACGGCGGCCCGGAGCAGCCGCTATTGGTAGGATCAACGTAAATCTTCCAGCTGATGCCCGCCTTCTGCAACGCTTGGAAAATCGTCGTTTGCTTTAACTGCGCCGAGTCCTGGGCGTCAGTTCCTTCCGGATAAGCGTACCCACCCGAAGTACCGGCAACCAGATACTCGCGGTTGGTTTGCGTACGCGAAAGCGCGGGATTGAAAAACCGGTCCGAGGTGCCAAAGTTCGACGCCATCCAGTAGTAGTAATTCAGATCGGTCCCATCGTAGTAGCCCATGGCGCGCAGACCGTTGGTGTCGTAGTACGGCGGAGCGTTGTTGCGTGCATCGTGCGCTGCGGAATAGACGAATCCGTTGAGCGTCGCCGCGGTTTGTCCCGTGGGATCGTAGTAGTCCCAGTCAATGTGCCCTTCGTTCCATGATGGGCTCGGATTCTCGATACATTGGCTGACAAGGTGGTATGAGGTGATGGGATGGCTCGTGTCGAGAGCGCAGTCGGCCGGCGGCGGCTGGTTTGGATTGCAACCTGGATTCGTCGGAGCCGGACCGAAAAGTGGCGCAGCTCCTGTTGTGGGGTTGAACTGCGGCAGCCCATCGAACGACTGGTCTGGATAACCATTCTGCGCCCAATATTGGCGCAGGGCGCCGAAATAGTGATCGAACGAACGATTCTCCTGCGCAATGAAGATGATGTGATTGATCGACGACAGGGTCGCAGGTGGGGTTGTGCCTCCGCCACCTCCTCCGTTGGAGCCCGTATACCCGTTTGTGCTTAGAGATCCGCAGCCGGAAAGTACAAATGTGAGGAAGCTCAGAAAGCCCAGAGAGAGAACAAACTTCGCGGGAGCAAGTATGCGCATGACAACTCCGACCCTCATCTTGAGACCAGGGGAAAGGTGCTTGTTGAAAAAACATCGAGACGTTAGGGACGACAGCATTGCTCTACGAAACTGTCACCGCGCGGGTTCAAAAGTGATTCGGGGCATTCGGTAGAGCGATTCTGTATTGCACCTGCTGACCGGAGGACCCTCTTTGTTTATTCAACAATGTCTTTGATGCACATGAACCCGCAAGGCGCTGCCTCGATTCCAACTGGACAACCAATCGCGGCGCCGTCGCATCCATTTACCTTACCCAGATGAGGTTGAAGTGCGCCATTGCGGCCGCGGCGGGCTTGGTATGCGTGTTGACGAGTGGCTCCGGCGAGACGATTGCGGTCCAAGTGGATTCTGCTGCAATCTACCAGGCTCCGGCGGGGCCACCCGTTCTGACCAGCTCGAACCATCTGCTGGATCTTCTGGTGATCGCTGAACCAGCGACGATCACGCTCGGCGATAGGCACCCCGTGGCATGGGTTTTCGAAATATGCCCGCGAGCTGTGGCGCGGAATGACAACTGCCCCGCCGACGCGCAGACATTCGCGCCCTACGGTGGCATCCGCCTGCAGCTGTATGCGGGTGATCATCTGCGCATCCGGCTCATCAATCGGTTGCCACCCGCGCCGGCCGATGCCATTTATGCGCACGGAAGCGACGCGATGATGAACGGGATGCTGGATGCGAATCCCGTGAACATTCACACCCACGGAATGATTGTTGAGCCGAGGAGGGCAGATGCGAAAGATCCGACTTACGGCGACTACGCCTATGTCATGGGATATCCCGCGGGCAAGCTGCCGCTGATGGTGTCGCCGGACGAGACGGCAACTGATAAGCCAATTCAATATGACATATACATTCCGCGCAATCACCCTTCGGGCATTTACTGGTTCCATCCCCATGTTCACGGACTGAACATTAATCAGATCTCTGAGGGACTTTCCGGAGTCATCACCATCGGTCGAGTCACAGACTATGCGTCCGCACCCAGTGGCACAACCATCCCGGAAAGGTATTTCATTCTGAAAGACATGCAGGTGATGGGTAACAGCCAGGTGGTGGATCAGGAGGACTCCGCGTTTTGCGCGCCTTACGATCTGGCGTATGTGCAGCGGAATGGCTACTGCCAGGGGCGGAACAGTTCCGGTGGCGACGGTGATTTTCGGCTTCCGCCCGGACATCCATTTCCCGGACCGCATCATGTCGGAAGCACCGGCGCCGACTATACAGGGGGGCTCTGGTTTTTCACGGTCAACGGAGATGTTTATCCCCAGGTGCCGGCGCCTTCTGGATCGGGGGAACTGTGGCGCATGCTGAATGCCGGGGCAAGCCGTACATACGACCTGATTCTGCGCGACGATCAGACCAACGCTGCGATCCCTTTTCAGGTAGTCTCGCTGGACGGCGGTGCATTGGCTCCTCCTGCCGGAACTACAGCCGTCGATGCGGGGACCGCCGTGAACGCCGTCCCGTGCCCGGGCACGGCAACGCAAGCATCGATTCCAGCTTCGGTGGGTCCAGCTTCGGTGGGGAATTCGGCGCAGGCTCAGGCGCGATCGTTCTCTGCGCAGCCCGTCTGCGCCACGCATCTCGTTTTGTTCCCCAGCGCGCGCGCCGAGATCTGGGTCGCGCCGCCATTGCATTCTGCGACACTGCTGACAGAGATGGTCTCTACCGGCCCGGCCGGCGACCGGTGGCCTCAGGTGAATCTCGCCCACATCGCTGCGGGGCAACCGGCTGCTGTCCCTGTTCTGCTCCATGTTCGGGCCGTTTCGGTCCGGCCCAATGCCGAGGCGATGTTGACGGACAATGGAGGACCGGAAGGTACCCAGTTCGCCACCGTACCAACGCACCCTCGTGAAATCCATGATTCGATAACTCCGCCTGGGTGCGCTGTTCTGCCCAGGGACCATCGGCGGCGCATCTTCTTCGGAGTCCCTGCCTCGAACAAGAACGGATATGGACTGGGGTTAGAGGAGGTCGATGAGAATGACCAGCCCGTGCCGGGCACATTCCGAGACATAGCGGTGTTCGATCCCTCATCGATCAGTGTTTGCCTGCCGCTTGGCCGCGGCAACAAACCTGTGATTGAGGAGTGGGAACTGGTGAATGTGTCCGGCGAGGCGCATAACTTCCACATTCACCAGGCCAAATTCTACGTGCTACCGCAGAACGCGCCGGAGGGCAACGCGGGCAAGCTGATGGATAACGTCTCGCTCCCCAACGGAGGAGTTACCTGCGATGGCACGGTGGCGACGTGGCGAAGTGGACGATGCAAGGTTGCATCCGTTGTGATCAAAATTCCATTCTCCGAGCCCGGCGATTTTATGTATCACTGCCACATCGGCGAGCATCAGGACAGCGGCATGATGGCGCGCATTCGCGTGATCCCATTTCAGTGATTATGGGGATCGGGCGCGCCGGACTTTGATTGCTGCCGGGAGAGCTTCGCGTCTCCCGGCCAACACTTCATCTCCGGTCTTGGTTTCTCAAGCTTTTAATCAAGGCCCGTAACCATGGCCCTCCCGGATCTGCATTCGCTGACAACCTTTGACCCTCAATCGGCACCTTAACCTGTAGGGCGGCCACTCGGCTCTCTCAAGCCGGGTCTACGTTACTCAACTGTCTATAGGATGAGGTACTTTTGCGGTGACCAGCCTAATGCGAAAGCCCGGCGTCAGGATGACGCTCTCAACACTGTTTCAATTTGTGCAGGATGGGCTCGGCGTGAGCGTCACGCCGCAGCATTTCTATTTTCCGGTTCCCAGCATAAAGTCCTTTCATAGTAAGGATTGGCACGCCTGCCGCCCTTGCGCAGGGTTTGACTTCCACCTCCAGGAGCAAATCGACCTTCTGCGCAATGAGCTTCTTCCCTATGTCAAGGAATGTGGTTTTTCCGAGACCCCCGTACTCACTAACGGGCATGGGCCTCAGTTCCATTTCAACAACGGATTTTTCGAGCGCGTCGATGCCGAAATCGCTTATGCTCTCGTGCGCCAGCACAAGCCCCAGCGCATGATCGAAGTCGGCAGCGGCAACACGACGCTCGTCAACGCGGCAGCCATGCGCAAGAACGCTGGCGAAGGATTTCCCGGTGAGCTGTTTGCCATCGAACCGTATCCTGCTCCTTATCTCAAGCAAAGTCTCCCGGGGCTTACGCGTCTTATTCCGGCTAAAGTGCAGGATGCACCCTTCGACTTGTTCCTTTCCCTCAAGGCAGGCGACATCCTCTTCATCGATTCCAGCCATGTCGTATCCATGGATAGCGACGTGCTGTACGAATTGCTCGGCATTTTGCCCAGGCTGGCACCCGGCGTGCTCATCCATTTCCACGATATCTTCACTCCCCTTGACTACCCGGAGAAGTTCGTAAAGAGAAATCTTTGCTTCTGGGGTGAGCAGTATATGCTCGAGGCCTTCCTGTCGTTCAACTCGGCATTCAAGGTGGTTTGGGCGGGCAGCGCAATGCAGCGCTTTCACCCTGAGGTGTTGCGGGAAGCTTTCCCGAGGTGGGAAGACAGTTTCTCCAGAATGCCCTCCGATCTGAAGTTGTTCGCGCCCTCTCTCGATGGCAAAAATGTCTGGCCTTGTAGCTTCTGGATCACTCGAACCAATTAAGTCCGCAGCCGCAACGATCCCTATTCTCCTGAGTTGTCGGTTTACCAGCGCGAAATGGTGAGGCCGTCGAGGTAGACCGTGCTGGAAGACCAGCCGGGGACGAAGCTGTCCACCTGAAAGTTGGTGAGAAGCGTCGGTCCCCAGCCCAGAGCGAATGCGGAGGGCACTGTCGCGTTGATCTGTTGTTGGTTTCCATCGAGCCACACCGATTGATAGGTGACGTTGCCGTAGCCGTCACGCGAATAGCTGACCTGCACGTGATGCCAGGCATTCTGCGACCAGTTTTGCAAGTTGCATGCGGCGTTGGACTGTACCCAGTGATCAACAGGTGCTGTGGGCGTGCCCGCATTTTCGGTGTAATCCCAAGTGCCATTCCAGCCATCGCATTGGAAGCCAAAGATGACGGTTTCCCCATTGGGCATAACCTGGTTCATATCCATCTCCACATTGGCGATAGAACCAGAGGAATTGGTGAGGAAAACCCAGCCGTCGTAGACGAAATTGCTGGAGGTGGTGTCGTCGCCGAAGGTGGCATAGTAGAGTTCGCCGCCGTAGTAGGAGTAGGCGGTGTAGAACTCGAGGGCGTTGCCCGTGATCGATGGAGATCCAACCATCGCCATGGCGCCGGCGGCGGAGCCATAGGTTCCGGGATCGTCCACGGCGACCCAGTCACCCATGGCATGAATGTTGCTGACGCTGACGGCGTTAGAAGGGACGTACGGCCCACTTCCACCCTGGGGCGCGATGTTGGAACCGCCAGGTGCAGCTGGGCTAGACGCAGATACCGTGATGGCCACATCGGTGTCGCAGGCCCCCCCCTGATTGCCCCAGGACTTGACATGAAGCACGTGCGCACCCGGGGCAGCGGTGACTGAGGCAGAGACGGAAGTGCCGTATACGATCGCGGTCGAAGGGCTGCTATCAAGCGAATATCCCATGGCGGCGACGCTCTGAGAGGAGCAGGAAGAGGAAGCGGCATCCAGTGCGAAGGTCGAGGAAACTGTGGAGCCCTGTGCCGGTTGGCTGACGCTCACGCCGCCGGCCGGGGATGCAGAGCCCTCAATATTCAGTGCCACATCCGTATCGCAGGGAGCGCCCTGGTTACCCCAGGATTTGACGTGCAGCGTCTGCGCACCGGAGGGAGCTGTGACGGGACCGTTCATTGAGTTTGCGTATACGAAGGTCGTGGCGCCGGCATCGAACGAATAACCCATCACTATGACTGGCTGCAATGAGCACGTGATGGAGTTGGCCGTGAGGGTGAAAGTCGAGGAAATAGGGGCGTCGTTGCCCGGAGACGACACCGAAACGCCATCTACGGTGACGGCCACATCGGTATCGCAGGCGGATCCCGAATTACCCCAGGCCTTAACGTGCAAGGTGTGCGCGCCGCCCGTGGCGGTCACTGCGGAATAGATGGAAGTGCTGTAGACGAAGGTGTTGGTGCTGCTGCTATCGAGCGAGAAGCCCATCGCGCTCACCGATTGGCCAGAGCATGTGCTGTCGTTGGCGGAAAGGGAAAACTGCGACGCAACCACAGCGCCGTTGGCGGGGTAGTTGACGATGACCTGAGTCCACGCAGGAAGAGTGCACAGTCCCGCCATGATAAGGATGAAGGAGAATCTCTTGATAAAGTTCATTCGAATCTAGCCCTTTCGTGGGTATACGTTTGACTTCGTGATTCTGAGCGAGGCGAATCCGACTTCACAGCTCAGCAACCAATTCCACAAATC
>Ga0074046_10003412_pt1 | contig 13313 bp, 10 predicted proteins | sample BogForMeECP23OM3_FD_94441 | JGI IMG/M metagenome (GOLD analysis project Ga0074046, IMG submission 94441) | Bog forest soil microbial communities from Calvert Island, British Columbia, Canada - Bog Forest MetaG ECP23OM3 | ecosystem: Environmental > Terrestrial > Soil > Wetlands ...
CCACGAGCGTCCGACCGAATCCTCATTCTCGTCACAGAAGACCCATCTTCAGCGGCGCTAATCCGGCGCGGCAAGCGCGTGGCCGATTACCTGAAGGCGGATTGTTTCGCGGTGTGTGTCCTCCGCGACGGCAGCTTGCACAACATCCCGGCAGGCCAGCGCGAGGCCGTGGAAAAGCACATGAAATTCGCCCGGAACTTGCATATCGAGCCCAGCGTGTTACAGGGCGAAGATGTGGCCCAAACTTTGGTCGACTTTGCCCGCCACCACAAAATTACACAGATCTTCCTTGCCCGGCCCCAGCAGAAGAGATGGTGGCTGATTTTTGGCCGCGGCTTCGTGGAACGGGTCGTCCGCTTGGCCCACGATATCCAGGTCACGATTGTGGCCGAGCACCGCCGGCAGCAAGAAGGCTAGGGGCTACGCTGCACTTGCGCCAACCCTGACCAGTTCGATGCCCTCTCCCTTACCTAGATTTCTGCTGTATTGCCTCTCCTGTGGGTTGTTCCAGTGCTCGTGAACTCCCAGGCTGGCCAGGCGGGTCGTGTTGGTACCGTGGTCCGCATCGTAGAACGTACCCGAGGGCGGATGGTCAGCCAGAGCCGCTTCATGCAGGTAGTCGTCGGCTCCGGACATATGCGGGTAATCGCTCCATTCAGCCCAGAGGAAATCGAAGCCCACGGAATCGATAGCGACCGGGTCCTGGGAGGCAAGAAGGCTGGAAGCCCATTGCCCGTTGAAAGGGGGGCTGGACCATTTGCGGGGAGAATGTTCGATGGGATGCACTCCCGGGTAGAGGCCGTCGATCAAATAGAGCAGGGTCTTGCCGCCGGTGTGCGCGTGCCCCATCAGGTCCACGACGGCCCTGTAATGCCCGGAGCCCACGACTCCTTCTGGCAGGCTTCCATGCATGTCGTAGTAGCCCTTGTCGGGCGGCTTCCTAATCAGCGAGCCGTAATGGTTCTTGCCACAGAGCGTGACCCCCGCGCTGATGTGGCTTTTCAGGTTCGCCATGTTGATGAGGTACTTCGCTTCTGCGTAGGGAATCGGCACGTAGTCCTGAGCCGTTCCGGTGGGATGAGAACTCCAATAGAAAGGGATGGAAGAGTACTGCACGCGAGTTCGGGGATAGCTTGCATTGCCTCCGTCGTGGTCCAGATAGTGGACGTTGGGGAACTCGCGGTGGAGAGGGTCAATATACTGATTGGGGAACAAGCAAAGCGGATCACCCACAGAAATGTCCTGCGGATTTACCCCTACCGCGTGCACGAGTTGGCGGAGCAGAGCCAGGATTATCTGGGGCGAGGCATTCATGTAGTCCAGGTCGCGCACCAGATCGTAAGACTTCGGATCGACCCCCCAGCCGGTGATGCAACCCACCAGGTTCACTTTGATGGTGACCTTCTCCCCCTTCCTGTATCCAACATTCCCGTTGCCATGCGTTTGGTTGAAGTGTTTGATGAGGGCATCCCAGGTTTTCGCATCGCTGGCCATGCCGCCGACCCCCTGGATCGCCCCAGACATCATGCTGTCGACCGCCGCTTGGTTGGTGTGCCCGCCTTCCCACCAGTGTCCTTGTCCCGGTCCCTGCCAGTTGGTGGCGCTGGGGTCATGTGCCCAGACGACGCGCCCCGGATGAAGACCTTTGGCGACGCCGATGGGCAGGTTTGGAACCGGGTTGCTGGCTAGCACCAGTCGGTCGCGGGAGGTCCCAAGGGCGCTGCTGAATGCCCAGGTCACTGCCTCCGCGGTCCGCAGCATGCAAGGCGCCAAGGCCGCCCCACCTATGATTTTAATGAATTCACGACGGTCGGTTCGGTTTCCCATTTGTGCCCTCCAACCGAGTCAAGTCGATTCTCACGCCACCCGCCACGCTAAGCCGCTGTCGAGCATCTGTCAAGCGATTTCTCTCTCCGAGGCTGTCCCCGCCTTCAGTGCGGGGATAACGCCAAGCCGCTATAGCGAGCCGGAGCGACGCGGTGTAAACTCGATTGATGGAATTCGAATGGGATGCCGAGCCTTGAAGGGATACGAACGATATGGGAAAAATCACACGTCGAGCATTCATGGCGCAGACTGCCACGATGGCGGGAGTCGCCTCGGCCCTCGCGACGGACGTCCACGCCCATCCGCAGCCCGCGACGGCTGCCATGGACACCATGGACAAGCGGCGCGAAACACTCGAGGTGCTCCTCAAGATTCTTCCCCGTCGCCGAGTGGAACTCAATGGAAGGATCAACGCCTACGATAAGTCGTGGGAAGACTGGCTCAAACGCACCGGCGAGCTCCCGCCGGATTTCGATGCCATGCCGTCCACGCCTTTCCTCGTTGACCCGCTCGAAGGCGTCCAGACTCCCGCACAATGGAAGCAAAAGCGCCAGCAAATTCGCGCGCAACTTGAGCAGTGGGTTTTTGGAAAACTGCCGCCCCAGCCTGACAACCTTCGCAGTGTGATTACGGGAACCGAGACCGACGGGAAGGTGGCCATCAGGGACGTGCGCCTTGAGTTCGGTCCTGAACACCGCGGAACCTTGCGGGTGCAGTTGATCATCCCACCCGGAAAAGGGCCGTTTCCGGTATTTCTCACCAACCATCCTCGCACTTATCCTTGGGTGGCCCCCGCGGTACGTCGAGGTTACATTGGATGCATTTACTTTGCGACGGACCCGAATTACGGCCATGCCGATGACTCGGATAAATTCATCGACGTCTATCCGGAGTATGACTTTTCCTGCCTGGCTCGCTGGGCGTGGGCCGGCATGCGCGCCGTCGACTACCTGCGCACACTGCCCGAGGTCGATCAACAGAAGATCGCCATCACGGGCCACTCGCGGAATGGCAAACAAGCTCTACTGGCGGCGGCGTTCGACGACCGCATTGCAGCCGTCATCGCATCCAGCGGCAATACCGGCGAGTGCGACCCCTGGCGCTACACCACCGACATGTTCGCCAACGAGAGTATCGAGCAGATCACCGGCGTCTTCCCTCATTGGTTTCACCCGCGCCTGCGTTTCTTCGCAGGCCGGGAGCACAAACTTCCGGTGGACCAACATGCTCTGATGGCCATGGTCGCCCCGCGCGGGCTCTTTATGTACTCTGCTTACGCGGAACAGGAAGGGAATCCTTTTGGCTTTGAACATGCCTTTCCATCGGTCGAGAAAGTTTATCGATTTCTTGGACACGAAGATAAGGTCTGGCTGAATCTGCGCGACGGCGAACATCCCACCACCGCGGAAGACATGGAAATCTTTTGTGACTTCCTCGACACCACCTTCGGCCGTCAGACTTACCCACGGCGCGAAGTGTGGGTCAACGGCTACACTTTTGAGCGTTGGAAGAAGCTCTCCGGCGAGTCGATTGACCCATCGACGTTTCCGGCAGCGGGCCCACGGGAACTCGCCACGCAATGGAGCGAGGCGACCAAGCAAGCCATCCTTCAGAAGATGACCTGGGCGATGGGCGATGAGCCCGCCGGAGTTCGCTTCCCTGCCCGTCACGAGCTCAAAGGTTCTGTCATGACGGATGAGGGATGGATTTCTCTGCTGCTGGGCCGGCCCTTCAAGAACCCGTCGATGGGAGCCGTGGGCCTGGCCTACGGAGACGATCTCAAGGCCGACTTCTATTTCCCCGTCGACGCGCATGGATCACCTCAGGGGAGCCCCTGGCCGGTCGTGGTTTGGATGCATCCTTACGCGTATCCTACCGGCTATTCGCGCGACACCCAGCCGGCCTTTGTCTCCCTGACCAAGCGTGGATTTGCGGTTCTCGCCTTTGACCAAATTGGCTTCGGCACTCGCGTGCGCGATGCACGCTATTTCTACCAGCGCTACCCGAAATGGTCCTTGCTGGGAAAAATGGTTGCCGACACACGTGCCGCACTGGATGCGGTTGCAGCACTCGAGCCGGTGGATTCTTCGCGGATTTACCTGGTGGGGTACGCGCTGGGCGCCAAGGTGGGACTAATAGCCGCCGCTTTGGATGACCGGGTTAAGGGCATCGCGGCGGTCTGCGGCGTCGATCCCCTGCGCCTGAGCACGGCGGAGAAAGGAACCGAAGGCGTGCAGCACTATTCTCACCTGCATGGGCTGCTGCCTCGCCTCGGATTCTTTGTTGGGCAGGAAAGCCGCTTGCCTTTTGACTTCGACGAAATCCTCGCCGCCGTTGCCCCCCGGCGTACGTTGATCGTTGCGCCCACCCTGGATCGCTATGCGCCGCTCACCGACGTGCAGTTGGAGGTCGAACACGCTAGAAAGGTCTACTCTCGCCTGGGGAATGAAGACGCGCTCCAGTTGCAAACACCCCTGGCGTTCAATTCCTTCACCCCAGCAATGCAGGAGGTAGTCTTCAACTGGTTGGGTGACGCCTGCGAGAGAGTTCTCTAAGTTGCCATTTCTGCGGTCGGGGGATTCCATTTTCAAGACCTTCCGGCTTCCAGTTGCGGTAACCTACGAGATGGCTGTACCAAAACTTCTTGTTACACGTCGAGTTGGATATTGCCAGCAGCCTTTCTACAAACTTGCTGGAAGGACACCCTCATGTCGAGACATGAAAGGCGATATCAGAAGTACCTGGACCGCCACAGATGTGCGGGCCATCCTCGACCACCTCGACCGGCGCCTGGGCCGGGGAAACTTTGACTTTCTCGTGATGGCTGAGTAACCCAGCGAACCAATGACAACACCTCGGCAAATGAGTGGCAATTCTAAGAAGAAGCAGCTTCCCTTAGGAATGGTGGCTCTCCTGGCCGTGTGTCTACTGGCATTGTTTCTCATCACCCGCCACAGAGAAATCCACGTCTACGACGGCTTTGAATCTGGTGGTCTAAGCTCCCACTGGTCCGATCTCTATTCCACAAAGCAGGAAATGCGCGGTCGTTGGCTCGACTTCCGCTTCGAGACGCGATTCTCCCGTGACCAAGATGGTCAAATCGACGCCTGGCTGAACGGCGAACCGATAGTCCACTACAAAGGGCCGACTGTTTATCAACAGCAGCGCGGCTACCCTGCCCACGGCCTTGTCTATTTCAAGATGGGTCTGTACCGAGACGAAATGCAGCAGCCCATGACGATCTATGTGGATGAGTACAGAAAGGATGAGTTGCGCCGCTGAGGATCACGCCTTCTGCTGGCCTTCTGGCCGGCACTGTCAGCCTCGCTGCAACTCCGGCGAACATTTTCGTAACCGGTCGCGGGCTGGCGAAGATTCTGGATTTTGGCTTGGTGAAGCTGACGGGGAGCGCGGGCGTCTCGCCCGCTCTTGTGCTGCAATCCCCAACTAGACAGCGAGGTTTGGCAGAATAGAAAGGAGCGGGCGAGACGCCCGCGCTCCCAGGGGACAGGACCAGACGGCCATTCGAGCAGGGTCGGCGGCCGAGTGCCTGCGTCAGCCGCCAGTCATGATATGATTTACGAAGAATGAGTCTCGAGTTTGAGTGGGACGCGAGAAAGGCCGAAGCGAATCGTGCCCGTCACGGGATCGATAGCGTAAAGACTATGAGGAAAACCTCCGCCAGTAAGAAACATCAGACCCTACACGACTCCATGCGCAAGGAGTATCGGTTCGACTACAGCCGTGCCAAGCCGAATCGCTTTGCAGAAAAGATGTCGAAGGGTGTTGTTGCCGTTGTCCTCGAACCGGACGTTGCAGCCGTATTCAAGTCGTCGGAAGCGGTCAACGCTCTCTTGCGTTCCGTAATCGCTGCGTTGCCGGAGCCCAAACAGCAACCGGGCTAACAAGAGGCTTAGGCTGGCCTCACCTTGGCGATGATGACTCGGCCCCGCCGAGCGGCGATGGAAGGGAAACACAATGTCCAAGATCGATGAACTCAAGGCAGATATTGACAGACTTCCTAGCGAGGAGCTCGCCGAGCTTTTCCGGTGGTTGTCGGAAAAGGAATGGGAGAGCTGGGACAAGGAGATCGAAGCCGACTCTCAGGCTGGAAGGCTCGATTTCCTGGTGCGCGAGGCCCACGAGGAGAAGGCCAAAGGGACCCTCAAGGAAATGTGAATGCGTCTTTTTACCCCAGGAAGCGTAGCCTTGCTTTGTAAGGCTGCGGCTGTTAGTCTGAACGCATAGAAGTGTCGCAGCGTTGCTGCTCATCTCTGCGTGCTCATTCAATTCCGCTAACAGGAGTCCGCCATGGACAGAGAAAACCTCCTGGATCGGCTCATCGGCCAACTCGACACTCTGATCCCATTCCTAGAGATCTCACGCCGGAGCGTTTTTCGTCTACTTCGAGCTAAAGGCTATGTGTGGTTCTACCCAGACCAGCGGAATGCTTTCCCCAAGACCTACCAAGTATATCAAAAGCAAGTCTGTCACTCCGCCCTGCTGTTGGGCTTCTCGTACTTCGAAGCATTTTTAGCTGACTTGATTCGCCAGGTTTATCAGGGACAGCGTTGTCGTCGCATCACTTTTGAGAAACTGCATCGTTCACAATAACGGGCGTGCCGACAGCCGCTTAACAAGAAGAGTCACTGATTATAGGGAGGGAGATGAGATTTTCCTTGACGAAGCTGCGGCGCATGAATACGGCATCAGCATACGTAGTTTGGCACGTGATCTCTATGGTCAAGTTGCAAGAAGATACTTCAGGGCAAAGCCAATAGCCAAAAGCAAGCAGCGCTCGCCGCGCATGCAGGCAGGCCGGCGCAGAGCGTAGCGCTGCGACGTGCGACGTCACCATTCCCCGCGGGTCTCCGCATAGAGCAAGCGCGGACCTGTCGCTTTGATTCCGCGGCTTTTCGTTGTCAATTGGGGACGAACCGCCCCGATGCATCGGGACGCTACTCTCTTTCGAAAGATTCTGCGATATAAGGATCTCTGGATGCTCCGGGCCAAGCTCAGTGACCGGGTAACCGGCGATGGACGCTCGAAGGTGGCTTAACTGATGAGCCGAACCGCCATCGAAGGTTTCAACTGAGTTCGGGACAGCTTCTCATATTGGATTTGGAAGGAAGGGTTGGAAATCGTGACCCGCATCATCAGGCCACACCAGGAAAGGCGCCAGGCGTCATGAGGGAATTGCAGCCGGACATCCTGCATTGCATCGGCAACACTTCTTTATTGGCCTTGCGCAAGATCGTGCCCGCGAACGGCTCCCGCATCCTGCTGAAACTGGAAAGCGAGAACCCCACAGGCAGCATGAAGGACCGGATGGCGCTTGCCATGATCGAAGCGGCAGAGGCGGACGGGCGTCTCACAGCGGATGGTTCTGTCGTCGAATACACCGGCGGCAGCACCGGCGTGTCCCTGTCTCTAATCTGCGCGGTGAAGGGATATCCCCTGCACATCGTGACTTCGGATGCCTTCGCCCGAGAGAAACTCGATCATATGAAAATTCTGGGGGCCAAGCTTCAAATCGTGCGAAGCGAAAGCGGGCACATGACGGAGAAGTTAACCCGCGACATGATTGAAGCCGCCCGCGTCATCGCGGAGAAAACTGGAAGCTTCTGGACCGATCAGATGAACAATAAAGACCAGCTTGCGGCCTATCACAGAATGGCGGAGGAAATCTGGATTCAGACAGGCGGACAGATCGATGGCTTTGTCCAGAGCGTGGGTACCGCGGCGTCCCTTCGCGGTACCGGGGAAGCCTTACGCCGCCATAATGAACGGATCAGAATCGTTGCCGTGGAGCCTTCTGAATCCCCGGTTCTGTCGGGCGGCCGGTCAGGCGCTCATAAAATTGATGGGGTCGGAGCGGGTTTTGTAGTACCGCTCTGGCAGGCGGACATCGCCGACCAGATTGAACAGGTTTCCACGGAAGAGGCTGTGGCCATGACCGCTAGGCTGGCCCGGGAGGAAGGCCTTTTTGCGGGGACTTCCACTGGCGGCAATGTCATCGCCGCTTTGCGATTAGCCGAACATCTGGGACCTGACGTGACCATTGTCACCGTCATGTGCGATACCGGAATGAAATATCTCAGCAAAAGATAGGAGGAACCGCATGAAGCAGACGAAAACGCTGCGAGCCGTGTGGATCACGATGGCCATTTCGATTGGGTTCTGCCTGCCGGCCGACGCGGCCGCTCAGGGAACCCCAGCCGATTACGCGCGCGCCATCGGTCTGGAGGCCAAGTACGACGCGGCCGCCATCGACCTTGCTGGGCCAGCGACGTGGATTGGCAAGACCAACCGGTTTTGGTACCGCAAGCAATCCAGGGGCAGCAAAGAGTTCATAATCGTAGACGCGCAGACGCTGAAGAAGCAGCCTGCCTTCGATTACGAAAAGATCGCGACATCGCTCGGGAAGGCGACTGGCAAGACTTACAAGGCCCAGGATCTGCCCTTTCGCTTTATCAGGTTTGACGACACGGGATCATCGTTCTTCACTTTCGTCGATGGTAGCCCCATTCGGTGCACGGTGGCGGATTCTGTCTGCAAGAAAGTCCCCCCAAGTGAACGTGGCGGTCCGGAGCTGGAATTTGGCCCGCCCAAGCAGAAAGAAGGCCCGCGCGTCTCGCCCGATGGCAAATGGGAAGCGCTCATCGACAACTTTAATGTGGCCATACGACCGGTCGGATCGCGTGATCTGACGCACCTCAGCACCGACGGCTCCGAGGCCAACTACTACGAGCTCTCCTCCGTCGCGTGGTCGCCCGACTCAAAGAAGCTGGCCGCCTACCGGCTCAAGCCCGGCTACCACCGTGAGGTCCACTATGTGGAGTCGTCGCCGGAGGACCAGATCCAGCCAAAATTCTTTTCACGGCTCTACGAGAAGCCCGGCGATGTTCTCGATCTCAACCAGCCGGTCCTTTTTGACGTGGTCGCCAAGAAGCAGATCGACATTGACAACGGGTTGTTCCCGAATCCGTTCGAGCTGTCGGAGCTTGTTTGGCGGAAGGACAGCCGCGCGTTCACGTTCGAATACAATCAGCGCGGCCACCAAGTCTACCGCATCATCGAGGTTGACGCCGGAAGCGGCAAACCTCGTGCAGTGATTTCCGAGGAGCCCAAAACCTTCTTCAACTACCGGCCGGCCAACGGCAGCCAGTTTGATTCCGGCAAGAAGTATCGTTACGACGCGAGTGACGGCAAAGAGATTATCTGGATGTCGGAGCGCGACGGCTGGAATCACCTTTACCTGTTCGACGGCGTGAGCGGGCTGGTGAGGAACCAAATCACGAAAGGCGAGTGGGTGGTTCGGGAGGTGGAACGCGTCGATGAAGCCAAGCGGCAAATCCTCTTCAGCGCCAGCGGCATGTACCCCGGCCAAGACCCTTACTTCGTGTACCACTACCGCATCAACTTTGACGGCTCAGGGCTCACGCCACTGACGCCCGAAGAGGCCAATCACAACGGCTCGTACTCGTCCGATGGCCAATTCTTCGTTGACAATTATTCACGCCTCAACCTGCCGCCGGTCCTCGAATTGCGGCGGACGTCGGACAACTCGGTCCTATCAACTCTGGAGCGAGGCGACATGGCCGGACTCGCCAAAGTGGGCTGGAAGCCGCCCGAGGTGTTCACAGCCTTGGGTCGCGACGGTAAGACAGAGATCTGGGGCATCATCATACGGCCGACGAACTTCGATCCCATGAAGAAATATCCCGTGATCGAGAACATCTATGCGGGACCGCAGGGCTCATTCGTCCCCAAGTCCTTCATGACTTACTCGTCGATGATGGCACAGGCGGAGATCGGTTTCATCGTCGTGCAGATTGACGGGATGGGCACGTCGAACCGTTCCAAGGCGTTCCAGGATGTGGCGTGGAAAAACCTCGGCGACGCGGGGTTCCCCGATCGGATCCTGTGGCACCAAGCGGTGGCCGCGAAGTACCCGTGGTATGACATCACTCGGGTGGGGCTCTACGGCGGCTCTGCGGGTGGTCAGAGCGCACTCGGCGGGTTGCTTTTCCACCCGGAGTTCTACAAGGCAGCCGTTTCCTACGCGGGCTGCCACGACAACCGGATGGACAAGGTCTGGTGGAACGAGCAGTGGCTGGGGTGGCCGGTCGGCCCGCAGTACTCTGCGGCGTCCAACGTCGACAACGCCTATCGGCTCGAGGGCGACCTATTGCTGATCGTCGGTGAGCTCGACACCAACGTCGATCCTTCCTCAACGATGCAAGTGGTCCGTCAGCTCCTGAAACACAATAAGAATTTTGACCTGCTCGTCGTTCCGGGAGCGGACCACGGAGCGGCTCGCGGCGACCAGTTTGCCGCCTACGGGGACCACAAGCGGTTCGACTTTTTCGTGCAACATCTGCTCGGGGTGACACCACCGGCCTGGAATCGGGCGAATACAGCGCCGGCGACGCCTGATGGATCAAAAGCGGCGTTATAATGAGAATTCATTCACCCCGCAATGGCGGAGGTGCCTGGGAGTTTCACACGCTCGTCTGGCCGAATGGGGCCGACTTCGCGCCTGAGTTCTTGCACGATAATGTCCGCGTTACGGTATAACCACCAAGTGACTGAAGACACCATCCAGCCCATCCGGCAGCGCCTTGGCGTGCTGGGATTGATGCGCTTGTTCACGGACATCGCACTCCGCGTTGCCATCGAGCACTTGGCCGAGTTGCGGCAGGATGTCCGCTATGGGCTGCGCATGCTCGCCAACTCGCCGGGCTTCACTTTGGTCGCGCTGGTCTCGCTCAGCCTGGGCATTGCGATTGCAACCTGCGCTTACAGCGAGGTGAACGGGCTGATTCTGCGCGACATTCCCGGCGTTCCGAAGCCGGAGGAACTGGTTGCGCTCCAGGCGCCAACGTCGTACGTGCAGTACAAGCGCTACCGCGAACGAAGCGACCTATTCTCTTCCACGCTGGCCTATGTTGCGCCTGTTCCGTTCGGGGTTTCGCTCGACGGTCACACAGAACGAACTTGGGGGCACCTGGTCACGCCGTCGTACTTCTCCACTCTGGGCGTACGCCCCGCATTGGGCCGCTTCTTTGAGCGAGAAGAGGAGCAGCCCGGCCGGGCGCCAGTCATCGTGGTCAGCTACCGGTTCTGGCAGCAACATCTGGGTTCTGACGCTTCGGCTGTGGGAAGGACGCTGCGCATCAACGGACAACCTTGCACCGTGATCGGCGTCGGGCCAAGAGATTTTCTGGGAGCATCCCCAGGGTATTTTGCGGCGGATGTGTGGATGCCGGTGTCCGTCCCTGCGCGCCTCGCGCCGGAACTGGCGGACAACGCGCTGGAGCGGCGCGACCTGACGATGTTCCAGGTGGTCGGGCGCTTGAAACCGGGAATCACTGCGGAGCGCGCGGAGGCTGCGCTGGACGCGGTGGCCCGACAAATGGAACGGGACTACGGCGATTCCGACAGAGAAAGGGGTGGCCGGCGCGTGCTACTGGTTCCCGGAGGAAAAGTGCTGCCCATTCCGAAACATGACCGTCCGTTCTTCACGGAGGTCTTGATGGTGCTGGCGGGCTTGGTGCTGCTGATTGCGTGCACCAACGTGGCCAACATGATGCTGGCACGGGCGGCGGACCGTCGGCGGGAGATCGCAGTTCGCCTGGCACTGGGCGCCAGCCGCGTCCGGCTCATTCGCCAGTTGCTGACTGAAAGCATGCTGGTGGCTGCGGGCGCGGGCGTGTTCGGGTTCATCCTGAGCGTGTGGCTGATGCACCTCGCCTCCCACATCCGGATGCCTTACCCCATGCCAGTGGCCTTCGACCTGAACCCCGACTGGCGCGCCCTGTTATTCGCGCTTGCCGTGACCGCCTTAACGGGGCTCGCGTTCGGCCTCGCCCCCGCATTGCAGGCCACGCGAGCTGATCTGACGCCCGCGCTCAAAGAAGGAGGCAACATCCAACTCCGCAGGTATCGTCGCCTGCGCCTGCGCAACGCGCTGATGTTGTGCCAGATGGCCGGATCGCTTACGCTGTTGCTGCTAACCGGGTATCTAGGACTCGGCATCCAAACCACCCTGGGCATTCAGCAAGGGTTCGACCCCAAGAACCTTTACCTGATCTCCTTGGATCCGGTTCGGGATGGATATTCGGGCGCTCAGGCTACGGCGTTTTTCGAGAAGCTCTTGGACCGCGTGAAGCGGCTTCCCGCGGTGACCGCCGCAACTCTGACCGACACGGTCCCGGTAGCGATGGAGGGCAACCCGGGCGTGATATTCTCCGATGCCCACGCGGGCGGGGCAAGGGCGACGCACTGGGCCCGCAAACACGTCGTCGGGAAGGACTACTTCGAGACGGCCGGCATTTCGATCCTGCTCGGACGCGGATTCCGCAAGGAGGACGAGGCAAACGGGGCGACGGCGGTCGTGGTCAGCGAAGAGTTGGTGCGCGCGTACTGGACCGGAGAAGAAGTGTTGGGACGGCGCATCGAGATCAGCAACGACGAAGCATCCGGCGGATTCGGAGCCATGCCTGGCACGTTTGATTTTCGCCCTGGGGTCTTAGGGAAGGGGAGACAGGTATTCGAAGTCGTGGGGGTAGCAAGGGACGTGGCGGAAGACCTCGTCGCGAGCAAGAAGCACCCGGCGATCTACTTTCCTCTGCACCCGGCGGACCACACGCAGCCCTCGCTGCGCGGTGTGACGCTGATGGTGCGCGGCATGCCCGGCGTGGATATCATCGCCGCCGTGGAGCGCGAAATATCGGCTGCGGACGCCAATGTCACGCCTTTCAACGCGCGCAGTATGACTGAACAGATTGCGGAGTTTATGTCTTCGCTGCGCTCGGCGGCGTGGACCTGGAACGTGATGGGGGCGTTCGGATTGATTCTGGCCACGGTCGGTCTGGCAGGCGTGACGGCGTATTCAGTTGCGCAGCGCGGCCACGAGATCGGCATTCGCATGGCGCTCGGCGCTCAGAAGAGCGACGTGCTTGGACTAGTCATGAAGGAAGGCGCCGTCCTGGTGACGGCGGGCACGCTCATCGGGATGGCTCTAACTTGGGCCGGACTGCGCCTGATGTCCGGCTTCTTCTTCTCCGTGGCCAGCGTGAAAGCCTTCGACCCGGCACTGCTGGTGGGTGCGCCGCTACTGCTTGCCAGCCTGGCCTTGTTAGCGTGCTATGTGCCGGCGCGAGAGTCGATGCGGATTGATCCAGCCATGGCGTTGCGGCAGGAATAGAGCGCGGAGCATTCGGAATTCAGGTTAATCAGACTTCGCTGAAAGCTGAATCGAGGAAGGAAGCCATGTAGTAAGCGTCCAGGAACTTGAACGGCGTCTCTCCCGTCGTGTAGTGGCCGCAGGGCAACACGGCCACCTTGGGGTTGAGCTCGAGACGAACTGATTCAGCGATGATCTTTCGCGAAAACTCAGGCAGGAAAGTCAAGTCGTAGAGGGCATAAATGAAGAGCGACTTCTTGGGCCAGCGAGCCAACTTTTCCGCATAGGCAATGGG
>Ga0074046_10003414_pt1 | contig 13309 bp, 10 predicted proteins | sample BogForMeECP23OM3_FD_94441 | JGI IMG/M metagenome (GOLD analysis project Ga0074046, IMG submission 94441) | Bog forest soil microbial communities from Calvert Island, British Columbia, Canada - Bog Forest MetaG ECP23OM3 | ecosystem: Environmental > Terrestrial > Soil > Wetlands ...
CGGCATGTGGGAGATTACTCCCAAGAAGTCGGCCCGCGTCTACGAATGTGTGGCTCCTTCTGCATGTAGGGTGCGCGATGCTCGTTGTCGGCATCCTGGGGCTCAATCAGGCGGTTTCTTTCTCCATATGATCAAGGGGCAGCCAAACCGTGCTTCCATCGGTACCACCGTGACCACGATTGGCGCCATACTACTCACCTGCGCCATTGCCGTATTGGTGTCTGGGCTATTTACCGCGCACTGAGGGCTTACGATTGACTACTGTTCATCGTGGGTGAGTGACGGGCTACGTCGGAAGTGAAGTTTGTGGCGGCGCGTGCGGGTAGTGGGCTGTTTTGAATTTATTTCGCGTGATGCAGTTGGCGTCGCAGGATTTCCAGCATCAGACCGACCAGCGCATACGTAACCGCATTCGCTGCTAGAACCTCATAGAGACTAATAGGGTAATGCCTGCCAGCTATCGCAACGGGGCAGGTGAGGCTGACGAGAGTCCAGACATCCCGCATTCTTTCGTTTGTAGATGGGAAGGTTGCAATGGCAAAAAGTGCCCAGAAGCCCGCAACTAGAAAACCTGCAGCCGACCAGACGGCAATTCGGTATTTCATGGTGCCGCTCCTAACCCGGCATGATTCTATGACTTTTCACTCCCGAAGCGTCACTCTTGTGAACAGCCCATATCACAACCAATCCTGCCGACGGCCCTCCGTCGTGATCCACTTGTGAAATGGGTTATGTAACGCCAGTAATCGTGGATGCAAGGCGTCGCTTGTTACTTTGTTGTAAGTCCAAAATCAGTCGGTCCGCTATTCTCCAGCACGCAAACCCCGCCCCACGGTTTGTCAGGCTTGCGGCCTGCAGGATCGGGTAGAAGCGACAGCAGCCGCATGCCAAGCGACAGCCGTTTCAACTTGGCCGCAGTCTGTAAGAGCGACCGCGTCTCGGTCACCTTCCAGCCGTACCTCGCGAAAAACTCCGGACCCTCATGCGGCGCAAATTTCAGCGGCGAACCGGCCTCAACGAGCGGGCTGCCGATGGCCTTCTGCAGCATCTTGAGAAGCGCGGGCGATGCAAGATCGGTGACCCAGAGCCGGAAGCTGACCACGGCTGACAGATCGCGGGCCAGTTCGGCAGCACCGTCGGCCTCGAAGTAAACGATGAGCCCTTCGCTCACCACCAGCACCCGCTTCGCTTCGCCCCCGAGCCGCTGAAATAAAGCGCGACGCGCTGCAGTGTCTCTTAGATCCAGCGGCACAGGCTCGACCACACATACCGGACATTCAGCGGCGAGCACTTCCTGTTTGTAGTTCAGCATGTCCGGCAGGTCGACCTCGACCCATCGCAGAGAAGCGGGAAGCTGCATCCGGTACGGCCTGCAATCGAGCCCGGCAGCCAGATTGATAACCATGTCCGTGCCTTGCTGCACTTCGCGTTCGATGACTTGATCAACCAGCCAGGTGCGGGCGGTGTAAGACCAAGAATGCCGCTGGGCGAATGGTATGGAAGCGGCGATTTGCGTGCCGCGATCCCCGGCTAACCTGCGCGCATACGGGTCGCGGAAGACAGCATCGGCGCGCGCGCTTTCCTGTGCACGGTACACCGCTACCCACAGGGCGGTATCGGAAATGTGGCGAATTGGATTTGCCGAACTCATGGCGGGAAAATCATACCTGTTCGCATGGCACAAAGCATGTGTCGGGTGGCAATTGTCAATAGGCCAACTTACAACCGATCCGGCCAGGACAATATGATCGGCGAAACACCCGCTCGTCTAACTGTCCAGAAACCGGCTTCTAGGAGATGAGAGCGGCATCGATGGCCGGACAATTGGGTCCTTTGATGGGCCGCTTTGGGAACCTGGCGCAAGGGTCGCGAGAGAGCTCACGGATGAGACAGCTGCACCGTAGCAAAAAACCGGATTCCCCGTGTTGGCGCGCCCGACTGCTCTTTCGCCCACGTGGCGCTTACGAGCATGTCCAGCCGGTCTTGCCGTCCCTTCACCCCGACCGCTGACAGCGGGTGACGTTTCGAGTCGAAATGAAAACTTTAGCCTCACTCAGTATTCTTCTAAGGTTTGCCGTACAGCAGTTTTCAAGTTCTCTCGCCTGAGACGCTACCCCGCAAAGAGGTGAGGTCAGTTTCCGGCAAGATGGTTCAGAAGCGCCATTCTGCTGTTTATAAGCGCAGTGTAGTCATCCCCCTCTTTGTTCGCACAGCGGGCGTTCCAAGATGCAGTGGATTGAGAGAGATTCTTAACCTTCGGATTCGGCGGGAGAACAGCAAACTCGCGGTTGAAACCACCGAAGCCATTCTGCGCGCGATACATGTAGCGGACCGTACCGTCCTTCATCATCAAAACGGAAGTGAAGTGCAGGGTCTCTGGGTTGCGTGCGGCGCTCAGCAAACTAGCTGCCCCCATAGCAGCGCGCAGCCCCCGTTCGTTTTCGCTTGCTTTGCTGTCCGTCTTTCCGGGTTCGCAGCATCCCGGATGGCTGGTCTTATACGCCGGGTCAACGCGACCATCGGGCGTGTACTTGACCGTAGCTTCAGGATTTGTAGCAGTGGGACCGGAACAGTGAGTGAGAATAGCGAAGCTGATTATGGCAAGACACAGGCTTGTGATTGACTTAGCTGACATAACCGAGCCCCACCCCTCTTTGATTTGTCGTGGTAAGCAGAGGCAAACATCGTGTCCCAAGCCACGCAAGGACCTCCATTTGTGCGGGAGAACCGTCGAGTTTAGCACTCTGCCCCCAGACCAGAAGGTGGGCGGCACCACGGACGCCAAAGTTGCCAAGACTATGAACGTGGGCGAGTCAAGCGTTAGCGTCTTTGAACAAGCGCGCCCAGGCCGTCTCTTGAAGGCTCGAAACCTACGGCGCCGGGACCCTCAAGCCGCGCTCTAAGTGCGCTCTGTTTGTTGAATTACCACTACTTTTCATGGTCTTAGGTGTCATCCGCTGACCTGCATCGCGTTGAAAATACGTTTAACTGATGATTCGAGTCCTACCTGAGGAGCCATTCTTTTCTGTGAGTTACAGCCGGTCACTTTTACCCCCTCTCAGCTAAATTCAGCTAAACCCCGGAAGATTTCCGAGAACGCTTCTTCCTGCGCAGCCCAAATATCGCCTCCGTCCGGGCGTCAATGGCTTTGCGTACGCTGTCTGGTATGTGGTCCATATACACCTCGGCGGTCGTCTTGATGTGCTTGTGGCGCAGGTAGCCTGCGCGTCTTTCATCGTCCCGTGCTTCTGCAGATCGGTGCCCAGCGTACGGCGAAACACCTGGAACGTGCAGAGATTTCGCGGGATGCCAAGTTTGTCACTGACGGGCCACACCTTCCACTTGAAGAAGTTCTTCGCACGAAACGGAACGGCGAGCCCCTTGTTTTTGCGGTGCCCCTGGGCAGGGAACATCAGAGCGTCCGGTGAAGTATTTGGGCAGACCTTCCGCCAAGCTTCGATATAGGGCCGGACCCGATGCGGAATGGGGATACGAGCGCGACTGTCGTCCGTTTTGACCTTGCCCTCGTACAGTGCACCCTCGTATGCGGTGTCGTAAACAATCAAATGGTCGTCTGCATACGACTTCCACGTGAGGCCAAAATTCTCACTGGTCCGAGGCCCGCAGAAACAGCCCACCGCCAATGGCGCACGGTCCCTTGGGCGAGGGACGCTTTCGATGAGATCGAGAATCATCCGCGGCTCGATCTTGGGCTTCTTCACCACTCGGGTATTGGATGATCTCCAAGCCCTATCGAAAGCGTTACTCTCTCAAACGTCGGAGTTTCCAGATACTTTGATCGGCGGTCGCAAACCCAAAAAAGACGCCACGGAGGTCGAACCAGTAAAACCGGTGACGGCAGCCGACGTGATCGTCAGCCTCGATCAGCTTGCAAATCCACACACTGGCAATCCACCGTCGTCCCTCCATCTAGGTTCGGTGTCACTTACCGGCATCCTGCGGATATTGTTTGGGGATGATGTTCACGCTGTAGAGATCGATCCAACGGTAGATGAAGGTAAGAAGGATCTGGGGAAAGACGCTCCACCTGAGGACGATGATGCTCTGTCCCTGCCTCCAAATACCGAGGATGTGGGCCCCACGGCCAAGCAGCGTCAACGTCTGCTTGAGCAACTCAGGCAATTCAAAACTCAATTGTCCGAGCCTTCCTTTGCCGAGATCGTGCCGTCCACACTTCCGGCGTCGCAAAGCGTCAATGCATTGGTTGCCAGCTACCTTTAGCAACCACCTGGGGAACGGTATTGACCCGTCGTAGCTCTCGATTGAGCGCTGCAGCTTGAGGAAGACTTCGCTGGTGACATCTTCTGCGCTCTCCCGTGAGTCCAGCATGTAGCGGCACAGGCCGAATACGCGCCGGACATAGAGGCGATAGATCTCCCCCAGGGCCTCGGCATCGTGGCCTTGTGCGCGCTCTATTACGCTCTCCAGATCAGGCTCCTCCATTTGCGTGGCCTTGCCCTTGCGGAGCTGCGATTCTTTCGCATTGTGTCTCTTGGTGTCCACAAAGCAGTACGCTGCAGATCGAACAAAGTTACAGAGACTTTAAGGATCAGGGGAACCCGAGGCTGGATCCGTCACTATGTCTCTTGCAAGATTCGAGTTGCCCAGAAGAGCCGGCGGAAACGCTGCGAATTGAACTATCTTTCCGGGGTGCCAACTCCATGGGTCGACGATAGCTGTCACAAACAGGCGATACACCGGTGAGGTAATTCTCCGTACCAGCTAGCAAAATGGGTGCAGCAGAGGGCGCCGACGTAGCGGCCCTTCCCCGATTGCGGTCGGATCACGGGCAACCCAGAAATTATGAATCTCATTCCCGTGAGGAGAACATATCCAGCGGGTGGTCGCCGACTGAGAGGCAAAACGGAAGCAACACGCGATCAGGGTCGCTTTCTTTCGCGCACTAACCAAAAGTACTCCAAAAACTGGAGTACTATTTCCAAGGCCGTCCCACGATTACGCATATAGAGAACCCACCTCGGATGCTCGCCAGCCCCGATTCGTGAACAGCCTATCTCGAAACCAACGAACTGTGCTGCTCACACTGCTTGGCCGGTGAAGAGCCCCCGGTATCTGACTTGGAGCCACTATCCGACCTGCAACTCCGCCGCACTGCCCTAGCTTTACGCGCGCTAGAGAGCGCCGTCCAACATGTTGGAGAGCTTCGGGATGCAGCGACCGAGGCAGCCCAGCAGCTAGCCGAACGGATAGTGTCAATATCCATTCGGATCATCCACATCACGCGAAAACGAACGAGCGATTCATCTGAAATTGGTCACGGCGCTGTAAGTCATTTCAAATGCAGGAAAAGTCAAGTGGCCTTTTACCCGCTCTGAATTGGCACATGTCTTGCGGTATCTCCTTACGTCGCTGCAAGGCTCCTAAAAGCAAGGAGAGCCACAGGAGTTTCGCAGCAACTTAAAATCACCATGCTGAGTGGAGGAACCAATGTCTGCGAACAAATTTGTATTGAAACACCACCATATCGAAGTTGATTACACAATCGGCATCACCCCGGGGCTTCCAGCGTTAATTTACAGGGACGGCCCCAACGTGACAACCTTCCAGGCTAACGAAATCACAACGGATCAGACGGGACTCGGAACGCTCGTCTCTGTTTCTCTGGTGAGATCAATCGACACCGGGGGCGAGAGGTTCGGCTTCTTCCTGCCCGAACTCGACGTGCCTTCGGGGCAAACCGAGAGATTCACTACGGTTGGCGTTTACGAGTGGTTCGGTGGGCCTGACTCGTTTCCACGCCGACCGCCCTCGTGGAGTTGCGTCGAGTTGCACGGCACGGCGCAGACCGTAATAGTGCCGCTTGTAGAAACCGTGACTCCGTAACCGACTCGGTGCAGCGTTAAACAACTTTCGCTACGCGACCTTCGCGGGGTGGCCGAATAAGAATCTCGGCGCTCGCTTCTGCGGCGGGCGCCGCTCGCCTCCACACTACTTGAGCGGGGGGCTCGGCGGCTCTCCCGCTCCAGGTTTCGCGTACAGATTGGGAGCCCTGTCCCGCGCCCCGCGCTCGGCCCCCAAAAAATTGTGCGCTGGAATCACCAAATCGGTTAATAATGAGGGGCCGCTGGAAACTAAGACGAAACTCCGGCTAGGTGCTCATTAAGCAGGTTTATGTATGGAGACTTCCGCGCAACTGAATATCAAGGTGCTGGCGCGTAGTGTGAAGAAGGGAAACTGCATTTTAGTACTAGGCCGTGGCGCCAGCACCTATGTAAACGAAGAGGGTTGCGAAACGCCAATTCACCTGAAGCTGGCAAGGCAGCTTTGGGAGCGGTTAGGCGACAGAAAGGAAGACATCGACCCAGACGACCTGCGCAATGTGAGCCAGGTCTTGTATGACAAGACGGGAAGGCAGATAGACCTGCAAGTTGAAGTAGGCGAATTCTTCAACCAGTTCGCAGAGACGACAACTGAACTGCATCGGAACATCGCGGCGCTTCCGTTCCAGCTATGCCTCACGACCAGTGCGGACGATTTTCTGTTCAACGCATTTAAGGAAGCGGGCAAGAAGCCGGTCAGGGAATACTATGACTTTCGAAACTACCGAGACGACACGATCAAGGCACCGAGCGTCCAGAACCCGCTCGTTTACCACCTTTATGGTTATCGGGAACCGCCGGAATCGCAAGTTATCACGGAGGGCGATCTAATCGACTTTCTGACGAAGGTCGTAAAGAACGAACCGCCGCTGCCCTCCTACATCCGGGCGACGCTAAGCAAGAATGAGTCGACGTGCTTGTTCATCGACCTGGAGTTCAGGCAATGGTATTTGCGCGTGCTCATGCAAGTGCTGGGATATACGAATCGGCACGAAGATCTTTCGTGGGCGGTGGAGGGCCCGGACTTCTTCGCAAAGTCGAAGCAGCATCAATCGATTGCTTATTTCGAATCGCGGAAGACGATCAACTTTCACAACGAATCGCTGGACCAGTTTGTGAAGCGATTGCGCGCGGCTTACGAGGAGATGGTGGGGAGGGACGCACCGCTGCCGGCTGCGAAGCCGACGGCCGGCGCGCCGCTGGCGTTTCTTTCTTACGCGAGCGAAGACCGTGCGCTGGTGGACGACTTGCACGCCAAGCTGGAGAACGCCGGCATACGCGTATGGCAGGACGTCGATTCGCTGCGGGGAGGCGACATCTGGGACATTCAACTGATCCAAGTGATTGGCAAGCTGGCCGACTACGTCATCGTGGTGCAGACGCCCAACATGGCGAACCGGATTGAAGGTAAGTTCAACACCGAAATCGATACAGCCCTGAAAAGGCAGACGGATATGCCTCTATTCCGGTTCGTGATTCCGGTGCAAACGGCGGAAAAATGCCTTATGCCACAAATCGACCGAGCTAAGGTGCATACAATCCCTTTGCGGACGCCTGACGACATCGGCGGCCTTGCCACGACCATACTGGACGACTGGAAGGCCCGGACAGCCCGTGGGTTGCCGACGGTGCAAGCTGGATAGGGGCAGAGTGACTGGCGGAGCGAAATACCGATACCCAGGTCCGCAGGAGTTCGAAGACACTCCGGCGGACAAGCGCCGTTTCTTCGGCCGGACGCAGGAAATCTCGACCGTCGCTGAGCGGATCGTCGCCTCGCGTCTGCTGGTTGTTTACGGCGGATCGGGGCTTGGCAAGTCGTCGCTGCTGAAGGCTGGCGTCTTTCCTAAGCTGCGTGATGAAAATCTTCTTCCAGTTCGTGTGCGCCTGAATAAGCCCGGCGGAAGCGTGCTCGAACTCCTGAAGGACGCGTGCGCGGCAGCGGCGCGCGATACCAGTCACGAATTTGAAATCGACTACACGCCGGGAGCAGGACAAACTGCCTGGGAATTCTTCAGGACTGTGATGTTCTGGCGTGGCGAACGGCTTGTTCCACCAATCCTGGTTTTCGATCAGTTTGAGGAAATCTTCACCCTCGCCGATGCTGCGTGGCGGAAGGAGTTCGGGCTTGAGATCGGCCCACTCGCATCGGGAAACGTGCCGTCGTCGGTTCGCGAACGGCTACGGAGCGGTGAATCGGGGTTGAGCGATCAGGCTCCCAACGTCAAGCTCGTGTTTTGCTTGAAAGAAGAGTACTACGGCTCGTTACAGGATCTGAGTCCCCAATTTCCGGGTCTTTTTCAGGATCGTTTCCGATTGCGGCCGCTCGATGCGAATCAGGCCGAGTTGGCGATTGTCGAGCCCGCGCGCCTCGAAAGCAGCGACTCCTCTGCAGAAAGCTTTGTCACCCCTGCCTTCGAATACGAGCGCGATGCGATTAAACACGAGCGCGATGCGATTAAGAGCATGGTCGGCTTTCTGCAGGATAGGTCTCAATCTATAGAGCCGGTTCCGTTGCAACTCCTGTGCCAGTACGTTGAGCAGGTGATCGTCGAAGGCAAGCGAAAAGCTGAAACGCAGTCGCCGATTGTGATCACCGCAAACGATCTCGGCGGCGAGAGCGTCATGAACAAGGTGATCGGGCGGTTCTATCAAGACTCGATCGATGGCCTGCCCGCCGCCGAACGACGCCATGCGCGTGAGCTTTGCGACACCGGGCTGCTCGGTGCCGCCGGCAACCGTTTGCCGCTGGAGAAAAATCAAATCGTCAAAGACTACCAGGTGAGCGAAGACACGCTGCGCTACCTGACGGACGTGCGGCACATTCTGCGCCAGGAACCACGCCTGGAGAGCACGTTCTACGAAATCAGCCACGACACCATTGCGCGGTCGATTTTCGAATCGCGAAAGTGGCGGCTGCCGAAGCAATGGCGGCGCGCGGCGGCGGTTTCGGCCGTGTTCATGATCGCTTTGCTGGCGTTCGCGGGTTGGGCCTGGGTTGAACGGTATAACGCAAAAGTCTCGGCCACAAATGCGGAGAACTCGGAAAAGAGAGCGAAGAAATCGCTCGAGGCCTCCGAGACAATAGTCGCTTTCCTGATGGGCGAAGACTTTCTGGCCAAGCTCCGGCCCATGGGTCGGCTTAATGTTTTCGAGGCCATGCAAACGAGGGTACCCTGTGAGCCACCCAAGCAAGGCGTCGAATATAGTGATGTGGGACTGAACAACCTTGGTCTGGCTTGCCTTAACGAAGGGGACATCGACCATACCCAGCTCCGTTTGAGCGAGGCCGCTAAGCAGTATGAAAGGGCGCACCTGATCTTCACCGAACTAAAGCGGCGGAAATTCAACGGCAGCGACAAGTATCTCGCCGAATCGTTGTCACATTTGGCGGACGTTGCCGAAGACCAGTTGGACTTAGACCGGTCGCTGAAATTGACGCTCCAATCGCTGGACATTCAGGAGCCGTTGGTCGCGGGCGGGTCGAACGACGATAAATTGCTGCGCGACCTGGCTGAAAGCTACCTGTCCATGGGTAGCATTAAGGAAAAGCAGGGATACCTGCGCGACGCTCTAGCGAACTTCGAGAAGGCGGTCGCTCTGAGCCAGGAGAAGGACAGCGCGGAGTGGCTCTATATACAGCAGGACGGCCTGATTGGGGAGAGCGACGTTTTCGCCTGGCAAGGAGATTCCGCGCGTTCGGAAGAGTCCGCGAAAAAAGCGTACGAGTGCGCGAAGAAGACAGTGGAGAAAAACCCGTTTGCGCCAAAGGCGAGGTACCGGTTGGGAGTGGCGCTCTCGAGGCTGCCGGCCTCGGCAAACCCCAAGCCTGGAGATCTGTCGAGGGACTTATTGGAGAATGTTGCCAGCGCGGCGGCGTGGGACCCGGAGAACAACGAGTGGGCGAGTGATTGGGCAGTCACGCTGACTCTGCGCGGCGATGCCTTAGTGCAGGACAAGCAGTGGGACAAGGCCGCGAAGCAGTACCAGGCAGCAATCCCCAAGATGCAAAAGCTGCTGCAGATCGATGGAACGAACCTGCAGCGCAAAGCCGATCTTCTGGTGCGGGTGCACGAAAGTTTGGGCGCTGCGTATTCGCAGCAGGACCCGGCGACGCGCGGAAGGTTCCAGGCTGCGATGAAATCGGGAGCCGCGACAGGCGAAGGCGAAGCCGGATCCAGCAAGGTGGCGCCGTCTCAACAGAACCCGGCGATACTTGGGAAGTTCCAGGTCACTTTGAAACCTGGAGCCGTGACAGGCAAAGAGGAGAGCGGATCCAGCAAGGTGGCGCCATCTCAACCGGAGTCGGAAGTTATTATTGTGAAATCCAAAGATGCGCTGGGCGAATATCGTACCGCGCAAGAACTAGTGGAGAACCTCGAAAAGGATGCGCCACGGGACCGGGAAATCCGGTACACAGCGGCACGCCTGGCGCTCTCGGCGGCTCGACTGCAGAGCTCGGAGGAAGCCATCAAGACCTGTGATCGTGCGTTGCGTGAATTGGAGCCGCCCCCCGATCCGACGGATAGCTACTACTGGGAATACAAGCACCAACTGGAAACCGAGCTGGGCGATGCCCTGAAGAGCGAAGGCGACCGGGCAAAAGCAGGCAAAGCATTTCAGGCTGCGGCGACGAGTATCGATTGGCGGCTGCGCCACTTTCCGCCGAACGCCGACGAATGGTATGACAAGTTTCTGCTCTTCTACTACCATATCGCGCCATTCCGCCAATCGGAAAAGGACGCCACCGGCGAGCTCGCCGCCTATCAGGAGGCACTAAGAGCGTTCGAAAAGGCCGCGCTTTTGCGACCAAAGAAAGTAGCCCAGCTAGACGAAATGGCCCTCGCGCAGCAGCACGTCGGCGACGCTTTCCGCGACTCCGGGAAGTTCGACCAGGCACAAGAGCACTACACCGCTGCGGAGAAAGCGTGGCGGAACGCGCTTCAATTGAGCGAGGGCAAAGACAGCAAACAGAGCGCCGATTACCAGAATCGCCTGTTTCTCTTGTTCTACGATCACGTCGCGGGGCTTCGCACACAGCAAAAGGACGATGACGCGGTTCGCAAGGCCTACCAGGATTCGTTGGCCCCCATCATGAAAGCGGCAGAACTCGCCCCGACAGATCCCGTTTATCAAGACAACCTGGCCCTCGCGCAGCAGCGAGTTGGCGACTCTTTCCGTGACTCCGCTAAATTCGACCAGGCACAAGAACACTACGACGCTGCGGAGAACGCGTGGCAGAACGCACTTCAGTTGAACAGGAACAAAAACATTAACGAGAGCGCCAGTTACCAGAATCGCCTGTTTCTCTTGTTCTACGATCACGTCGCAACGCTTCGCAGACAGCAAAAGGATAATGCCGCAGTTCGTAAAGCATATCAGGCTTCGCTGGCACCTATCGTAAAAGCGGCCGAACTCGCCCCAACAGAGCCCGTTTATCAAAACAACCTGGCTCTTGCGCAGGCGCAAGTCGGCGACTCTTTCCGCGACACCGGGAAATTCGCTCAGGCACAAGAGCACTACGCCGCCGCGGAGAAAGCGTGGCGGAACGCGCTTCATTTAAAAGAGAGCGCCGAATACCAGAATGGCCTGTTTTTATTGTTCAACGATCACGTCGCGGAACTCCGCGAGAAGCAGAAAGACGAGGCTGGGCAATTGAAGACCTATCAGGATGCGCTCGACGCCGAGCGCAAAGCGGTGGCGCTCGCTCCCAAAGAAGGTGACTACCGGGTCAGCGAGGCACTGGCCCTTTGGAATATCGGCAAGCTCCAGAGCGACAATCGACAGGCGCTCGAAACGTTTCGGCTGGCGGTTGAAACTCTGCGCGAGGGCGTGGCTCTATTCCCCAAAGGCGAGGCCAACTTGGCTACGCGAGCAAATGCCCAGACCGGGTTTTATGTCATCCTGCACAATCATATTGCGCCCATCCTGCACAATCGAAATGATGCTTCGGGGGAATTCAGCGCGCTGAGCGAAGCACTAGCCGGTGCCCAGGCCGCCGTTGACCTGGAAAAAGGAAATCCGGCTTATCAGGCAAACCTCGGCGAGGCGCATCTCGGAATTGGCGATTTCCAGCTGCAGCGGCGCGCTGACCAGACCAGGGCGCTCGAATCCTATGTCAAAGCCGAACAGGCGTTTCGCGTGGCGGCCAAGCTCAATCCGAATGAAGCGGCGTATTGGAGTTCACTGGCGGCCGCGTGCAGCCGCCGGGGACTCATCCAGGAAGACAAAGGCGACTCGCTAGCCGCAAGAACCAGCTATCAGAATGCGCTGAACGCAATCGAGCAAGCCGGGAAGCTCAATCCTGACGCTTCCACCAAACAACTTCGCGACGAAGTTTTGAAGAAATTGGAACCTAAAGAATAGCCCTGCTTGTGTCGCTTCGAGGCGGCCGCGCAAAAAACTCCTCGATTGAGCGAGAAACGGGTTTCTCCCCACACTCTGCGGCACACAGCTGCCGTTCACCTGCTTGCCTCGGGCGTTGATGTCACCATCATCAGGGACTGGATGGGCCACGTCAGCTTGGACACGACAAACCTCTACGCACAAGCCAACCTGGAGACGAAACGACAGGCCCTCGAAAAGGCTGATGGTGTGTTGCGGCCGTCGCCCACACCCCGTTGGAAGCGGGATGCCGATCTGCTGGCATGGCTCGACTCCCTCTGAGCCAGTTGCCCACGAACAAGGCGATATCGCCCCAACCTGCCAGTGGCCGGTGAGGCGAAATTATGGCGAGCAAGAGCCATCCTGGGCGCTCTCCTGCAAGCATTGCCGCCGGTTTGCTGCACATAATCAAATGTTGCGCATAACTGAGAGTCTTTGTGTGCGAGAACCTTGCGTTTCACGGGGAGTACACACCCGCGACAATGTGACAGAAACGGTATCGTTCGGAACCGGACGTGCCCTGGCCATTGCCTGCACTTCATGTACATGGCATTCGCTTCTATGTACATTGATGATATACTGGCGAGAAAATGGAGTGATTCGATGACCACGGCGACCAAACGAACTCACAAACACTTTCAGTTGGATTCTGCAAAGATCAAGCGCGCCCAGAAAGCGTTGCATGCAAAAACGGAGACCGAGGCCATCGAGCGCGCTCTGGACTTCGCGATTGCGGAGCATGAGAAGAATCGTTTGGTCCTTCAGGCCACGGAGCGCTTTATCAAGAGTGGTATTGAGATTAAGGACGTCTACGGCACGCTGGTTGGTTAGATGCAGCCCTCGCTCTTCGACACATCCATATATATATCCGCGTTGCGTCGGGGACATGATGCGACTCTCGCCCTCAGGCGTCTGGCTGCGGACGCACCATTGTGGTTGAGTTCGGTAGTTCTGGAAGAACTCTACGCTGGTGCGGGTGACAGGGAGTGCCGGGTGGTTGAGGGACTGGAACGAGATTTTGACCGAGTGAAACGACTCCTGGTACCCAATCTCAGCGACTGGACTCA
>Ga0074046_10003416_pt1 | contig 13302 bp, 12 predicted proteins | sample BogForMeECP23OM3_FD_94441 | JGI IMG/M metagenome (GOLD analysis project Ga0074046, IMG submission 94441) | Bog forest soil microbial communities from Calvert Island, British Columbia, Canada - Bog Forest MetaG ECP23OM3 | ecosystem: Environmental > Terrestrial > Soil > Wetlands ...
CTTAATTTGGCGCGCGATGACCCGGCTCAGCATGCCGAAGACCTCCCGCTTGAGTTCCAGAGGCAGCGTGGCTTGGGGGCATGGGAAGAATACGCCCGCCAACCTGCCCCGCCGCGTAACTAAGACCGGGTCTTTCGACCGGAGCAGCCCTGTTGCCCCGTCGCGGAATTCCCGAACTGTACTGATTTTCATGGTGGTCACCCCAGTGACCATTATACTCTAAACCTTAGCTTCCAGAATGGATGGTGGATGAAATCACGAACAAGCTGTTCGCGCCGGCTCAGCCATTGCAGCCACGTCGGGGCTCCATTTCGCCCTGCCTCATGCTGCTCGGGTCCAGCAGGCGATTCCGTGGGCAACTGGTAGCGCAGACTCACTCAAGAATTGTCGCTACCTTCGCCAGAACCTCGTCCATGATCGCATCGGGTACGTCTTCCAGCTTTCTGCCGTTGCGTGCGCTGAGATCGAGCGCGCGGGGCTGGTCGCAGCGGACGACGCCGGTTGTTTTAGTACCGGCGCCTGTTAGAGATACCGCAAATCCGGCCGTCCGCGCGAAATTCCCGCCCCTGGTGATGGGGAGAACCACGGGCGCCTTGGTGACTTGGTTAAAGGCATCGGGGGAGATGACCAAGACAGGGCGTCGGCCCTTTTGCTCGTGTCCTTCAGCGGGATCAAGGCCGAAGATTTCGCCACGCCTCATCAGATCAACTCCCGCGGGTGGCGCATACACTGACTCGTACGCATGCGTGGCCCGGCCTTCCGAGGTCAAGTCTGGTGCGGTGGCTGTGCAGGGCCGGCGATTCCATCGCGAAGAGAGACGCCAGCGGTCACCGGGGCTCCTCGGCGTAGTTGTACACAGGCGTTTCGATTGTCAGGGTCGGGTTCGGGTGGTGGAGAATTAGTCTCTGCAACTGTTCGACGGTGGCGGGCGAGAAAAACTGCTCGCCAGTTTCTTCGTTCACGCGTGCTGGGACGTTCTGCACGATGTAGAACCTTCCTTCGTGCTCCAAGGTGTACGTCACCCGGCGCTCAACCAATTGCTCTTCTCGCAGATTCATGATGCTCTCCGTATCTTGAAATCAAACCAGCGTTCCGGATCAGGCTCGTAAATCGTAATCACCTTGATCAGTGGCCGGGACGGATAACTGCATTGGATATGCAGGGGCCTCCCAGCCGCCGTCTTTCCAAAGATCAAGCAGCTCGGGCCGTACTTGTCCTCCGGATAATCTTCAATCACTTCACCGTTGGCAAAGACCTCCCGCACTTCGTGGACGCTAATCCGGCGAATGATGGTCTGGTCCACCGCGTGTCTCGAGAACTCGAACGCGTCCGCGTCAATCTTCCGTTGTATCTCGTCGAGGAGCGCCATTTGTCCTTTAGTAAATCGGGCCGTCCGGAAACCCGCCACCGCCCTTCAACGCGGTAATCTAACATTCATCCCTACCAACCCTATATTAAATCAGAAGCCCCGATCAATGCTTGAGTTACTTCCGTGGGCAACTGGCAGCGCAGACTTCATCATCCTTCGGCTCACCACCGTGCATGAGAATGATTCCCCTCCTTATTAAGGAGGGGTTAGGGGTGGTTGACAGGCACGCTGACGCTGGCACCCACCACCCCCTGCCCCCTCCTCCGCTGAGGAGGGGAGTCATTTTCATGGAAGAGGTACGCCCATTTTGCAATCCTCTGCGGCTTTTCACCTCGCTGCGATTATTGAAGGTCATTCGCATGGTATAAGATTCGTACGCGCTCATGGTGAGCAACGGTAATCCGCACCCACCTCCTCAAACGTTTTCTGCCTATGTTATTTCCCGAAAAGAACCGCGGAGGTAGGCGTCCTTGGCCTTCCTACCATGAACCTCTCTGGGCCGCCTCGACCAGCTTGAGGACCGGCGGCACAATCATCAGCATCAGTTCCGCGTGGGGTTTCGCTGCCAAGCTCAGCAGGGTCAACTGATCCTTGACCCAAGACTCAGGGGCGGGCTTGCCGGCGCCGAGGTAATCCAACGCCTCGAGCCCTGCGCGCGCCACCGCCGACAGGTTTTCAGCCACGGGAATGTCTTCCTCGAGAAGCGCGGACTGCTGCATGAGGGGGAGCAGCTCCTCGCGACTGTCGCGCCAGGTGAGGAGTTGCTTGCGAACTGCGTCCTTGTTGGCGTTCAGATGATCTACCATGCCGGCAAAAATCCTTGCCTTTTCACTCTCCGGGCGCGCGGCGTCAACCAGGCGATTGTACGGCGCGAGACTGGTATATTCGCGCGCCTCCTCGCGTGCATAGTACTTGACGGGTTCCACGACATCCGCCAGCGTCTTGAGCGCCTCCGGTGAGTGCATCCCCGCCAGGCGCGTGAGCATCAGCGGGTAGCTGGAGTGATGCGTCACACCCACCCAGTCGAGTTCGTGGCTGACCACTTCGAGCCGTCGATACATGGAATCTACATCTTTCACGTCCCCGGGAGACCAGAACCTTTCGGCGATTGCGGCGGTGGAGGGCCAGATGCGCGAGTCGATGTTTTCCGGCGTTACGAGCTCGCTCCACATGCAAGCCTCACCGCCCAGAATGCGCGCGGCCTGCTCGGGCGTAAGGCTGGCGGCGGCGCCGGCCAGGGGATCGACCCGGTAGTAGGCTGCGGGTGGCAACGCGAAGTCGAGGTAGTAGCCATTGGAGAGAATGCCCATGTAACCCAGTCGCGCCGTTTGGGCCAGAGACTCCGGCCCGCGCCAGGAGTGCACAACAATATCCTTGGGGAGGTCGGGATGAAAAATCTCGTCCCATCCAATCATTTTCTTGCCGTGCTTCTCGACAATGGGCAGCAGGTGACGATTGAAGTAAAGCTGGAAGTCGGCGTTGTCTCTTATCCCGTGCGCCTTTTTGAAAGCCACGATCCGGGGGTTGGTGTCCCACTGCTTGCCGTTGACTTCGTCTCCGCCCACGTGGAGGTACTCATCGGGAAAGAGTGCGGCGATCTCGCCGATCAGGCCATCGAGAAAGGTGTAGGTTTCATCGCGGGTCGGGTCCAGGGTGGGATCGAAGACGCCCCATTTGCGCTCGATCTGATACAGGCCGGGGCCGCTGGCGAGTTCCGGATACCCCACGTACCAACTTGTGGAGTGGCCCGGCATCTCAATCTCCGGGACGACGCGAATGCCGCGATCACGCGCGTAGGCGATTAACTCGGTGATCTGGGCTTGGGTGTAATAATGGCCATCCGAGCCCAGTTCGTGAAGCTTGGGATACTTCTTGCTCTCGATACGAAAGCCCTGGTTGTCAGTGAGGTGAAAATGAAACACATTGAGCTTTACCGCAGCCATGGCATCGATATTGCGCTTCAAAACTTCCTCGGGAATCCAGTGGCGCGAGACATCAATCATCAAGCCGCGCCAGGGAAAACGCGGGCGGTCTACGATGCGCACGGCAGGCGCGCCGAATCCCTGCGCGTTGAGGTCGACAAGCTGTAGGAAGGTCTCGATTCCACGCAGCACCCCGACCGGGGTGGGGGCCGTGAGGCGAGCCTGTTGCGGCGTGACTTCGAGTTGATAGGATTCATCTTCTTTGACGGACTGGACTGCTTCACCCGCACGATCGCAGTGCATCACCAGCATCGCTTTGCTGGGATCTTGCTCGACCGCGCCGCTCATGGGAATGGCGGTCTGCCGGGAGAGGCGCCGAATCAGGCGGGCAGCGGCAGCCTCGAGACGCGGCTCCCGGTAGCCCTCGAGCGCAAGTCGGAAGCTGCCGTCGATTACGAGCCGGCCCGAGCCCGGAGCAAGTTCCGCCGGCTGTGGCATCAGGTTGTAGATTTGGGCCTGCGCGGGATGTACGCCAGGCAGGATGACCGTGATGATTCCAGCCACGATAATTTGAATCAGGCCTTTCATTCTCACCCCCAGCGATTTGAGTCGATCGGGCGGGGCGATCGATTCGAGCTTCATCGCGATCGCCCCCCTCAAAAAAGAAACCGCCGACCGCACGCGCATGACGATAGATGAACCGGTGGACGATTGCAACCGCAGAAAACAGTTACTCAGCCACCGCGAGGATGAGCTTCTTGACGCGGAGGTCGATCGTGACGATGAAGCGGGATAGAACGTCGCTGCCGAGCGCCAGTGCGACGGGCAAGTCAAAGCCGGTTCCGCGACGGACCGGGGATTCGCGGAGGTCATCAAGAATCAATGTGTAACCGGCCAGCTCCATCGGAACTCGCTCACGGAAAGCCTTGAATTCTCCAGACCGTTCGACACGAGCGAGGCCTTTAGCAAAGGCGGGGTCGATGAAGGACACGTTGTGGCCTGTATCGAAATAGACGATCGCCTCACGCCCGTTCACTCTGGCTCGCGCATACAGAATGTGACCATGCGATTTCCGTGGCTCGACGAGACCGACGGAAAGATAACGCTTGCGGTCGAGTTTCTCCGGGAGAGGTGAGGCGGTCACACCCACTCTCCGTGATCGGTAATCCAAAGTCAGGCGCCGATCCAGGAAGAAGTCGAGCCCCACGGTTCCGTTGAACGGCTCGGAGGAGAACATTTGCCAATCGGACAAGCTTCCCGCGACACTCTTGAAAACTTCCCCGAGGACGGAGACCGTTTCGACGCGAATGCCAACCGATTCGCCACGGTGGCTGCCGTCGGCATCGAGTTCCTCGATGCGTTCCTCAACGCGGTGCGGAATTGAAGGCGCATGGTTCGTAATCAAAAAGCCTCTGGCGGTTCCTGAATCGAGCATCAGGGGGAGTTTGATACCGGAAACATCCACTTCTACGAAGGGACAGCCTAAGGCGCCAAGAGTCAGCGGATAGAGTTGGGTTTCCCGGTAGCCAAGGTCATGCGACCACCGCCGCAATGAGGTAGACGCGAGCGTAGTCGAGACCACGGCCGCTTTGATCTTTTGCTCCGCCGCAAACGACGCGCAACTCAAGACGGCCGCGACCCAGAATAAGATGGAGAATAATATGAAAGCGGTTGACGTCCACGCTGCGGCGGAACCTGATCGGCCCCACAGTAACCGCCGTGCCGTTTTCTTTAACATTATGGCTCGCTCCAATTGCCGCCAATTCCCTCTATTAAGGCGAGAACCAGCGCAAATGTAAAGCCTCCGTGTCCTCTGTGGGCAGAAAAAACTTAACACAGAGGTCACTGAGATCCTCTGTGCTGTCTGTGTTGAGGCTTTGGAGGCTCGGAGAACACGGAGAATCTCGTTTTGGTTGCGACCATCGGGCCGCGCTGTGTACCCAGCGGTGAAGCTCGTTGTCACGTGCGCGTTTCAGGTTGGAAAAGGCAGCGGACCGAACAATTTCGGTATCTTTTTTGGGGGAAATGTCTATCAATCGCGCGATGTACATCGGTAGCAGCCACGATGGGCCGCTAGCCGCCGGCTATGGCTCCAACGACCAGAAAAGGCTCCGCGCCGGATGCGACCGCTTCGGGCAGTGGAGCGTCCGGCGGCTCATGTGACAGGTCCTGTTCGCAGGCGAAGAACCGCAAGAACGGCCGGCGCTGCTCGGTGACGTGGTCGCGGATCGTCCCGCGCAGCACCGGATAGGAGGCCTCGAGCGCGTCGAGGACCGAGCGTTGCGTGACCACGCCATTGACATCGAGCTTCACCTCGCCGCCGACGCGCGCCAGCGTCCGCAGATGATACGGAAGCACCACTCGGATCATGGCAGTGTCTGGACCTCCACGGACAGCACGGCCGGAAGATAGCGGACAATGGGCGCCCAGGTGTCTCCGGCGTCGGCCGACGCGAACACCTGCCCGCCGGTGGTGCCGAAATACACGCCGCACGAATCGAGCGAGTCGACGGCCATGGCGTCGCGCAGCACGTTGACGTAGCATTTGCGTTGCGGCAGGCCTTTGGTGAGCGCCTCCCACTCGTTTCCGCCCGTGCGGCTGCGATACACGCGTAGCTTGCCCTTGGGCGGATAGTGCTCCGAGTCGCTCTTGATCGGGACAACGTAGATGGTGTCCGGCTCGTGCGCGTGAACGTCAATCGCGAAGCCGAAGTCGGTGGGCAAGTTCCCGCTGACCTCTTGCCACGAGTCGCCGGCGTCGTCGCTGCGCATCACGTCCCAATGCTTCTGCATGAATAGCACGCTCGGACGCGACCCGTGCATCGCCATGTGGTGAACGCAATGGCCCACTTCGGCATTCGGGTCGGGGAGATATTGGGACTTCAGTCCACGGTTGATCGGTTTCCACGTCTTACCTGCGTCGTCCGTACGGAAAGCGCCGGCGGCCGAGATGGCGATAAAAATCCGTCCGGGATCGCTTGGATCGAGAAGAATAGTGTGCAGGCCCATTCCACCGGCGCCTGGCTGCCACTTGGGCCCTGTGCCGTGGCCGCGCAGCCCGGCCAGCTCCTGCCACGTCTTTCCGCCGTCGGCCGAGCAGAACAAGGCGGCGTCTTCCACCCCGGCGTAAACACTATCCGGATCGGTCAGCGACGGTTCGAGATGCCAGACGCGCTTGAACTCCCAGGGGTGTTGCGTGCCGTCGTAAAACTGATGCGTGGTGAGGGGCTTGCCGGTTTCTGGCGTTGTGTCGTAGACGAATTTGTTGCTCTCGCCGCGAGGCATGCCGCCGGGCGCGGTCGTCATTCCGCCTCCGGGTGTTTCCCACGTCTTGCCACCGTCGCTCGAGCGCTGGATGATCTGTCCAAACCAGCCGCTGGTTTGCGATGCATAGAGGCGGTTCGGATCGGCGGGCGAGCCCTTCATGTGGTAGATCTCCCAGCCCGCAAAGTAGGGGCCACTGACCTTCCACCGTTTGCGCTTGCCGTCCGATGTCAGGATGAACGCGCCCTTGCGCGTGCCGACCAGTACTCGTACGCTGCTCATTTTCTCACTCCTTTCTGTGCTTCGCGTCAGTCTTACAGCGCGGCCCCGTCGCCGCAACCAAAATGAGATTCTCCGTGTTCTCCGAGCCTCCAAAGCCTCAACACAGAGAGCACGGAGGATCTCAGTGACCTCTGTGTTAAGTTCTTTCTGGCCACGGAGAACACAGAGGCATTACTGGCGCGAGAAGAAATCTTCGCGGCACGACAACGTCGCAGGAACTAGTGCTCCAGGGCAGCTTCCACATGACGAGCACGATCAGCCCAGTGACTTTGCTCCAGCCACCACCGCGCAAGTGGTTGCGCTGCATTTCAGACGCCGCTACGAATTCTTGCTCTACGAAAACTGCTCATCGGCCGAAGGACCGTAGAGCGCAGGCACCGGCACGTCGTTCAACCGCAAGTAAACACCAAGCTGGGCGCGATGATGAATGGTATGGTTCATGAAGGGGCCACGCAGGACGGCGGCCCGCGGCAAGGAGAAGATGGTCTTGCCGTTGAAGAGCAAGGTCCAGGTCTTCATCAGATGCTCATCCGAAGCGCCCGCAATGGCCGTCCGTGCCGCGTCCCGGTTCCTGTCGAACGTCTCGAGCACTTCCTGCCGCGTCTTCAGCCTCGGCGGCCCCGAGGGCTGCCGGCCCCCGGGCGCAATCTCGAGCGATTCCTTCTCAATCGTCTGCACCGCCAACGTCGGCAGCGTCGCCAAGTGCGACGCCAGCCAGCCCATCGTCCCCGACTTGGGGTGCGGTCGCCAGTCGAATTTCTCCTCCGGCACCCGTTCAAGCGTCCGCCTTACCCCCGCCATCTCGTGATCAAACTCCGGCAATAACGCCTGTCCTAAACTCATACCTTCCTCCTCGCAATCTCGGTTATGTTATCGATTTGAATGCCACAGCATCAGTTATCCGATGCGCCGCAACCCTTCGAGTTTAATCGGTGTTGCGATTCTAGGGCCAGGCAATGCCTGACCTGCCTCATCATGGGATGTTTAGCCCGGAAATGAGATATTATCACGGTTTATGGCGAGTTGTCTTGATCAACTTTCCACTTACGTCTTACGTGCGCCATTCGCCGACTTTCTTGTCGTTAATGTATTCGCTATCGTCGTACGGGATTGATGTCACTGCGGCGCGCGCTGGTGCATCCAATGCAGAATGACAAGGAGGTTGACCTTATGTTTGCTATTACAGGTGCGACTGGGAACACCGGTAGTGTGATTGCCGAAAGGCTGCTGGCTCAGGGGGAAAAGGTTCGCGTCATCGGCCGGGACGCCGGTCGGCTGGCGCGGTTCGTCGAGATGGGCGCCGAAGCCTTCCTCGCTGACGTCACCGATGCAGCCGCGCTGAGCAGGGCCTTCGACGGGGCCAGCGCCGTCTATGCGATGCTGCCGCCCAACATGGCCTCAGCGGACCCCCTGGGGTTTCAGGAAAGAGTGAGTGATGCTTTGGTCTCGGCCCTCGGGCAGGCTTGCGTCACGCACGCGGTTGTTCTGAGTAGCGTCGGCGCCGACAAGGCTGAGAAAACCGGCCCAGTGGTAGGGCTTCACAATCTGGAGCAGAAACTGAACGCCTTGGCTGGCCTCAATGCCGTCTACCTGCGGGCGGGCTATTTTATGGAGAATCTGCTGCCTCAGGTGGGAGTGATCCGGAATTTCGGGATCGTGGGCGGACCCCTCCGCGCGGACCTGCCCGTGCCCATGATCGCCACGCGCGACATCGGCGCCACCTGCGCTGAGATCATGCAGAAGCGAGCCTTTGCCGGAAAGCAAGCTCGCGAGCTGCTCGGGCAACGCGATTTGGATTACAAGCAAGCGGCGTCAGTGATCGGCAAAGCCATCGGGAAGCCCGGCCTTGCCTATGTTCAATTGCCGCCGCAGCAACTGAAGGCGGCGTTTACCCAGATGGGCATGTCCGCTAATATGGCCAACCTGCTTCTGGAAATGGCGGAGGCGCTCAACTCCGGGTATATGGTGGCGCTTGAGCGGCGCTCCCCCGAGAACACTACGCCAACTTCGATCGAGACCTTCGTGGCCGAGGAGTTCGTGCCTCGTTTTCAGGGAAAGGCGGCCTGAGCGTAGGATGCGACGGTCAGCGGCAGGCAGGCGCCTGCTGTAGGTGGCCCTGAGGAACAAATGACAGTAGGCTGCGGAATCCCTTCTTAACACGGCTCGAAAAGGATCGAAAAGAACTCTTGACAACCTGCCCTTAATATCATAGGCTACTTCATGACGCTAGAGTGTTCTGTCCTGAGCGTAGAGGCCTCAGAGATGACTCCTCCCGGTCCTTCTTTCCAAACTGACAATACGTCATTATCTGCGTTTCCCCAAGACCATAGTAACTTTCAAAAATGCACGACCGATGCGGGAATATCATTGAAAACAAAGGACCGGTGTGGAAAACATGGGCGGGAAGCGGGAATCTCTATGAAAACAAATGAGATATCCGCTAAATCCGGAAATGTTACTGAAACTAAAGGTAGTTAGTAGGTATCGGGGATAGGTGAGGAAGGGGCTCGGTCAGTGGCGCGGCTTTTCAATGACTCAACGGAGCGCAGGCATCCTGCCTGCCGTGGCCTACCGAAGGTGCAGGCAAGATGCCTGCGCTCCCAATGGACCAGTCACTCAATTGGAAAGGAGATTTCCCATGCGTAGCGCTTTCCGGAGCATAAGTATCATCACAGTCGTGGCCATTTTTTTACTCGGTATCCTGCACGTAGAGATCAGCAAATCCTCAGATTCTGAAGGACTGACGCAGTGGCAGATTCATGATATGAGCCGGCCTCAACCGCCCGTCGTTACACCCGGCGATGTAAGCACACAAGCCCATCCCGGTCGGCCTCCCTCGGATGCCGTTGTGTTGTTCGACGGCAAGAGCCTCTCGGCATGGCAGGGGGCTAACGGAGGGCCCGCACTATGGAAAGTTGAAACGGGCTACTTCGAGGTAGTTCCGAAGACTGGGGACATCTACACGAAGCAAGCCTTTGGCGACTGTCAAGTGCACGTGGAATGGCTGAGCCCGCCTTGGACTCCTGGCAATACTTACGATCCCGGCAACAGTGGTGTTTATCTGGCGACTCTTTATGAGGTTCAAATCGTCGACTCGGTCCACAGCAAGATTTACGCCGATGGGCAGGCTGCCGCCATGTACGGACAGTACCCGCCTCTGGTCGATGTTTGCCTCGCCCCAGGCCTATGGCAGACTTACGACATCGTCTTCCACGATGCCCGTTTTGACAAAGAGGGGAAACTCCTTCGCCCCGCTTTTGTCACGGTCTTTCACAACGGTGTGCTTGTCCAAGACCATGTCCAACTGACGGGCCCGACCGCACATAAGCAACGCCCCCCTTACCAGCCACACCCGGAGCGGATGCCGTTGCGGTTGCAAGACCACAACTATCCCGTTCGTTTCCGTAATGTCTGGGTTCGGGAGTTGGGTGAGAGCAATGACCGTACCTAATCGTAAACCTCGAATTATCCAGACAGTCCAGGTGTCATTCCGAGCCCCTCGCCTGTCATTCTGAGCGAAGCGAAGAATCTCCGCAGTTCGCTCAGGGTAAACTCCGCGAGGAATCTCGCTCTGATTCTTACTTCCATCTACGCCCCCATCTGGCCGCGTGCGACACGAGCCGCCCCAGACCAGAGCGAGATTCCTCGCTGCCATGAAAATGACTCCCCTCCTCAGCGGAGGAGGGGCAGGGGTGGTGGGTGCCAGCGTAACGGTGCCAGTCAACCACCCCTAACCCCTCCTTAATAAGGAGGGGAATCATTTTCATGTACGGTGGTGAGCCGAAGGATCATGAAACCTGCGCTCGGAATGACACGTACACCGGAACGCGGTTATAATTGCGATTAATTCAAATGGACGGACTTCGCAGCACAACTCGTTTGCTTGTCACTCGTCACTCGTCACTCGTCACTTCCGCTTGCTGGGAGGGCCAATGAGCGTCCGCGTCTGCGTTTTGGGGAGCGGCAGCAGGGGTAACTGCACCTTCTTGGCGACCGAAAAGACGCGGCTGCTGATTGACGCGGGCTTGAGCTGCAGGGAGACGTATGCGCGACTGGCGGCGATTGGCGAGCCTGTCGATGGTCTGGACGCAGTGATCGTTTCCCACGAGCACACCGACCACATCTACGGTTTGCGAGTGCTGGCGCTGGACGGGAACCTGCCCATTTATATTTCCCCTCCTACGCGCGACGCTGTGAGCTGGGACACCAGGATGCAAAGGTTCGAACACTTCGCCGCCAGTGAAAAGTTCAGCATCGGCGACATTGAGGTTACGCCTTTCCCCATCCCGCACGATGCAGTAGATCCGGTTGCCTTCACGTTTGATAGCCAGGGCATCCGAATTAGCCTGGTCACTGATCTCGGATATGTTCCGGAAGTCGTCAAGCAGCACGTGAAGGGGTGCCATTGTTTGATTTTTGAATCGAACCACGATCTGGATATGCTGAAAGTGGGCCCTTATCCATGGTTTGTGAAGCAACGCGTGATGAGCCGGCACGGGCACCTTTCAAACAACGCCACCGCCGCCTTTCTCGCCGAAGATTTCGATGGCGGGGCGCAAGTCCTGGTGCTCGCCCACTTGAGCGAAACGAATAACCATCCCGAGATTGCGCGCCTCAGCGCCGAGCAAGCTCTTGCCCAGCGTGCTCGCGGCGGATGCGCCGAGCTGCACCTCGCCAGCCAAACGAGGCCTACGCTGGTCTTCAGGTTCTAGGATTCAGGATTCGGGATTCAGGAGTCAGAAGTCAGGAGTCAGAAGATAGACAGGAGGTGTGGAAACCGGCTCTTGCTTCGAGGGTGACAAGCGAGAAGGCAGATCCAGTTCGATTCACATTCTTTTGACCCCGGTACGACCCGAGCCGCTGAATTGAAGTCACCGCATTGGGTTCTTTGTCTTGACAAGCTATTCCCAAATACCCTTTAATTCTGACTTCTGAATCCTGACTCCTGAATCCTGCTGTGCGGAGATCCAAAGTGATTCCTCGATACACTCGCCCGGAAATGGGTCGTATCTGGACTGATCAGAACAAATTCCAAAAATGGCTGGAAGTGGAAATCGCTACCGCGGAGGTTGAAGCGGAAGCTGGCTTGATCCCGAAGAGCGCGGCGCGGGCCATCCGGCGCAAGGCGGGCTTCGAAGTCGAGCGCATCCTCGAGATCGAGCGCCAGGTGAAGCACGACGTGATTGCCTTCACCACCAACGTGGCCGAGCACGTTGGGCGAGAGGGCCGCTACTTGCACTACGGCCTCACCTCGAACGACGTCGTGGACACTGCGCAGGCGCTGCAAGTGCGCGAGGCTTCGGGGTTGCTGCTGGCAGGGCAGCAGCGCCTTGGCGAGGTCTTGAAGAAGCGCGCCCTCGAGTTCAAACACACGCCGATGATCGGACGGACGCACGGCATCCACGCGGAGCCCATCACTTTCGGATGTAAGCTCGCCATCTGGTTCGAGGAAAACCGGCGCAATACGGAGCGCCTGGCCTATGCGGCAGAGCAGATGCGGGTGGGCAAGCTCTCCGGCGCCGTAGGCAGCTATACGCATCTGGCGCCCTCCATTGAGAAGAAAGTTTGCGACCGCCTGGGATTGCGTCCCGCGCCGACGTCCTCCCAGGTCATTCAGCGCGACCGGCACGCCTTTTACCTCTGCACCCTGGCCGTCTGCGCCGCTTCGCTGGAAAAGATTGCGTTGGAAGTGCGCGGCTTGCAGCGCACGGAGGTGCGCGAGGTGGAGGAATACTTTTCGCCGGAGCAGAAGGGGTCGTCCGTCATGCCCCACAAGCGCAATCCGGTCACGGCGGAACAGATTTGCGGGTTGGCGCGTGTGGTGCGCGCTAATGCGCAGGCCGGGCTGGAGAACGTGGCGCTGTGGCACGAACGCGATATCTCACACTCTTCCGTCGAGCGCGTGATCTTGCCGGACTCGACCATCCTGCTTGATTACCTGCTGGCGAAAACCACCCAGCTCGTGGAGACCATGTTCGTGTATCCGGGCCGCATGCGCGAGAATCTCGACCTGTTGAAGGGCCTGATCTTTTCCGGGCAGTTGCTGCTCGATCTTGTGGAAAAAGGCGCCTGGCGCGAAGAAGCCTACCGCTGGGTGCAGCGCAACGCCATGCAGGTTTGGGAAACACGCGAGGATTTCCGCAGCCTGGCGGAACGCGACGTGGACATCCGCCGCTACCTCACCCCGGGCGAGATCGCGCGCGTGTTCAACGTGGAGCGCTACCTGAAACACGTGGATGAGATTTTCCGGAGAGTGTTCGGGAAGGTGTAATCATTTATTGGACGAGTTGTAGGGGTAGGGCTTGCCCTACCCTCGATGACGAATAGGCCGACGTTCAGGGGACGGCAAGCCGTCCCCCTACAGCACCACGAGAAAGGAAAATGGCGCGGAGGCCTAATGGGGGAACGACACCTTATGTGCCGAAGCACTACCAGCGTGGCCGGGCTCTCACCCCCAGTGCCCGAC
>Ga0074046_10003418_pt1 | contig 13299 bp, 13 predicted proteins | sample BogForMeECP23OM3_FD_94441 | JGI IMG/M metagenome (GOLD analysis project Ga0074046, IMG submission 94441) | Bog forest soil microbial communities from Calvert Island, British Columbia, Canada - Bog Forest MetaG ECP23OM3 | ecosystem: Environmental > Terrestrial > Soil > Wetlands ...
TCTTGATAACACGGGCGGAAGCAGGCACAGACTCAAGGCCATGACGAAAACGGCTAAGGCGATCCTTTGAGCCATTGGATATCCCCTTTCATCTTGCAATTTGTTTTTGATCGCTGTCGTCTAGAAAGACGCACTACTATTGCATAAGTGAGGAGTGTCTTGTCAAAGGAAAAAAGCGGACGGTCTCTCCACTTTGGGTTTCGGTGTCAACCGGCAAGTTCGGCTCCGCAAAAACACCGGCCCCGATCCTATCAATTCATTTCGCGGCGACGCCTTGAGGCCTTCAAGAGGCAGGCACAGAATCACACTATGACCAGCGGATGCTCCCACTCTCCGGTCCTGCCGGGATGAATGGCCCCTTTGAGAGTGCGAAACCGGCGCAGGAGCATCTGCTTGTAGACAGTCGATGCGTTTTCCTCGAAGACTTTTCTCCCTGCGGCCAGACAGTGGTCAAACGATTTGAAGTCCGCCCAGAATATGTCGCCCGTTTCGGGGACTATCAAAACGTCAGCGGCTGATTTCCGGTGTCTGGTCAGTAGAATGCGCGTGATTTCATCGCAACGCAGCAGTATACCCATTGCGGACTTTGGGTATGTCGCAATTCCCGCAATATCGAGAGTTGCATCCACGGCAAGGACGAAATGAGCCCCCAGGACTATCGCAGGGACAGCGGGGACATTATCCGCCCAGCCCCCGTCAACCAGCATCCTTCCGTTTATCCGGATTGCCGGGAACATTCCGGGAATCGAGGAACTTGCAGCGATGGCGCGTCTCAAAGACCCCTTCGTCAGCACGATCTCTTCTCCCGTCCGCAGGTCCATTGCAACTGCTGCAAACGGGACCGGCAGATCTTCTATGAGCACCTCCGGAATCAGCATGGATAACAATTCGTCATAGAGATCATCGGCTACCAGTTCCATCTTGAGCATCGTGCGGGTGTAGAAGACCCCCTGTCTGAACAGCCACATAAACCGGTTAATAAAACTGCCGGGACCGGCAAAAACGAAATCCTCATCGACCGCGATGGAGGCGGTCTTGAGGAAAAGTTCGCTCTCGAAAAGGTTTTTCAACCTCTCTATAACCCTGGCCGAGTCACCAAAGCAGGCGTATAGACCGCCTATTACGGCCCCCATGCTCGTCCCGACTATCAAGTCGAACTTCAGGTTCCTGCGCTCGATTCCCTGGATCACCCCCAGGTGGGACAGTGCTCGTGCGGAGCCTCCGCTAAGCGCGAGAGCCGATTTGAAGCGGGACATTCACCATCCTTTCAAGATATAATCAAATGGCGGCCGAAAAGGAGCGGATTATGGCTGAAGAGCCGGTCGGGATACCAGTTGAGAGCGGCGGAATAAGTATCGAAGGACTCTTCGAGCAGGGACGCATTGGCCGAAATGCAATAATTTGCCATCCCCATCCGCTCTACGGAGGCAACATGCACAATAATGTGGTCCACACTGCACGGCAGACGTTCGCCGACCTCGGGTGGGCAACTCTGCGATTCAATTTCAGGGGAGCGGGCGCAAGCGGCGGGCACCCGGCACAGGGACAAAAAGATGCTTCAGACCTGATCGCCGTCTCAGAATTCCTCCGCGCTCGATCCCCCGGGCGCATTGATTTTGCCGCCTACTCCTATGGAGCATGGGCCACAATGGAAGCAATCCGAATGGGCCTTTCCCCGGCTTCGCTCATACTTATATCGCCGCCGCTGGACTTTATTTCATTTGAGGGACTCAGACTGCCTGATGCGCCGGGACTCGTCACGATCGGAAACCAGGATCATTTCTGCTCCCTCGAATCTCTGAAAAAATGGCTCACCAGCCAGCCGAATGCCCCTGTAACCCTGCAAATATTTCCCGGCGTGGATCATTTCTATTGGGGATCCGAGCGACAGCTTTCAGCAAAAATACAAGCTTTCCTCAGGCTCAACTTTCTCAGGGAGTTTGAGTTTCCCCAAGGTGTTTCTGATAAAAACGGTGGGCAGCCCGGTTGAGAATATCCCGGCATTCGACATGCAAAGCATGCCCCGCCCCGCGTATTTGGATCAACTCGGCGTTGGGAAGGTGCTCGGCAAGATAAGTTGAATTTGCCGGCGGAATCAGAACATCTTCCGTGCCGGTTACGACGAGCGCCGGGTTGCTGATTTTTGCCAGGGCGTCCGTGCAGTCAAACAGATAAATTGCCGTTAGTTGAGCCTGAAATGCGTACTCCGGCTGAAGCGGCGCCAGAAGCTCCAGGCGGTAGTGTTCTTCTATCGCTTTGGAGTTTTCGCTCCGAAATCTCTCGCTGAAAAACAGGGGCGTCTGTTTCCGGAGGATTTTCTCGCGGCTGAGTCCCGTATTGTTCATCAGGAGCGAGACTGCTTCCGGCGAAGGCGAAATACGGTTTTTCCCACCCGCGTGGGTGCATCCCAGGAGCATGGCCCCAAGCCTCCCGGACGCAATCCTTGCCAGCTCGAGAGCAATCATTCCACCCATTGAAAGGGAGAATACAAGGGTCTTTTCGATCAGGAGGCGGTCAAGCAGACGGAGCGCGTCCTCGGCCATCTTCGCTATGGTATAGGGCCCCGGGGGCTTCCCCGACAGCCCGGCCCCCCTGTTGTCGAAAACTAGGCATCTGTAATGTTCCTCGAAAAAAGAGATTTGTCCTTCCCACGTCCAGGTGCTTCCGGAAAGCCCGCTTATGAAAAGGAGAGGAAATCCCTCGCCGTGGATCTCGTAATGGAGATCGATGTCCCCGATGTTGCTAAACGGCATCGGTTTTCTCCAAGGGCTGCGGCGGCGCTTTTCCGGACTGTCGTATTAGCACAAGTCCCTTTTTCTCAAAGCCCACAGCTATGAGTTCAGTAACAACTACTCCCAGGTAAGCTCCGAACAATACGTCGCCCGGGAAATGAGCCCCTAATATAACACGGCTGGCCATTACAGCCAAAACTATACTCAACCGCAGATACTTGAAGCGGCCGGTTACCGCGTTCAATCCGTAACACAGGGCGGCTATAGCATTGGCGTGGCCTGATGGAAACGAGGCATAATAATATTGATCCGTAAAGGGTTTGAACCCGTATATGCCCTGTGAAAACAACAGCCCGGGCCTGCTTCTTCCAACCAGCACCTTGATCAGATCGTTCGCAAGTCCTGAGAGGGCAATGGCCGCGAACAGGAAAGCGGCCGAGTTTGCCTGGATTTCGTTCTTTTTGATGAATTGAAAGTAGATAAATCCGGCGAGTGCGGCTACCAGGTAGGGCGTGGATATTCCCAGCCGGGTTATCAGATCGAAGATGTCTTTGATTCTGTAGTCAAGAGTTGCGCAAAAACGCGCGGCCGGCGCATCGAACACTTCATAACTTATGATGCAGGCTGCAATAACGGCGAAAGAGAGCAGGACGGCCTGCCCTGGTTTCATTTTGAACCTCATGTGATGAGCCTTGGATGGAGGAATGGCCCAATCACCCGAAGGCGCAATAAAACGTTGCCATTCGGGAATCGGCGCCGCCTCGAACCCTCTAATCTGCATTAAGAACGATCGGCACACTGTATCCCAAATAATGACCGAAGAGAGCATCGCCGAAAAAGGGGGAGCAAAGGCGGATTGGGGCAACCTGGCATCACTTTTATACCAGTTCGCTGTATTTAAGAGAAATGATAAATTACGTTGCGGGGAAATCATGACATCAAACCAGTTTAGTGTCCATCCGGAAATCCCGGATGAGACACTTGCAGTTTCCGATTCGGAAAGGAGGCATTTTTCGTTCTGGCTAGGAAATCGAGGGATTGCGCGGAGGCGTACATGGGTACCGCCTCGCGGAGCGTCGAGATCGGCGATCGAGCCCGCCGAAGCCTCTGTGGCCACCGCCGAAGGCAGTGGCCAAGTCGGCCGGCGGTCCCACCGCCCCAGGGCGGAAAAGGACCTTTTCCGGACGGAAACTGGATCGCTCGCCTCAATTTGTTGTACGTGTTGGACATGCTTGCGGAGTTGTGCGCCCTGATCGGCGCTGGCGAGGGCTATGGAACTGAGCGGGGGCGCTTTGGGTCGGCCCCGCCGCCTGCCTATTGAGAGTAGCGGTACACGAACAAAACCTGGGCATTCTCGCCGGAATTCGGCCCCAGGGCCCGTGAGACGACTGTGTAATAGTAGCAGCCATTCTGGCACGGAGCTGAGCCGGTCGCCTGGGTCAGCCAGTTATCGATGACTTTGACGTCAACTGTGTAGCTGGCCAATGTAAGAGTTATGTCCGGACTTACGGTGGGGTCGGTGCTTGTCGCATTAGCCTGGGATGGACATGCGGGAGCGGTGTTCCATCCCGGTGCTGCGGACCAGTTGTTCGGCGGATTGTTCGCCGCATTGTTCATCTTTATCTGAAGACATCGGCCCTGGTTCAGGCTCGTGCCGAAAGGCGTGCCCGCCCCCACACCACCGGGTACGGGAGGAATGTACACTTGATTTTGCACCATGTAGATGAACAGGTCCGTTCCAGCCTTGGCCGCGTCCAGAGCGGTTGTGTAGCCTTGTTCGAGACGGGCCAGTTTCGTTTCCTGGGTGGAGAGCCGGAACATTATCGCCACGATCGCAAATCCAAGCACCAGCATCATCAGGGTGGCAACGAGGGCTATTCCTTTTTGGTTTTGGATCGTCTTTATCATTTTCTCAACCAATTTCATCGGGTTGTCAGGTTCAGCAAGTTCATCGGTTTGATGGCCATTTCAAGGATCTTCCAACGGTATTGAAGGTCTGCGCCCGAAGGGGTGAAACCTCCTGTGTTGAGTTGAGGCGACCCCGGAAGGGGCGTAAGGCTCCACTGCTGAAAGGTGTTCGTTGGATAATGTCCCGGATCGAGGCTGTTGGCAATGTCCTGGTCACCAAGATTCAAAACGCCTGAAAAGCGGAAATTGGAAGACCCTTGACCGGATGACGTACTGGTATCGCCCAGCCCTTCCTGGTAGAGCACAAATACTCTCACTTCACGGAGTTGGGTCTGTACTTGCAAGGCCGTCGGTGAAGTTTGTTGCCACACGAGTGGCAGAGTGCCTGCACTGGTGTCAAGCCCGAAGGCCACTTGAAAATCCCTCACGCAGTCGACCAGGGGAGTTTTGTTGAGCGTTCCGTTCGCCTGGTTGATTGTGCTTCGATACAGTGTGTAGGTGCTTGCGGCGCAACTGCTTGGAAAATCGGCGGCAATTCTGTCCAGGTAGTAATCTACGCGGTTAAACGGCATTATGTGCGCGCCGGCGCTGTTATCAAGACCATAAATGTAATAGACATACTGGGAGCTGGGGGCCCCGATGGCGTTAGCGTTGGCATAATAACCGGTATTCGGGGCTGACGCGTTGAACGTAAAGCAGTTCCATCCCCCGGCCGTGGGCTGCAGGATGCCGTTGTTGTCGAGAACGATGAACCTGTCGCCGGTTGTAAAGTCCATGACTGGATCCAGGGCCGTAATTCCCCATAATTTGACCACTGGATTAGCACCTGCATTGATGATCATGGACCATTTCTTGCTCGCTTCCTTGATGTTTGCTGCGCTCGATTTTATGGCGAGAACATCGGAGTTGTTCGCACCCGAGTTGTTTAGATGCGCTATTGGCCTCGGAGGGTTATTTGGCGCATCGTTGAGAAGTGATGGATTGTAGTAGGGTACGGAATTATCATTGGCTTCGCTGTAAGCGGAGCCCCCCAGGTTTGAGGGCAGCCCGAACCCGGCCGTTTCGATATCGTAGCGTAACATCTCCATACCGGTCAAATTTGCCATATAGCTCTCGGCAAGCCTGCCCTGGGTCTTGTAAGTCCTCAGCAGCTTCAGGTAGGCAGTGCTTGCCGCGCCGATGATAACCATGACAACCGCCAGGCTGACCAACAGCTCCACCATCGTCATGCCGCGCTGCCTGTTCATTTCATTTGCCTCACGATTGTTTGCAGAATATAAGAATATGTATTGTTTTTAAATTGCCATTGAACTGTGAACTGCACTAAGGTCATTCCCATGCCTGCGCCACCCGGCGCAACAGCGGGCCTGCTGAAATTAACCGTATAATTGACCACGCTTTTTCTCACCTGCCTCGTAATGGCTTGTGTGGCGGGAATAGCCTGAATGTTGACATACGGCATGTCCCTTGCCGCTTCCTCCTGTTCCTGTGCTACCTTCATTGCATCATTGCGCATCTCGTTCATCAGGCTATGATCGAGCGCCGCCATGATCCCGATGACCGAAGCCAACATGCCGAAGGCCAGAATCATAAGAGTCACCAGGACCTCGATTAGCGTAAAGCCCCGTTTATCCCAAGGGTTCATGGTCACGGATACCCCTTATTTTGGCGCACAACTTCCGGCACTCATTTTTCCAAGTGTTATTCTGGTGCTTGATACCGCCACACAATCTATTGCAGCCCCGGAGGTCGATGAAACGCTGAATGTAATCGGATTGGCGGGGCTCAGAAACCCCCTGCCGTCAAAGCTCACGCTGTTCTGGCCAGCCGAACCCGAAGCGGTAATGAGATACTTTGGGTATACAGTGGCCCCGATCTGGACGTCCGTACCGGTGTCGTCGATTGAACCATTAAGCGGGTTGCTATTATCATATCTTATCTGGTATCCGCTGTTGGTGGGGATGTTGGTGCCTGTTCCCCACCATACGCCCGATACGACTTTCCTGGTGTAGCCGGTCATGCGCCCAAACTGAAGGTTGCTGTAGAGCTGGACCATCTGGTTTTCGATATCGTGTTTCTTTTTCCAGCTCGAGTATGAGGGGATGCCCCACGTCAGAATCACCACGGTGATCGAGACTACCACCATCAATTCGACGAGAGTGAATCCACCTTGCTTTTTCATTTTTCAATCCATTGTATCAACTGCCCCGATCTGGTCGCCGGTGTATCCGGTTGCACTAAAGGGGGCGAAGTTTCCGGAGGCATGCCGATAAACCACGGGGTTGTCCTGTTGCCGGTGCTCGAATCGGTGAATGAAGTGGCGGCGTCGATCTGGTATATTGCCCCGGTGGAGGTTTGCAGATACAGGGTGCCGGTCAGGTTGGCCGTAGGAACCGCATATCCACTGCATGATTGATCTGTGATAGCGGCCCCTGTGGCGCAGTTCAGACCCCACACGCGGCTCTGGCCGCCATAGCCGCATGGATCGGACGTGGGTTCGGAAGTAACGAAATATATTATGTCGCCGGGGTTGCCCGGCGTGCCGGGATCGATGGTGGGATCGGTAATCAGTCTTTCGTTTAGAAAGGTGCCGGAGCCGGTATTGAGGGTGTACTCCCAGGCGGCCGCATAAAGGGAGTTTGGATTAGTGGTGCTTGCCTGCAAATTGGTGCATGCAGTCGTACTGTTGTTCAGAGAGGTGATGCTGCCGCAATTGTTGTTGTATTGATCGCACGTAAACGGCACTCCCATGATATAGTTCAAACCCGCATTGCCTGCAGGCCCATAGTTGTCCTGCGGGAAAAAGTACCTTCCCGTCCCGGTATAGAGGTACCACGTGTTGAAACACTGCTCGGTTGCTATCCTTGAGGTTATGGGCAGTGTAGCAATATTGGCGTATGTTGTTACGTCATAGGTCCAGTCTGCGGGGTTCAAGGCAGAGGTGGCATTGGTGTTGTTGGTATTGACTTTTCCAATCCCCCCTTGCCAGCCGGTGCTGCTGCCGCTTGGCGAGTTCCCGTACCCGAAGAAAACAAAGTCCGTGTAACCGTCCCCGTTTACATCCAGGCCGGGGGTGAAAAGCCTCCCGCCAAAGCCGTTCTTGGTGGTGGCTCCGAAATCCTTGTAGTACAGGCTGCTGATTCCCAGGTTGGCGTTAAGGCTTAGGACGAAGGCCTGGACGTCCTGAATTGAATTGCCGTACACCGGGTCTGTCGGGCCGGACAGGAACATTATGTAATACTGGTCGCCGCTCAGATTAGCCGGGTTTGACCACTTGTGGATGACCGCCGGCCCGGAATAGGAATAACCCAGAAATGGATGGCTGAATTCCCAGAGGAGTATGGGATTCTGGGCGTCGGTGATATCGAGGGCGTAATATGAAGAAAGCCCGGTGCAGCCCGGAGGATTGTTGCAGGTAGCGGGATTGGCGCACGTCACCGGAGTGCATGTGTCCGATGGAGCGTTGATGACATAGGCGCTGGAACAGCTCGAATTATAGGGGGCTGTTTTGCAGTCCGAGTTCTGTGTGCATGGCTGTCCATTGGATACCCCTGAGCCGTTGAAGCAGTAATTGCCGGTGGAATTCACGGCCCCGCCCCCGAGTCTCATCCCGCCGATCAGGACCGTCTTTGACACCCCGTTCGAAACCATTGTCGTTATGTATGGGCTCAAATCGTTGTAATAGAGATGGCAACTGCCTGGAGGCGGAACTGCAAGACACCTCAGGTAGGGAAGACTGTTCTGGGGAATGAAGGCCCACAATTCCTGACCCATGCTCGAGGTCGGAATTCCCGCCAATTCTGCCACCTGGGTTTGCGATGCATTCAATCCGGAGGTGGTCAGAATTCCCGTTTGGAAGGCGTGCAGCATCCCGTCGTTGCCGCCTACATAGATGATGCTTTGCTTCTTCTGGCACGAAGTATAAGCGCCCAAAGTGCAATCGGAGTCCTGGGAGCAGAGCTGGGTATTGAAAGAAGTGCCGTTGGAGCAATATCTGTAATCGGCTTGAACCTGGGGTGTGGAATAGACGATGTCCCCCAGTTTCCATACATTCTGCGTGCAGGTGGTGTAAGGGGAAGTCGTACAGTCACCGTTCGACATGCATGCAGTGTTGTTGAAAGCAGTCCCGTTGGAACAAAGCCCTACAGTCCTGTTCCTGCACGTTGGAATGTCGGTCCCCCTTACATAATTTATCAGGTTTTGCAAAGTTAGAGCTTGCCAATTTGGATTGCTGCTCGATACCTGAAGGCAGGGATCAAAATTCGACGGCGAGCCCAGTGGAGAAGACCCGGGCGTGGTGAGAGCGGCATTGGAGGAATTAAAACTAACCAGACCGCTGCCGTTGGCGCTGATCCCCGGAGTGTAGATTTGCCTGCTGGCGGCGGTTGTCTGGAACAGCATTTTTCCCGCTTCCCATAGGGGGGTCAGAGAATCCAGCCCGACGTTATCGACAAATACGCTCGGATTGCCGCTGCCGGTCGGGTCTGAGTACCGGTTCACACCCAGGCCGTTCTGGGGGTCGAATTCGAAAGATATCCCGTAGTCCTCATTGAGTTGGAGGATATAGTCATGGACGGTATCCTCTCTTATATTGCTGTATGTCGCGCTGTTATAGAACCAGTAGTCGTAGAGATAACCAGGCCAGCTTAACATTGCCGTCCCAAAATATTTCGTGGGATAAAATACGCCCTGCAGCATGTTGGCGCCATTCTGGGTCTGGCCTTCGGACAGAATCGAGATGGAGCTGCCTGCCGCAACACGCGAGAGAAGGTCCGTGATAATGCTGTTCAGAGCATCTACAAACTCGCTGGGATTATCGGCGTAATAAGCGTGCCCGGAGGGCTGAACCGTGCCGCCGGCAACGGCCATCTGATCCAGGTTTGCCTTTGCTTCAGTAGTAAGGCCCATTCCCAGAACATAAGTTTTGACGGGAAACGTGTATGTCGTACCGCTGATTGCTTGTGTCACGTTTGTCTGAAGGTCGCCAAGCTGCGTCAGGACTTCTTGGATGAGGTTCGCCATGACTGCAGGGTTTGGGGTGGGTTGCGAGCCATTCATGAAAGTCGACGGTAAGCCGTCCGTAGCGTAAATTACATAGTTTTTTTGACATATCGAGTTGATGGGACTGCTTTGCCCGGCAAGCTGGCCGTTGAAGTAGTTGAGCGCAGTATTCAGGGTGCCGGCGGTCGGCGTATTGCTTGCGTTGACAATATAGGGACAGGTATTCATGTTCGATGCCGTGCAGCTCATATAATTGGTGCCGGTGTAGACACCACTGACCAGATCGAGCATTGGATTCAATATGTTGTAAACATTATTAAACTGGGTCGGATTGGTCAGGTCGCCAACCGGAACGTGAAGGTATCCCTGTGGATTACCGGATGCCATACCATAACTGAACCACGTCGGGCCCACGTAATACCAGGGCATCTCCTGGCCCCAGTTCCAAAACCCTAAAGCCCAGTCCGAATCGGTGGGTTGGAATGTATAAGTGGTGCACGATCCGCTGTAACCTACAAAGCTATCGCTGGTTCCAACTTTATTGGTGCAGTATTTGTAGGCATTATTAGCACCTTCCGCCGGACTGTACGCGGAGCCGCTTCCGTTATCGATTCCGGAATACCCGAACAGTGTGCCGAGGTCTCCTTGGGCATACATTGGATCTGTCTGGTTATAATAAACGTAATGTCCAGGGTCCGTGGGGTTCGGCCACATTTGAGTCTTGGGGTAGGCGAGTCCGCAATACCTTGCCCTTGTGCTGTTGGGGTCGGTCGTGGCAGGGTAGAGGGTAGTAGAGAGTATGAGATCGGGAAAGTTTGTGTGTGTCCCGTCGTTGTGGGTGAAGAGCTGGCTCGTAAAACTTGTATACGTTTGGCCGAGTAATGGATTGGGGGGGCATCCGGCATCGCATGCTGCTTGTGAGACAGTGTCGTTTGGGTTCATGCAGTAAGTGACGCACGCCTGGGGCGGATTCGCGCAGTACGAGTTGGGATTGTAGGAAGCAAAAGGCATGGCGTTATGGATGTACCAGTTACCGTACTCCCTTAGGTCACCAGGCAGTGAATATGTCATTATTCCGACATTGGCTTTACCCTGGAGGTCGGTAACCACGTTTTGCAGCGCCTGTTTCGCCACCACCGTCTTGCTGGCCGGAGAATACGAACCGACGGCGTTGCCGTAGAAATCTTCGTCCATGCTGTTGGAGTTATCCAGAATTATGAGTATGTTGGGTTTGACCCCGGTGGCGATGAACGGAGGGGAGAGCGAATTGCTGCATGACCCGCCGGAGACATCTCCGGGCAGAAAAGCGAGTGAAAAAAAAGAAAAGATCATAACTGTCAAAAGGGCTCGCTTCATGGGGTGCTGCTCCTCAAATTGTCACCTGCGTGTGTGAATAGCCGTTTCATTTCAAGGTCACTGCCACCAGGCTGCCATTTTCGAAAACCAGTTCGGCTATTCTCAATTTTGTTACGCGATGGCTGTTGTCGATAACTTTGGTCGAACTCGGGACTTCGAAAGTCCTCCAATCTTTGGAATAGATCAAGGCGCCCTCGATCCTGTCCACAACGATATTGACGACGTCCCTTTGAAGGGCTGGCGTGGGGATATTTGACCCCTGAAGAGCTGGTGCGGGAGTATTTGACCCCGCTTTAGAAGATGATTTGGTAGTGGCTTTGGAAGGCGCACCCGGTTGAACGGCCTTTTTTGAAACCGTGAACGCCATTGCGCCGGATGGATAAAACAACGACATAAGATACAAAATGACGATACCCGCACTAATAAGTCTAGGCATGGGAAATTCCCTCCGTCGTTGATTCATCGCTTACACCAAAACCTGAAAAGCAAACCATATCTTGCCAAAAGAATCCGGACCGGTTCGCAAAAAGATGTCGGTTGTAAATCCAAATTCTGCCTGTTGCCTCCAGGATATCTTCGTCCATTACTGAAATAACCATTTGAAAACGGAAAAACTCAGCGCGGTCGTGTTCTGTATGACCGGCGTGTCAGTGGTTGCGCTGATTGTCAACTGGTCGGATGCGGCATAACTGTAAACTTTTCTCTGGGCCAAAACCTGGTAATAGGGTTGGGTGGCGCCGCTCCCCGCGATACACGCCGATACGTTGAAGGTATAATAGTGCTCCGTAGCGCTGTTGGCGCAGTTGCCGCAATTGGCCAGGCATGCCGCGCTTCCAAAGGAAGGCAGGCACTGTATGGTGCTTGCGTACCGTCCGTTATCTGTATAAAACTCCTCCATTTCCAGCCGGGCGGTAAACAGGTAGCTGGCAGCCTCACCCTGTTTCGTGCGGTTCACGTAATTGATGTAAGCCGGTGTTGCCACCGCAGCCAGAATGGCCACGATGGACGTAACCACTACCAGCTCGACCAGGGTGAAACCACCTTTGCCGTACATGTGGAAATGTCCTTTCTTCAGTATGCCCTGCAGCCAGTTTTCCCTTTCGATCACGGCATAATTCTCCTCAGTGGACGGGATATGCACGTTCTGTGCCTCTTGATGAGCAAGCGAATTGAAAGCTTCTTTGAACTCGCGAATCACGATGCGTTTGCAGGTAAGTACGTATATGGCCTAACTTTTCTCAAGCGGCAAAACCGTTGAACTCGTAACGGAGTTCTTCGAAAAGCACGATGCCCCGGGGACCTAATTGAAGATAGTCAATATCTTGACCGCAATCTTAATAGCGAAATGGTAATTCGAATTTAATCCTGAAAGATTAAGGCTGCCGGTCACTCTCGAAATCCGATTTCGTTTTGATCCTGTAGTGGACGGCCCTCTTTTTCAGCCAGAATATCCCGAATATATCCAGCATTGAGACCCACAACCGGTTGCCTATGGAGTACTTGGAACGCCCCTGGAGCCTGGGCCGGTGATTTACAGGCGCCTCCGTCAGCTTAAAACCTTGCAGGGCTGCCAGTGTGGGCAGAAAACGGTGCATTCCGGCAAATCGGGGGATCGACTGAACGCATTCTCTACGGAAAACCCTGGTTGAGCATCCCGCGTCTCTCACGGTTTTGCCGGTCAGCCAGCTTCTGAATCCGTTGCCGAGAATGGATGAGATTTTCCTTTTGAGGTTGTCCTGCCTGTGGGCGCGATAGCCGTTGGCCATATCGGCGGCGCCCGATTCGACTGTTCGAAAGAGCGCAGGGATGTCCGCCGGATCATTCTGGCCGTCGCCGTCGAGTGTGGCGATTATTGCAGCCCTGGCTTCAGTGAACCCGGCCCAGAAAGCGGCCGATTGTCCCGCGTTTCGTTCGAAGGAGATATACCTGTGGCGGTGATTTGCTTGTGCAAGTTCACGAAGCAGAGCCAGGCTCCCGTCGCTCGAGCCGTCATCGACCCAGATGCACTCCCACTCTGCAAATTCCCGCTCCATTATGGATTCTAATTCCTTAGACAGAGCAAGGATATTCTCCGCTTCGTCTCTGACCGGAATCACTATCGAGATGTCGATTTTTTCTCCTTTCATCGATAATGCCATGCAATTCCACCTCGTATGACGGACTTGTTAACAACAGTAAACGATCATTTGGTGAAATGCTCTCCCGGGCATCCCTTGGCGATAATCTGGTCATTCAATTTACCGCCTTTAGGCGGAAGGTACTTCGCGTAGCGCGGAAGGCATCCCGCTCGGTTCGTCTGTCA
>Ga0074046_10003419_pt1 | contig 13297 bp, 17 predicted proteins | sample BogForMeECP23OM3_FD_94441 | JGI IMG/M metagenome (GOLD analysis project Ga0074046, IMG submission 94441) | Bog forest soil microbial communities from Calvert Island, British Columbia, Canada - Bog Forest MetaG ECP23OM3 | ecosystem: Environmental > Terrestrial > Soil > Wetlands ...
CGATGGCGGCTTGCGCTTCCAGAAGGCCGACCGCGAAATCGTGGCCGATCACGTTCCCGCAGAGGACTACGCCAACTGGATAGGCGAGGCCAGCCTTCGTGAATCGTATCTGAAAGCGCCGTATTTCAAGCCCCAGGGATTCCCCGATGGCGTGTACCGCGTGGGTCCCCTGGCGCGATTGAATGTAGCGCAGCAGTGCGGCTTCCCCAAAGCGGACGCGGAATTCGAGGAATTTCACCAGCGCTTTGGCGCCCCGGCACACAGCGCATTCCTGAATCACTACGCGCGGCTCATTGAGATCCTTTGCGCGCTCGAAAAAATAGAAATGCTCCTGAACAGCCCGCAAATTCTGGACAAGCATGTTCGAGCCACCGCTGGCGTGAACTCGCTGGAAGGTGTGGGCATGGTGGAGGCTCCGCGCGGCGTGCTGATCCACCACTATAAGGTCAATGAAGAAGGCGGTATCGTTTGGGCCAACCTGATCGTTGCCACGGGCCACAACAATCTGGCGATCGGCCGCAGCATTCAGCAGGTGAGCGAGCATTTCATTGACGGCACCAAACTCCAGGAAGGCATGTTGAACCGCGTCTCCGCGGTGGTACGGGCCTATGACCCGTGTCTGAGTTGTTCGACACACGCGAACGGCCAGGTGGCCCTGCGTATCCAATTGCGCGCTGCCGGCGGGGAATTGCTGGACGAAATTGCCACCGATTGAAGCGAATCTTGTGTCTGTCTCCTAAAATTGTGTTAAGAACGTTTGAGCGCGAGGCATGACGCCTCGCCCAAGCGTGAAGAGGGGAGAGATTCCGTGGCTCACTCAAAATTAGCTGGACTTCTTTCCGTGGTGGCCGTTGGTTTCGGCATTGCGACGGTGCACTTCGGGAAATCGCCTTCCTTCGCCTCTGAGCAGAGTCCCGCGAAAGTCGAGCGGCTGCATCCGGCCGCCAACGAAATCATTCCGGACGGCGCTGTCCTGCACAAGCTGGCCAGCGGATACACCTGGACGGAAGGCCCCATATGGATTCACGAAGGCTACCTGCTCTTTGCCGACATTCCCAGCAATAGCATCCGAAAATGGCATCCCGGAGGCGCCGCGAGCATCTTCCTGCAACCTAGCGGATTTAAGGGAACGGCAACGTTTGGCGGCCATGAACCGGGATCGAACGGGATGACCCTGGATGCACACGGCCGACTGACCGTCGCGGGACATGGGCAGCGCGACGTGTTCCGGATCGAGTCGCTAAACGATCCATCACACGCCACCATTTTGGCGGATACCTATCAGGGGAAGCGGCTGAACAGTCCCAACGACCTCGTCTACAAATCGGATGGCTCCCTGTACTTCACGGACCCGCCCTACGGCCTGCCCACGCAAAAAGACAGTGACCCGGCAAAGGAATTGACGGTCAATGGTGTCTATCGCCTTGCGGGCGCTTTGGAACAAGCACCCGGTGCGCCGCCGAAGCGGGAGAATTTGCAACTTCTGATAAAGGATCTGCCGCGGCCCAATGGCATCGTCTTTTCGCCGGATGAGCAATTTCTCTACGTCAGCAATTCCGAGCCGCAGAAGACCTGGATGCGCTACCGGGTGAAAGCAGATGGCACGCTGGCCGAGGGAGAATTGTTCTTCGATGCCACATCCGATCCGCGCGAAGGAGGTCCCGACGGGATCAAAGTAGACCAAGCGGGAAACTTGTACGGCTCGGGACCCGGTGGAGTGTGGATTTTCTCTCCCGCGGGCAAACACATAGCCACGATACTCATGCCGGAACGTGTCGCGAACCTGAATTGGGGCGGCACCGATGGCAAGTCGCTCTTCATCACGGCGAGCAGCAGTGTGTACTGCATCGATTTGAAGATTACGGGAATGCGGCCATAACTGGTCGCGCGCGGCCAGTTGAAACATTTTTGTTCTGTAGCCGTATCTACTTTATAGGATTCCGGGTAGCCACCAATAAACCTGAATTCCGAAGTTGAAGAGGGATTCTTCGCACAAAAAGCGTGCGATGGAAAACCGTACCTCCGCTCCGGGACGGCCAGAAGCGCCGTCCCTCCGGTCGGAATGACAAATTGTGAGTGGCATGAGGTCAACGCAATTGAAAACACTTAGACGATCTTTCTTCAGCATCGCGGCGGTCCTGCTGCTTGCCTTGATGGCGCTGCTCGCGGGTGGGGCTGCGAGACGCGAGTCCGTAACCTTCGATGAAATCGCGCACATTGGCGCCGGGGTGAGCTATCTCCAGAAATTAGATATGCGGATGAACGAGGAGCATCCCCCGCTGGCGAAAGTGGTGGCGGCGCTACCGCTAGTGGTGCGCGGAGCGCATGCCGACTATGGCCACCTCTCGTGGACGTTCAGCAGCAAGATCTTCCGCCAGTTCCTGGGTGAGTGGGTCTTCGGACACTGGTTCCTCATGCGGTGGAATGATCCGTACTCCACGTTGATGTGGGCGCGGGTGCCGATGTTGATAATGACTTTGTTACTCGGCCTCACTCTTTATCTATGCGGCTCGCGCCTGGGGAGTCCCTGGGGAGGCTTGCTGTGCCTCTCTGCCTTCGTGACCATGCCGGCCTTTATCGCGTTCGGGCCTCTGGTGATTACCGACATCGCCGTCACACTGTTCTGGGTGCTGACTGTCTGGCAACTCCCGAATTTGTGGCGATCTCCCACGCGCGGAACAGTTGTGATGTTTGGCCTGGCGCTGGCCGGCGCTTTGCTCTCGAAATTTTCGTCGGGACTGTTGTTCTTCGTGTTCGTGGGTTTTGCGCTGAGTTTGCGATTCAAGCCTCTACCTGGGCAACCGGTTGAGAAGACCGAACTACGCCGCTGGCGCAGGCAAGCATGGCGCAATATCGCAAAGGGGACTCTCTGGGCTGCATTGTTTGTTTACATGGTGTATTTGGCCCTCTCCTGGAACGAACCAACAGATTCATTCCAGATCATTCCGCACTTTCCTGTTTCGCTGGTCCTGCGCCGGCTGCTCATGCCGATGTGGCTCTACCTGCGTGGGCTGGCCGGGTTTGCCTTTAGTGCCACGAGCCGGCCCACTTTCATCCTCGGCCATGCTTATTCGCACGGAGTCTGGTTTTATTTCCCCGCGCTCTTCCTCCTGAAAATGCAGTTGACGTTCCTTGTGCTGCTGCTCATGGCCATCGCGGCGGCCTTGCTCTTGAAGCGCCGATCCATCGCGCAGCCAGCGATCCCCAGCGGCATGGAGATGCAATGGCGCAGCGTGTGGGTTTCCCTGGTGGTTTTTGTCGCGGCCTGCATGCTGAACCGGTTGGACATCAGCATCCGCCATTTCTCAGTTGCGCTCGCGCTTGTTGTTTTGCTGCTGGCGCCCCTCCCGCGCATGCTGGGCCTGCTGCGGGACTCGAGCCCGCAAGCGGCGCGCATCGGAAACTGGGCGGCAATTGCGCTGGTGCTGGCTTCCATCGTTACGGCAATATGCGCTTACCCGAATTATTTTCCATATCTGAATAGTCTCAGCATGGGACGGCCGGGCTACACCTTGGTCAACGACTCGAACCTCGACTGGAACCAGGCGCTCCCTCAAGTGGAGCTTTTCGTGCGCCAGCGTGGTTTGCAGCAGGTGTTGCTCGATGAGTATGGATTCGTGGAGCCTGCCGCTTACGTTCCCCAGGCGCAGCTTTGGGATTGCCAGCAACCTGCTCCGCACGACGGGGGACAATTGGCGGTGGTCTCCGTCAACTATATGCTGGATTCCGGAAACTGCATTTGGCTCATGCAGTATCAGCATCAAGCACTCGCTGGCGGCAGTATGTACGCGGTGCAGCTTCCCGCGGTCATTCCCGCGGCAGGCCAACCCGGTGGACCACCGCTGCCCGCGGACTACCGGTATATCGGAGGCATGCCACCAGAATTCGGAGCGCTTTCCATATTCTGGAATTGTGTTCGCGATCCGCAGCAACTGCAGCCGACCTGGGACCGGATGATGGCGATGGGGGAAAAATACCGCAAGAATAAGAAGAAGTAGTAGGAAAAGGGACTTGAGCCGCCTCCCCGTCCAGAAAAACTTTGTTTGACCAGAATATTGAACGCAATCCAACCACTCTTCTCGCTTAAATGGAAGTGTCTATTTCTCTGGCTCTTTGCCGGATTCGGCGGGCCCGCCGGTGGCGCGAAGGCCGGTTATCGAATCAATGTGAATGCGGAAAAAGAGCGGAGCGATGGCGTGGTCGCCCAATCTCAGCTGACGTTCGCCTAATGCATTTTGCCACCACAACTTGCGCTTTCCCAACAGGGTCCGCGCGTGTTCGCGCTCGGCGGTAAATCGCGGCTCGGGCAATTCCTGGTAGCGGCCGATGGCGATCACGCTCACCCATTGAGACTGGTTCGCGATTTCGTCGACTTCGAGGCAAACCTTGGGATTCGCCCTCATCCATTCGTTCTTTTGCCCCGAGGTCGAGAGGACGTAAATAAAGTCAGGCTCGTACGCAAAGTAGATCGGCAGCACGTACGGCTGGTTATCGAGCGAACAGCCGAGCCTTCCGAGTGAAGAACTCGCCAAGAATGCGCGGCACTCCTCCTCGCTCATCTGAGTGATCACCATCGCTACACTCCCATTCTTTGGAATAAACTCTTACGTCGCCTCGGGTTCGCGGTTCCCGAAGAATGTCTTTTACTTGGTAGTTGGCTCGCTAGCAGTCTCTTCCGGCTGATCTTCCGCTTTTTCCCAACTCGTATCGAGATTGTATTCCTTCAGGGCTTTGCCGAAGAGTTCGGTTTTCTTGCCCAGATCCTTCTGGTACACGACTCCGTCCTCGCCAACGATGAATGTCATCACGCCGGACGATCGATATTCCGCCGGAAAGGCCACGAAAGCGAATCCTTCGGTCATTTTCCCGTATACGATGTAGTTTTTCGCTCCGCCTGGGGCATTTTTCCCCTGGCGCGTCAGGATGTGGTAATAGTAGCCACGGTAAGGAACCGGGCCACCCTCCAGCTTCTTGGCATTTTTCGTGGCGACCGCCCACGCCACCAGCGGCCCGATGGGGCTCTGCGGTTCGCCTTCGGCAGCTTTCCAATAGAGGCCATTGTGCAGACCTTCATCACTGAAGATGTTTTGGGCGTACTCGGCGTGCTGCGCGGAGTGATATTCCTTTTGCGCCGCCACGAGTTCCTGGCAAACACGAATCGCTGATATTTCATTCCGGCCAATCCGCCGGTAGAGTATCTCATTCTTGCCGGCTGCGGTGTCGAAATACCACAACTTGCCCTTGTTCATCAGCGGAATGGGCATGGGCCAATTCTTCGCGCCGATATACAGGACCGTAGTTCCATCGGGCTCTTTCACCAGGCGGTGCATTTCCTGATAGCGCTGCACGAGATTGGCGCGGCTCTGGGCATCCTCGGCTGCGTCTCCCGACGAGACGATTTCCTTTCCTTCCGGCCCGAGAATCTCCAGCATCGCTTTTTCGTCATTGCTCTGTGTTGCCGCCGCCAGGGCGTTGCATGCTTCTTCCGCCGATGAAAATGTTTTCTGCCCCTGTTGCTGCGCCATGGAACGGGTGGCAAAGCACGCCGCTAAAAGGACAGCGACCGCAGCTAATTTAGAAAGTTTGGCCCAATGAAAATTGTCGAAGTTCAGCTTCGCTCGTTGCATATGGCTTTTCTCCATTTCTAAATTTCACGATGCACCAGGAACACAACGAAACTTGGATTACCGATGCTTTCCGCCGCCACCACCGCCACCGCCGCCATGTGGTGCTCCGCCACCGCGCGCCCCTCCTCCGCCGACGCTAGCGGTCCCGCGTGAGGAATAGCTCTTTGTCTGTCCGCCGTGATCGTAGTTGCTAAAGGCGCCCGACTTGACGCCTTTCTGACCCTGCGGTGCAGCGTATCCTCGGGCCGCCCTGGTGTTTCCCTCGAAAGGCCTGGCCGATGCGCCGGGACGGTTGGCGACTCCACCGCGCGCGCCCATGCCCCCGCTGGGAGGCCTGTTCCCCGCGTTGCGAGCGTTAACTCCGCCGCGGGCGCCGCTGACTCCCCGCGCACCTCCACCTCGGTAGAAGGTGTTCCGGTTATAAAACGTCCTGCTGGGAGAGTAGTACCTGGCATGGTTATACATCGCGTATCGGTTATGCCAATCGAATCCCCAATGACCCCAGCCCCATCCGTATCCGCCGTAGAAGCCGATTCCGAAGCCGACTCCGAACGAGAGGTACGGGCCGCCAAACCAGATTCCGGGATACGGGTACCATCCCGGCCACGGTCCTATCGGGCCTCCGTAAACCAGCCACGGATCATAGGCGGGGATGTAAACGGTATCAGGGTTGGCCGGCTGAATACTGATCGTCGAGTCTTGCGTCGTTACGGTCTGCTGCGGTGTGCTCTTAAGATTGCCGGCATCTTCCGCTTTCTGGCGCATCACCTGTACGGCATCCATCACATCCTGTTCCTGGTTGTAGTAGGCATCGCCCAGAGATGACGTCCAGGAGAGGTTCTTGTCCATGTTTCCAAGGACGGAGGGAAATGGAGCGAGTGCCTTGACACTGGGGTCCCAGGGCTGTTGGTCCACAGCTTGCCCCAAAGCGTCGCCCTTCAAATCAAGATGCGCTTGCACCCATCGGTCGGCTTCGACGATCTGCTCGGGAAACGTGGACGCCGCCAGGATCTGTGCCACAAGCGAATCCGGATACAGCGCGATCGGAGCCACCAGTTGCTGCAACTGCTCCGGAGTCTGTTGCGTGTACGCGGGCGCTTGCGCAGCCTGCGCCGGGGGCTCGGCGGGGGCTTGTGCATCCTGATACGCCGACAGATTCTGTGGCCAAGTTGCGAACAACAGCGCCAGCGACATCAGGGAAACCAAAATCTGCTTGCCCGCTTGAACTTTTGAAAATCCTCGCGCGCTCTCGATGATGTTCATGTTCTCTACCCTCCTCTGCACCTTCATCACTTCAGGCCTCTTGTAGATTTAGACGAGCAAGTAGCAGTTTACGTTACTATTTCCGATACTCTCCGAGCATGCCAAAGAGATAGCGGGCAAGCACCGCTTCTACCTCCTCGACGATGCTGATCGCACCTTGACGATCGGCTCGTTGGCTCCTGTGACAGCCGGTGGGCTGCCTGCGGCTCCCATCCCACCTGTTTCCTGGATCGAAGCACGGCCTTCTGCAGGCAACACCTGCGTTGTCTCCACGCGAACACTCTTTGCTGGGGCTGCTTTTGGCATCACTACCTCGAGTCTGCCATCGTTGAATGATGCCTTGGCCTTCGAGATATCCACCTCACACGGCAAATCGATGACCCGGAACATCAGTTGCGTGTGCCTATGCGAATGAGGATGTTTTTCCGATTTTTGGTTTTCCAGGGGCTCGGTTTTTCCGCTGATGCTCAGCCGGCGCGGCTCGAGACTCACCTTGATCTCCTGCCTGTGGAATCCAGGAACTTCGGCGCGTGCTGTGAGCCGTTCTCCAGATTCCGAGAGGTGGAACTTCACGGGGGTGAGCAGCTCGGACTCCGCGAGAAACCAATCCTCCCGGTCATTCCCGTGCACGCGCCCGCGGCTGGCGAAAATCTCAAAGGCGCGCCGGGCAATCAGATTGAATACGTCTTGTGTATGTTCGAAAAGTTCATGTACGGATACGAGATTCACTTCAGCGCTGATTTCTAGGGATGATTCGGGTGAAGAACGGTGTGTCATGACTTCCTTCCTTTCCGCGAAATACAATCTCGTTTCCGCGCTCGAGGAGACTGGGGCATCTTGCGGGCTGGCCGCGTTCTCCGCGAAGATCACGAGACCACGGCCTTGGGAGCCGGTTAGTTGACCACCGGTCCCGCAGCTAAACACCGGGCCATTTCATCGAGTACCCTGGCAAACTCCGAAGGCCGAAGCGCGGGCAATCCCAAGCAAGCTTTTCCAGCATCAATGGCGGGCAGCCAAAAGCAGCCATCTTCGACCGGCAAGCAAAGGAACGCAGTTACCGGAAGACCGTCCAAAGCCGCTAGCAGGCCAAAGCCAGTCCCATCGGAGAGGTGCGTATTGCTGAGCACCAGATCAACAGGGCGCGAGCCCAGCAGGTCGCAGGCCGCTCGCATATTGTCGGCAAGATGGCATCGGTATCCCCACCCATGCAGCCGTTCCGACAACGCCTGCGCACTATACCAATTCTGGCCGACCAAGAGCACGTCCCTTCCGAAGAGTGTCATTTGGCGCCTCCCAAAGGCTGACGCATCTATTGGTGTTTGCTCGGATACGAACAAGGGTCGTGAACGAACTGAGTTTTTGGTTCTTGACGTGTGGCTTGTTCACCAACTGCTGCACACATTTCCTGTTCGGACGTCTTGCCCTTGCAACCGGCGTGTCCGCGCGAACAATCGGGGAGTGCACGTTTCTCTGCATTCGCAGGGGGTACATCTTTTCCCCCAGCTGTGGATCAAAGACAGGTGATCCAAGGCGGTAGCTTAAACGTCGGCAAAAAGCGTTTCTGTCCAATAAGGAACACATTTCAATTTCGGCTGCAGAGCGGCAACTGCGGATGTCGATGCTGGTATGTTGGCGTTCGTGATGAGTCCTTCCGCCAGACCTGACACAAGGTTTTGCAGCAGCAAGCTCTTACATGTGCTAGAGCAAGGCGACTTCAACTTTCAATTAGAAGTGCTAGGAGACGGTGAGGTCGCTGAGGTAACGCGGGCTTTTGAGCGCATGCGCCACACGCTGCAAAGGAATGATTCCGAAAGACAACAACTTGAGGAACAGCTTCGGCAATCGCAAGAGACTCAGACGCTGGGCCGACTTGCGGGCGGGATCGCCCACGACCTCAACAATCTTCGCCCTTAAACCCGGCTTGCTCACTTCGGGGGAGAGCGACCCGGAATGCGGCGGCTCTCCTTTCCCCGCGCTGAATCAATTCGGTGGTTTCTACTGCGACGAACTGGCTTTCTGATTCTTAACCTGCAGATCATTTACGACCTGCTTCACGTTGGGCACTCCAGTTGCCACCCGCTCCGCACGGTCGCGCTTGGACTGCGAGTTCACTTCTCCAGTCAGCGTGACCACGCCGTTCTTCACATCGTATTTCACGCTGCCGTGCATCTTGTTCTGGATCAGCGCAGCATCCAGATTCTTCTCGATGCCGGCGTCCAGATCGGAGTTCACGGCCTTGGCTTCTTTTTCTGCGCCCACAGGAATCACGGCAATCTGATCCGCGACAACCTGGGCGCCCGCGAGAGACTTGGCAAGGGATTCGGCTTGGGCCTTTTCGTTTTCACTGGCGACTTGTCCACCGAGGGTCACGATGCCCTTGTCGCGATCCTGGCTGACGGAAACGTCTTTGAAGCCTGCCTGATCCAGCGATTTCCGAATACTGTCGGAAACATCAGGTGATTTCCGAGGCGTCCCGGAGCATCCGGCCAGGGTCCCGAAACAGAGCAGCGTGAGCATGGTTACTGAGAGGCTGAGATTTTTCATGTTTCTCCTTTGCTGAATTCAAGATCGGAGTTCAGATGGTGATGACCCGAGGTGATCCGTTTCGCCTTTACAACCGGCGTGTCCACAATGACAATCGATGTCCGGCGTGTTTTTCAATGCTTCGCACGCGACGCTGCAGTACTTGCCCGACGTCGTCAGGCACGAACAAATGGGGTGCGCACACTTCCCGCCTTTTGCGGTCGTCATTTCTTTTCTCCTAGCTCCGGGTCAACAGCGGGTGATCCAATGCCGAATCCTAAACGGCAGCAAAAAGCGTTTCTGCTCAATAAGGAACACATTTCAATTCTGGTTTGCAGAGTGGCGGACACCAGATATGGACGATCGTACGCAGGCTTCGGCAATAGGCGCTGCCAGGATACGTTCAATGACACGACCCGTCATCCTGAAACTGGCGACCGGCGGCCATCGACGCCAGAGAGTGTGCGCAATTCATGATTTTCTGGTCCAACGGATCGTCCTTCAGCGTGGAGGGAGAGATGTAGTCCATGGACTTGCGCGATTCCAGAATTGTATTGCTCAACTTTTGCATGTTGTCGAACTCGTTGGTGAGTAATCTTAATGCGTCTCGATCCGAATCAGTTGTCACTGCCACGGATGCCAGGGTGAGGCTCTTGGCAGCTTGACCGCGATAGACAGTCAACCAATCCTCTGTGATGGGATAGCCATGCTGGACAGCATTAGTCAGGACGCTTCGCCATTCCCGGATCGCAGCCATTTCCTCGATGGCTGCCCTCAGGAACTCTTTTGAGAACCCTTGATTTGCGGGCTCGGCTGTCGACGGAGTGGCCGGCGCCGTGCTTGTCGTGGACGCGGGCAATGTCAATGTGATCTGATTCCCCTTAAAGCTGAGGGAACCGCTCGCAACCCGTGCCAGCGCTTCGATTTCGACATAGGACCGGCCGTTCAACTGAACAACTGCCACAACTCCGGGCCGGCCGTTTACAAGCAGTGTCAAGTTCTGCTGCGCGGCTTGCGACAGGGCGAGTATTGGCAATGCCAGGATCGCCGCCAACATCAACCACTTGCTGAATGGCCTCTTTCGCATGAGTCTCCTCGTCGACGAGTTTTTCCCAACTCACAAGGGAGGTGCTCATCACTGTCTCTTGCGTTCTCTGCGGTCCAAAGTGCTTTCGGCAATCCGAGTCTACGAAGCGGCTTTCGCACGCGCCGCCTCGGGCTCGCCGACCAGCTCCTCAAAGAGCGTCCGGTAGTGAATCATCGCTTGGCGTAAGTCTTCGGTGCTGGCCTGCCCCTGCGATTGACGAAGCGCGGTTTCGTGGGCCACACGGTAATTTTCGAGTACCAGTGGATGATCCACGGAGAGATCCGCGGCACGCTGTTCAAAGTCGCTGACGGGATAGCCACGTGTGGACATCACGTCGCCCAGTAGTTGGTCGGCGTCCGTGACTGCCCCTCCGGGACCGTCCACGAACCTGGCTTGAACTCTGGCCCACGACTCGATAAACCGCGCACGATCGCCTGGAGCGAGCGGGCGGATGTTGAAGCGCTCCACGCGTTCGGCGCGATCGTCAAGCGCTGCTTCCGCTTTCCGCCGGTTCCCGCCTTCTTTCACGGCGCGGGTATATTCAGCGCCGCCAAACTGAGAGCGGAGTTTTTGCGTATGGCGTTTCCGGACAAAAAGCGCAACGGCGATGCCTGCGGCCAACACCACAATAATTGCGATGATTGCGGCTATTTGTATCGTGCTTAGTGCTGATAGGTTCATGACCTTCCTCCACTTATTGACCGATTCCTTGGCCCAAATCTAAGAGCCGTCACGGCGCGCTCGCGCGAAGCCGTGCCGGTTCACGGTTTTTCCACAACTTTTTCTATTTGGCCGATTTTCTTTTGGATTTTCCCGGCAATCTTTTCGCCCGTTCCTTCGTCTTCCAAGTCAGGATTGTTCGTCAGTTGGGCTATCTTTTCCTTTATCTTGCCCTTCAATTCGTGGACCTTGCCCGCGACTTCGTTCTCAGTGCTAGGTTTCATCTTGTTGCCTCATCCACAAAAAGACTCCTGACTTATTCCGGCGGTGCCATGTTAAGAGAGATGAGAGCAGATATCTGTTCACATCGAGACACTTTCACGTTTTGTGTTTTTTTTCTTGGGACGGGGAAGTTGCTCGTGCTGGTAGGAAACGAGGATCCACTCCCTTATTGGTGGCGCCCTGCGAAAGTTAACTTAGTCGTGCAGGACAACGCTTAGGAGGGAATCGTTGACGTGGATCTCGCCGTCGTACTGGATGAAGCCCAGTTTCCTGAATTTGTTCATGAAAAAATTGACCCGGGACCGCGTTGTGCCAATCATCTCCGCCAGCATCTCTTGCGATACTTTGGGAAGCACCTTTTGAGGATGGCCCGGCGCGCCATAGCGTGCCAGCAGCAAGAGAGTGCGCGCCAGGCGTTTCTCGCTGGAGTTGAAGAGCTGGTCGATCAGGTCCTCCTCGACGCGGATATTTCGTGCCAGCACATGCGTGATGAAGCGGTCGGAGAAAGCGTGTTCCCCATGGAGCACGCGATTCATTTCGTTTTTCTCAATTACGAGCACGGTAGTGGGCGCAATCGCGGTTGCCGTAGCCATGCAGATGGACTGGCCTGCAAGGCACCCTTCCCCAAAAAAGTCGCCCGGTCCCAGAATCGCCACAACGGCTTCTTTGCCGGACTCATTGATCACCGTAAGCTTCACGCCGCCTTCTTGAATGTACAGGACATTCTTCGCGGGATCGCCCTGCGCGAAGACGGTTTCTTTCCCTTGAAACTTGACGACCTTTCTCCCCAGACCGGCCGAGTCGAGAAATAGTTTCAGGTCGAAAGCATGGCTTCTTGAAATCGCTTTTTGGGGAGAGCGAGAAAATGGCACAGATACACGTCTAACTGCGGATGACAGCATGCCATAGAATAGCACCAAAGCAGAGTCCACAAACTGTTCAATATTAGACAGTCCGTGTAATATTGACACGGTGTTCACAGTCTACCGCCGAACTCCGGCAAGTCCTGAGTAGTCAGAGGATTAGGGGGCGATTCCTAGCGGTTTCGAAGGGCTTTCCACAACGAGCGGTGCACCTCCAATCCCCCATCGTAGTTAATGAATCCCTTCTTCCTGAATCGATTCATGAAGAGATTAACTCGTGGCCGGGTGGTCCCGACCATCTCCGCCAGAACCTGGTGACTTAGAGGGGGAATCTCAACAACCGCGGGGCCCTTTCCATTCAAGTGGGCCAGCCGCAGAAGCACGCGTGCGAGCCTCTGTTCCGCAGAGGAAGTCAGGAGATGCGCCACGTGATCCTGGTAGTTTTTGACGCTGGACAGCAGATAGGCCACCAGTGAATTTGAGGTCTTATTCTTTTTGCGAAGCATCTGGAGCATCTTTTGTTTTTTGATGGTCCGTATGGAACTGGCGGTCAAGGCGACGGCCGTGGACACACGAAGGGGATAGCCTGCGAGGCACAGCTCGCCGAAGAAATCATGCGCGCCCAGGATCGCGGTAACGGCCGATGGTTGATGTTTCGTTCGGGTGGTGAGCCGCACCCCGCCCGCTTGAATGTAGAAGAGCGTGTAAGCGGGCGCGCCTTGCTTGTAGATATTTTGCTTGTCCCGATAGTGCGCAACCTTGCCGCCCAAACTGGCGCCTGAAGAGAAACCAGCAAGGGGGGAACTCCGCTGCTTCCTGCGTTTCATAAATCGCTCCGATCCTGCGTTGGTCCACGCACCCTTAGGATTTCCCCGCTGCCTTCACGGATTTCCGATGCACTTCTTGCGACCACTCGAAAGCCTTATGCGCATGCTCCAATGCCTGTTTGGAATGCTCATGCCCGGTCTGGTGATCTTCTTTGCTGTGGTGCG
>Ga0074046_10003420_pt1 | contig 13296 bp, 10 predicted proteins | sample BogForMeECP23OM3_FD_94441 | JGI IMG/M metagenome (GOLD analysis project Ga0074046, IMG submission 94441) | Bog forest soil microbial communities from Calvert Island, British Columbia, Canada - Bog Forest MetaG ECP23OM3 | ecosystem: Environmental > Terrestrial > Soil > Wetlands ...
AAGCCGTGCCCTTTCAAAACCTCAACCTGAATCGGAGGGTTTTCGAGAGATTGTAAACCTGAATCGGGTCCACGAGAAGCAGGATGCGCTTTTACGCTGCGGTCCTCAGGGAACCAGTTCCGCAACCACTTCGATCTCCTGGTGCCGCGTGGTGCCGGGAATGTCGAGTGCTCCGAGAACGGTTGGCTTGTTCTGACTCAATTCCGACGTTCCGTTTAAAATCGTCGAGCGAATCACCGGATCGGCCGGGGTGGTCGCGGATTTTTCGCCGGAAAAGCTCGACTGCTCGACTTTTGTGAACAACACAAGATTCTCCGGCGACCCGGTCACTGTCGCCTCGATGCTCAGTCCGATATCCATGTACTGAATTTGAGAGCTCTGGGCCGCAGTTTGCTTGTCGGGCATGCCGGTGACGATGGGCACGCGGCTGCCTTCCTTGAAGACCATCTTCATTCCATCGACCACGAGAAGAACATAGTGCTCCGATCCTGTGCGCTTGCCGCTTTCGAAGTCAGTGATGGTGTACGTGAGCCTATAAGCCTTGCGCGGCACGTCAAGTTCGGCGATCAGCTTCTGTGCAGTCGCAAGATCCTCCCCTGTGGCGCCCAGGGTGATGGCTTTCCGTGATTGATCAGCGAAAACATGCGCCCTCGGAAGCACGTTTCGAACGTCGGTCGCAATATCGTTCAGGTCGTTCTGTTCGCTGGCATTGCTCACAAAGATCGTCTGTACCGTCTCCGGTGGCGGAGCGGGCCGCGCTTCGCAGGGCTGCGACCCCGCTGCATTGGTTTGTGCGTCCGCGTGGGGCGCAAGCATCATGAAGGCCAGCGCGCAGAGAGCGGCTACGGCAGCGAACCTCGGCGCGTATCTCCCGTTCACAACTCCATTCAGTCGCATGTCTCCCCTTTCCGGCTGTTTTCAAGAACAGCACGGCGCATGTTTCGATAGGGCCCAGAGCATCTTCTGCCCAACTAGACGCGCAGAGCGAGAATCCGCTCAACAAATGTCTCAACGGTTCGTTAATCGGCCCTGAAGCGGCGCAAGTTTTCAGCTGTTCATGGCTGCGTAAGAAACGTCCCGATAAACGCGCCGGAGGCGCAGCGTTTGTTAGCCCCGCGCTTTAGCGTGGGGAAAGTGGATTCCAAAGATTGACTCCGGAGTCCCGTAGGGACGGCGGAAGGACATTTCTTTTGCGGGAATCAATAATCCGCATCACTGCGCCGGACCGCTCGCGGCAGCGACGTCCAGCCTGATCTGATCGACCGGAATTTCCAGCGCGCCCACCTGGTCGCCCTCCTTGTTGTGCACACCGAGGCGCAAAAAGAAGTTGCCCTTCACCGGAATGGCAATTTCCTCTTTCATCTGCAGCCCGGAGACGAGCAGTTCGCGGTACCGGTCGGCGCTCACGTTCAGAGAAGCAGTTTCAATGATCGAATTCACCGCTTCACCATCGGCGGTGTAGACAATCGCCACGAACTCGAAGGAGCCATGGCGCATGCCGTCGGGCGTACGCGGGAATCGGGCCCGGTGCAGGTCGGCATCATACAAGATGGTGTAGTTGCGGAAGGGCTTGTGCTGCCACTCCGGCTTGAGAAAGTTGTCCTGCGGCATCGCCGCATTCTTGTTGAGCTTCTCGGTGTTTGTATCCGGCTGGAGCCGGGCGCCAAAGACAATTTCCGTGGGCGGAATAGCGCCCAGAGCCATCGCCGCATCGAAGCCGCCTTTGGACGAGTGGTGAACCGTGGCGCCCAGTTGCGCGCCGTCTGCTGCAGTGCCGGGGTTCTGCGCGCCGGCCGGCGGCTGGTCCGTATCTGCTTCGCCGCCTTGCTGCCGTTCCGCCTCGGCGGCCTCGCGCTTTTCGATGGCCGCAATTCCGCTCTGCTCGCGCTTGTCCAGGCTGTACGCGTAGTAACCCTCCTTGTGCAGCAACTGCACATCGGGACGGTCCACCGTGATCTTGATTTTCCTGAATTCGCCGTTCCACTTGGTATTTGTGGTGGCGTACGCCACCGTGTAGTAGTTTGAACTGGTGCGAGCCACGTCGCCGATCACGCGCGTGAAATCGTTGGTGTTGTAATAAGCTTTCCCGCCGGTTTGCTCGGCGATCTCGTCCATATTTGCGTGATTCGTGAAGCCGGGGATTCCACCCGTCCCGCCGCGCATGGCAGGCATTCCGCCACGCGCCGATGCCGCGCTGAAGCCCGGCCCGACCACGAGGCCGTAGGTATCCACCGGATACACCGCGATGCGGCTCACGCTCAGCACATCGGTCAGCTCCTTCGAATCGCCCTCACTATCCGACACCGTCATGCCATCGCCGAATGGATTGCCGAAACCAAATCCCAGCCTTGTCATCGGGATCCGGCCGGTGAACCAGATCAGGTTTTTTCGTCCCGGATATCCGGCGAGATAGCTGCCCATCATGCGCATCCCGTCGCGCAAATTACTCATCAGGGTGCGGCGGTAGAGCGCATCGCCCGAATAGTTGCGCGGCGCTGCCGTGGGTTTGGCCAGCGACGGCATATCGCGCTTGCTTTCCGCGGCTGCAAGCAGCGCTTTGGGGTCCGTCGTGAAGCCCTGGATCAGGCGCATCTCGGTATCGAGCTGGAAGATCGCAACGGGCGGGCCTGGCTGCATGTTTTTCAAAAACTTGATGAGCTGTTCGCGCATTACCATCTGCGCCTCGATCGGCGAATCCATGGCGTCGAGAAGGAGAACTATCGAGGCGTTGCTGTTGCGCACCGGCGTGTAGTTGGAGAAGGTATTCGGCGGCAGCTCAGGCAGAGACGTCAGCTTGCTCATATCGGCCGCGTCCATGGCATGATGCTCGTCGACCCGCCGGATCACTTGGGACTCACCTTCCTCCGTCACGCTGAAGTCGGAAGGCCTGAGCCCGGTCACTGGCTGCCCGCTCTTGTCGATCACCAGCACGTCGAGCAGAACTTCACGGGCGGTGATCCGGAACGTGGGCGTGCCTGCAGGCTGAGGCGCCGGAGATTGGTCAGGCCCAATCCCGACCGCGGCCGGCGGAGCTTGCGGTGTCTGGGCCGGCGGAGATTGCGCCGTTTGAGCGAAGGTGATGATGGCGATTGTGCATGCAACGCAACCAAGGATGGCAAACACGCACAAGGAACGGAGTGCGGTACGAGGAGACATGAAGGGCCCCCTGACTGGCAGGAATGTACGGGAGAATTATACGAGCATGGCCGGAAACAGCAATGCGATGGCTTCGCACGCTGATTTCCTGTAAAAGCGAGTCCCGGAGCATTGAGCGCGCTTGGCCGCCCGGGGCCAATTGTTGCAGTATGGACCTTGCGGCCGGCGATGCTGGCGCGCGCGGAGCGAAGCATGAGCACAGCGATCAAGTTTGGTACTTCCGGCTGGCGGGCAATTGTGGCCGACGAGTTTACGGTGGCTAATATCCGGCTGGCGGCTGGAGGCATTGCCGAGTACGTGAAGACCATGCCCGCTCCGCATCGCGTGTTGGTGGGCCGCGATTCGCGCTTCCTCGGCGAGAGTTTTGTGGCGGAAGCCGCGCGCGTATTGGCGGCGGCAGGCGTCACGCCCATTGTGGTTCCCGAGGCCGCGCCTACGCCGGCCATCGCGCACGCCGTGCGCACGCTCAAGACCTGCGGCTCCATCAACTTCACCGCCTCGCACAATCCGCCGGAGTACAACGGCATCAAGTACTCCACGCCCGACGGCGCGCCGGCGCTGCCTGAAGCCACCAGGCAAATCGAAGCCGCGGCAGAAAAAATTGCCAAGGGCAGCGGCGGTGGCGGCATTCCCAGCCCCTCCATTTCCAGCCTTTCTGGGGAGAAATTTGAAACTGTCGACGTGAAGCCTTCGTTCCTCAAGCGGTTGGCTGAGCTGGTCGATCTGAGGGCCATCGCCAGGTCGGGGATCAAGGTGGTCTACGACCCCTTCTGGGGCGCCGGGCGCGGCTATGCGTCCGACCTGCTGCACGAAGCCGGCGTGCCCGTTGAGTCGGTGCACGATTACCGCGACGTGCTCTTCGGCGGCCACGCGCCGGAGCCCGACGACCATCTGCTCGGCGAAGCCAAACAAAGAATGAAAGACATCGGCGCGTCGCTGGTGATTGCCGTCGACGGCGATGCCGACCGTTTCGGCATTGTGGATGGCGACGGAACCTTCATCCAGCCCAACTACGTCATCGCCCTGCTCTTCGATTACCTGGTGGAGACGCGCGGCTGGAAGAACGGCGTGGCCAAGAGCGTTGCCACCACCAATCTCATCAACGCGCTCGCCGATTATTACAAAGTGCCGCTCTATGAAACGCCGGTGGGCTTCAAGTACATCGGTGAACTGATCATTGCCGACAAGATCGCCGTCGGCGGCGAAGAATCGGCCGGGCTCACCATCCGCGGCCACGTGCCGGAGAAGGACGGCATCATCGCGGGCCTCCTCATGGCCGAGATGGTGGCCACGCGCGACGCCAGCCTGGGTGCACAATTAAAGGTGCTTTTTGACAAGGTTGGTTCCTTCTATCCCGTTAGAGAGAACTTCCACTTGACCGCGGAGCAGAAAGCCGCGTTCACTGAGAAGTTGAAGGCCGATCCCACGGAACTGGGCGGGCGCAAGGTTACGAGTGTGGTGAGGACCGACGGGCTGAAGCTAATCCTGGATGATGGCTCGTGGGTGTGTTACCGGCTTTCCGGAACCGAACCGGTGGTCAGGTCGTATACCGAGGCGCGCAACGAGAACCAGATGCAGGCCCTGCGTACGGCAGCAGAAAAATTTGTTCTCCGCTAATGATGGATTGAGGTTCGATGCCGCAAGAAACCGCGCCAATGGAGACAGCCACGCCCGGCACAAAGCATGTGCCGCTCGGCAAGCGCGCTCTCGTCTGGGCGCAACGGCTGTGGCGGCCGGCAGGAACCGTGGTCGCCGTGGCGTTGGCGCTGCTGGTCACGTGGCATGTCATTTATGGCAGGCACGGCATCTCCGTGTGGCAGCAGAAACGCGCCGAAGACCGAGCTCTGCAGCAGGAAATCAAGAACCTGCAACAGGAAAACGCGCAAATGCGCCAGCAGGTTCAGCGGTTGCAATCGGATCCTGAGGCGATTGAGCGCGAAGCGCGGGAAAAACTCCATTACGCCAAGCCGGGCGACGTGATTGTTTCACTACCCGCGCCGCCGCCGGGGCAGCAACCAGCAGGAAAGTAGCCACAATCCCCGGCTCTCAGCCAATGGTTGGCTTCTCCTACTCTTTCTTCCACGCATTCACCGCTTGTAACTCCGCGGCAACAATCTCACGCGGCAGCGGCGCATAGCCAAGCGAGGCGCATTGTTTTTGCCCTGAGGTCAATGCCCAGTCGATCAAATCCGCAATGGCAGCGCGTTTTTCCGGATTCCCGCCCGGCACAGGCACCAGCAGCCACGTAAATGTGCTGATGGGATAGGCGCCCCTATTCGCCGAATTGAGAATGGAGAAACGAAAGTCCTGGCCGGTCTTTTCCGTGACCCCCGACGCTGCGGCTGTAATGCTGGCAAGGTCCGCTTTAATGAACTGGCCGGCGGGATTGCGCACCGCGGCGTTGTTGAGTTCGTGCTGAATCGCGTAGATCAGTTCGACGTAGCCAATCGAGTTAGGCGTTTTCTTGACCAGATCGGCGACGCCGTCATTGCCCGTGGCGCCGGTGCCCACCGGCCAGATGACGCGTGGACCGGATCCGGCGTTCTTCTTCCATTCCGCGCTGGCCAGCGAAAGAAAGTTCGTCCACACAAAGGTCGTGCCGCTCCCGTCGGATCGGTGTACGACGGCGATATCGGCATCGGGCAGCTCCGAACCGCGATTGGCATCGGCGATACGCGGGTCGTTCCATTTACGGATGGCGCCCGAGTAGATGCCCGCCAGCACCTGCGGCGTCAGGCGTAACGTGTGCCCCAGCGAGGGAAGATTGTAGATGGGGACGACCCCGCCCAGCACGGTGGGAAAATGCAGAACATGCAGCCCGGATGGGGTGTTCTGGCTGTCGAGCGGCATGTCGGAGGCGGCGAAATCGACCTTGCCTTCGGCCAACTCTTCGATCCCGGCTTCCGAGCCGACGGCGTCATACGTAACAGACATACCCGCGGACTGAAACCACATGCGATAGAGGGGAGCGGGGAACGTTCCGCCGGCCGCATGAAGCGAGACGCGAGTTTCCGGCACAGCGGAAGCGGAAACGCCGGCGGGGCTCGCCGCGCCATGTTCGATCGCGCTCAGCAGCCGGTCGACAATCTGGCCGGCAAGGTCGTCGGTAATGCTGGAAGTGTGAAACCAGCTAGGCGTAACCAGATAGGACCACAGAATTTGATCGGTCTTGCTGGCAAGTTCCACCGAGAGGTAACCCGTGTAGACGGTCTGGCTGGCGCTGTTGGAGCGAGGACTGAGCGAGATGGCGCCCGTGGCCCAGATGCTCGACGTTCCGCGCAGGACGACATCCGCTTGAGACGCGGAGTCGACAACCTTAAACCGTCCGCTCTTGCCCAGGCGATCCGCGATCCGCTGACGCAAGGCCTCGGCGCCGCTGCCTTCGCCCATTGACGCCACCTGGATAGTACGAACACGGTTCACGGAAACGGGATTTTGCGCGCACGCGCAATGGAGAAGGAGGAGGCCGGCCAATGCTGCCACGCATCGCAGAAGGGCGGCTCGCCCGCGAGACGGGCCACCGTCGATGGTCCACGGTTGAGAGAAGTGCGATGGCATCGTGTGACGAACCTCCACGACTAGAATGCAATGACTCTTATGTAGCCTTGATGAAAGATTATCCCAACAACTGCGCGCCAAGCTGAGCCCACCTGCGGCAGCGGGCGCACAGACATTTCTCGGCACTTAAAAGTCAACGTGCGCGCGGATCGTCGTCACGTAGACCGGACCGCGGTCGGTGTTGTAGCCGGGATGAACAATCTGGGATCCGCCCAACATGCCGTAGAGCCCGTGCCACACATGGGCGTTGTAATACCACTCCATAATGTCTTCGCGCCCATAAGTCAGATTCCCGTCGCCCAGCAGAAAGCCGAGCCCGCCATAGTGCAGATAATTCTGGTGATCGCGCTTGATAGCGTTGGAAACAAACGCAGCGCCGATCTTGTCGTTCAGCCGATGCCAGTCGCGGCCGCTGTAATCGCCGCCGAAGAGGATCGTCTGCCCGACTTCTGTGTAAGCGAACGACTCATGTTGATCCTCGTTCCAGCCGAAGCGCCCGAAGAGTCGCAGGCTCTCGGTTACTTCCTGTTCGGTGTTGAATCCAAAGCCGTATTTCACGGCGCCGAAGCGCTCGGTCTGGGTGATGTCGGGCGCGGCAACCTTGCCAGCCAGATACTGCTGCACCGCTTCGCGATAATCGCCCATGTGCGCATGATTCACGTAACTCAGGATTCGCACCGCACCATCGTGCTTTGTCTTCATCAACGGAGCCAATAGCCCCTTGCGCAGTTCGAACTCCCAATTCTGCCCGTTGGCGCGGTTGAAGGCCCAATCAAGGTCGATGCCGTTGGCGATGGTCGGCATGGCGGCGATGGCGTAGCGCGCCGACCAGATGCGGTCGTCGTACTCCAGAATTCCACCCACGGTATATCCGCGCGTATCGGCGGCGTAATCCCATGCGCCGTTGTTGTCGATCGTCCAGTTGGTGAACTGCAAATGGCTGTCCGACCCCACGGAATTGATGTCGAGGGTGTCGGGAAGGGTCATCTTGCCCACGCGAATCTCGAAGCGGCGCACAGGAACCTTCGTCGCCAGCGTCAGCGGCCCCCGGTCCTGATCGGTCATCTCGCTGGTCAAGCCGATGATCTGGTGAATTTCGCCGCGGGCGAGATAGGGTGAAGTGCTGAGATTGGGATTGCGCACCACATCGAGGTTTGTTGCGCCGGCGAGTCCCAGCGCCTGGGAGATGCCGCGCCCCCCGGCATTTTCAAAATCGACAATCAGATCCGTGTTGTAGCGCGTGTTCGGCCACAACTGATAACCCAGGTAGAGCGTTGCCACCTCGGAGGCCTTGGTCTCAAAATCGTCAATCAGGCTGTTAGGGCCCTGGTAAGGCGAATGAAAATGTCCATGCATCTGAAAAATACTGTTGGCCTGGCCAGAGATCCAATAGCGCGCATTCTCGGAGTGCGGCGCCATGGAGAGGACAGGAGCAGTTTCCGGCTGCCGGTCGGCCGCGCCTGTGCCGTCTGCGCTGGCGTCGTCGGCAGTAAAGGAACGGAAGGCGGGCATGAGTTGGAACGAAAGCAGGGTTGGGCTTTCTCCGGCGGGCCGCGCCGCGCCCGGTAACTGCGGCTCCGGCGCGGAGGGCAAGGCGGCGGACGCCTGCGCGGCGGCTTGAACACCCGTAAACAGAAAGGCACACGCCAGAACGGCGAGCACAAAGAGCCACGGGTTGGGACGGCGGACAGGCATTAGAATGGAGAAGGGCTATACCCCCACTGGGTTAATACCATACCCCAGGTGGGTATTGTCAAGCGAGGATTTCAAACCATGTCGCATCAGGATCGCGAAAAAGCCAAGCTGCTGCAACGCGTGAGGAAACTGCGCGGCCAACTGGACGCCGTGGAGCGTACGCTCTCGGGCCACGAGGATTGCGGAGATCAGTTGATGCTCCTGGCCGCCGTCCGCGGAGGCGTCAACAGCCTGATGGCCGAGGTGCTTGAGACGCACATCCGTTTCCATCTGGTGGACGGAGCCAAGGAGCAGATTGCCCCCGAGCTGGCCGAGGACCTGATCGACCTGGTGCGCGCCTATCTCAAATAGAGCAATCCGCGTCATAGACATTGGACGCCATAGCGGCGCAGCGGATGCGCGCCCGCTGGCGGTAGTCCATGCCTATCCTAGCGGTCTGATTGCACCGTAATTGTGAACGCCGGTTGAATGCTTGCGGCCGCTGACAACCAGGGGCTACTGGCTAAGAATTCTCAACAAGTAATCCCGGCTTTGGCCAGAGCCTCTTTCAACCCCTTCATGCTGATGCGGCTTGAGGCCTCACCAACGCTCATGGTGCTGCCGGGTTCGGGCTTGCCGCCGTGCCAGTGCGTCTCAAGGCTCACGGCGTAGTGATAGCCATCGTGCACGAAGGCGCGGAACTGGCCCACCCAGTCGATGATGCCCCCACCCACGGGCGCCCATTCAGCCTTGCCGTCGGGATTGCGAATCGTGTCCTTGCAATGGCAGTGGCCGATGCGATGCTTGGGCAGCAGTTTGTAGTCGTCGGGGTAGGGCGTGTCATTCGGGAAGGTCGCAGAGTTGCCCGGATCCCAGTTGAGCATGAAGTTGGGCTCGCGAATTGCCGCCAGTATCTCCGCAGCTTCCTTGCCGCTACCGGTGTTGCAGGCCGGTTCGTTTTCGAGCAGTAGGATCAGGTTGTGCTGGGCGCAGGTGCGCGCCGCCTCGCGCACTTTATCGTTAATGGCCGCGCGATACGGCTTGGGATCGTCGAGCCGCCAGAAATCGAAACAGCGAATGCGATCGGTCTGGAAGGCCTTGCAAAGATCGATGCAACGTTGCAGCACCGCGTCCTGCTGCTTGAAGTCGAAGTCGGCGTGGAACTGATCGCGGCGCGGCCCCTCCTTTGACATCGGCGCACCTTGCCAGTGGACCTTGAAAAGCGGGCTCGCAATGTCGGTCACGCGCAGCTTGTACTTTTCCAGGATTTGGCGCGCGCGATCCACCTCATCGGCGTTCAGCTCGGTTACATTCTTGTTCCACATGCTGCGAATCTCGATCCATTGCAGGCCGAAGTCGTTGGCCGCAACCGAGCAGGCGTGATCGAAGTCCGCGGAAATCTCATCGTTGATCACTGAAAGGCGAAAGGAGCAACCTGAAGCAGCGGCGCGCACCGTGCGCGGCAACGTCGCCAGCGCACCCGCACCTGCCAGGCCGCCAAGAAATTCCCGGCGAGATGAAGACATAAGACAGTTCCTCCACAGATTTGGAGCGCTGGTGAACGGCGTTCCTGTTGCGGAAGCGATTATAGACCTGCAGGACACCGGCCTTCACCCGCAGCCGCAGGTACCGCCGGTCTCCTGACCGGCTGTAGTGCGGGCGTCCTCGCCCGCACACGCCCAAGGATCACTACGAAATCGTTCGGTCAGAAATCTACTTGCGCGAATACTGCTTCGTCACCCCCGTCCGCGTGTTGGTCACCGAGAAACTTCCGTCCGGCAGGGCCACCACCTTCAACGCGTGCCCGTCGCCGTCGCCCTTGGGATTGGCGATCAGCCACTCGGGGCTGTTATGCGCAGCGTCGGAATCTTCGGCCGTATGCAGTTGCCACAGATCGATTAGCCCGGGGCTGTCGTGCACGATCTGCCACGCCGCCGGCTTGCCGGCCTTGTGCGCGCCGTTGTTCATAATGGCCACGCGGGGATGTACGGCGTCGACGATGGCCCGCGAGTTCGACCAATCCATGCCGTGATGCGTGACCAGATAGAGATCGATCGTTCCGATAGGGTTGTTCGGGCACACCAGCGCCACTTCTTTCTTGCCGGTCAGGTCGCCCAGATCGAGAAACTTGAACTGGCCGAAGGTGACCAGAATCCCCGCAGACCGCGAGTTTTCCGTAGGGTCGTCGGGCCACGTGTGCTCGCCGGCGCAGTAGGAGTTGGGCGTCGGCGCGATGCCGGGAATCGCGCCAATGCGCTCGCCGTCTGCCGTCAGCACCACCACGCTCAGCCCATCGATGGGGATGGTATCGCCAGGATGCACGATGCGCCGCTGATGCCCCGCAATAGCCTTCACGTAGATTGCGTAGTTGTTGCGCGTGTCGGCTGCGTCTTCGCGGTTCTCGCCGTGGTCAAGGAACTCGCCCACCTCAACGTGCGCTACCAGTTCGGGCACGCCGCCCACGTGATCGTCGTGAAAGTGCGTAATCAGCACATGGTCGATGCGCTTGATGCCGGCATCATGCATCGCGGCCAGAATGCGCTCTGCATCGCGGCCGTTGTTCCCCGGCCAACCCGTGTCGACCAGCAAAGACTCGCCGGAGGGCGCGACAAGCAGCGTGGATTGGCCGCCTTCAACGTCGATAGAATAAATGAGCAGAGGTCGGGAGCCGGTTTGCGCGTGAGCTGCTCGAGGCGGGTAAACCGAAAGTTGCAGGAACGCACATGCCGCCAAGCTGGAAACCAAACACGCGATCAAACGAAATGAGCGAAACGATGGTCGCATCGAATAAGTCATGGCAACCGAAGTGTAATCCACCGGTGCCAGTTCGGAACAGCGCAAATATGTGGACCGAGCGTCATTTTTGCCCTCCCGGCGGGTTCTCGCATAGACCCATCTGCATCCAATTCCATGAAGATCATGGCTGCGAGAATCGAAGATTACGCGCTCATCGGCGACATGGAATCGGCTGCGCTTGTCGATCGCAGCGGCTCCATCGACTGGCTTTGCTGGCCCGACTTTTCCTCCGCCGCATGCTTTGCGGCGCTGCTGGGCACCGAAGAAAACGGGCACTGGCAGATTGCGCCGGCCGAGGGCAAATTCACTGCAACGCGCCGCTACGCAGTTCACACGTTGGTTCTAGAAACCATATTCGAACAAGAAAGCGGCGCCGTGAAGCTGACCGATTTCATGCCTCCGAAGGGCAGGCATTCCGATGTCGTGCGCATTGTGCAATGCCTGCGCGGAACCGTTTCTCTGCGCATGGAACTCGTATTGCGCTTCGATTATGGCCGCACCGTGCCCTGGGTCACGGGCATCAACGACGGCATGCGCGCGGTTGCAGGACCCAACCTCGCCATTTTGCACGCGTCGGTTCCTGTGCATGGCGAAAACCTGAAAACCGTGGCCGAATTTACGATGCGCAAGGGCGAACGTGCCTGGTTCACGCTTACCTACGGTGCCTCGTACGAGCCCGATCCCAAGCCCATCGACGCGCAGCGTGCACTTAGCGGCTCCTTGCGCTTCTGGCGCAGTTGGAGCCGCCGGCTCAAGTACAAGGGAGATTATCGCGATGCTGTCGAGCGTTCTCTCATCACGCTCAAGGCCCTCACCTACCGGGTCAGCGGGGGCGTCGTGGCTGCGCCCACCACTTCCTTGCCGGAGCGAATTGGCGGAACTAGAAACTGGGACTACCGTTATTGCTGGCTGCGCGACACTACGTTTACCTTGCTCGCGCTGATGAATGCGGGGTACTTCAACGAAGCCCAAGCCTGGCAGGACTGGCTGCTCCGCGCGCTTGCCGGCAGCCCCGACCAGGTACAAATCATGTATGGGCTGAATGGCGACCAGCAACTTGTGGAATGGAAGGTGAATTGGCTTCCCGGCTACGAGGGATCGCGCCCGGTTCGCGTCGGCAATGCGGCGTCATCGCAATTGCAGCTCGACATCTATGGCGAGGTGATGGATTCGTTCTTCCACGCCCAGCACGGCATGAGACGGCACAACGAGAACGACTTTCGCGTTCTCGCACTGCTCCTTGAGCATTTGGCAGCCATTTGGCAGAAACCCGATCACGGAATCTGGGAGACGCGCGGCGAACCGCAGCACTTCACCTACTCCAAGATGATGGCCTGGGTCGCCTTCGATCGCGGCGTGCTGCTCGCCGAGCAATTGAAATACGACGCTCCCATCGAGAAATGGCGAACCATTGGCGACTCCATTCATAAGGAGATTTGCGAGAAGGCCTGGAACAAGAAGAGAAAGAGCTTTGTGCAGGCCTACGGTTCGAACCAGCTCGATGCCGCTTTGCTGCTGATGCCGGCCGTCGGTTTCTTGCCGGTCAGCGACCGCCGAGTCAAGTCCACCGTGCGCGCCATCGAGCGCGAATTGATGTGTGACGGTTTGGTGATGCGCTACAACACCGCGAAAGCGCGTGACGGATTGCCGCCGGGCGAGGGCGTCTTCCTGGCATGTAGTTTCTGGATGGTGGCCAGCCTGAAGGCGGTGGGACGCGCGCGTGAAGCAAAAGCGCTCTTTGAGAAGCTACTCAAGCTGCGCAACGACGTCGGGCTGCTTTCAGAAGAGTATGACGTGAGCGGCAAGCGCTTTGCCGGCAATTTTCCGCAGGCGTTTTCGCACATCGCCCTGGTGAACGCCGCCTTCTATCTGCAGGATGGCAAGAGCGTGCGCAACCGCGCCCATCGCGATGGTGTCGCGAAAGGCCACAACTTCAGTCGTGCCGCAAAAGCCCAAAAATCAAGGCGGGCTTTAGTGTCTGCGTGAGAACGCCGTTGGCCCTTTGCAGCGGCGGTCTTGTTTTGAGTTTTTGCCGCCGGCGGCGGTGGTTCTGTTCAGGCTGCCCGCATGGCGTGCAGCCGGGTGATGTTGTAGGCCAAAGTGGCCAAGGTG
>Ga0074046_10003426_pt1 | contig 13282 bp, 8 predicted proteins | sample BogForMeECP23OM3_FD_94441 | JGI IMG/M metagenome (GOLD analysis project Ga0074046, IMG submission 94441) | Bog forest soil microbial communities from Calvert Island, British Columbia, Canada - Bog Forest MetaG ECP23OM3 | ecosystem: Environmental > Terrestrial > Soil > Wetlands ...
GCATTGTAACACGTGATGGAATAAGGGCTTTCCGTTTTTCGTGCAAGACCAACTTCCTTTAAGTTGAGCGTATGGGGGTCGTTCCGTGGTTACCCGTTTGTGATGATCTTTCTTGCCGGGGTAATAGTTGACCAACCTGAGAAGCGTTGCGCCGGAGCGACTCCGCGATGTTGGTCACGCCGGTTCCATAGGCAGCCGATTGTCGCATTTCTGAAGGCGGCCATCATTTCGGGACCGGAACGTATGCGGATCCGGCTGGCGTCCTCGCCCATCGTGACGTCACGCACGTAATGAGAACGATTCTCGATCGACCAGTGCCCCCGAACCCATTGGGGCAACTGAGCCGCGTCCGCCGCCGGCCGAGAAACACTGGTGATGAAGTAGCGGACTTCGTGCGAGGTCTTGTCGTCCTTCACCACTCCGCTCTCGACCTGTCCGGCCTGGGCAACACCGGGCCAATCCAGATACTCGTTCAACGCCGTCGTCACCTTCAACGTGCGACGCTCGCGACGACCGTGTCCTTTGTCGAGGGTCGTCACCGTGTCCATGGCGTGATCCCAGATTCGTTGCTGCCGAGGGGGAAAAAGCCCCTTTCGCGGGAGGGGCGAAGGCCAGCTCGATCTCGTGGAGGAGCGTCGGTTGGTTGTCTTTGACGAACACCAGGTAGTCGCCCCTCGCGTCTATCACCTGCTGACAGAAATCGCGCTGGCAGAACATGGCGTCGCCGGTGACCAAGCGCCCTTCGAGGACCAAACCTTCGAGCAACCGAAGGGCTGCGTTGTGCTGGTTGGTCTTCTCCTCGCCGCCGTTGGGCACAGCCGCCTGCGCCAGCGTCAGACCCGATTCATGGGCCAGCAGTGAGAGCAGGTGCACGGCTTTCTGTAGGCCATCGAAGCTGCCTCGGGCCGACTTGCCGTCGAGGGCGTAGGCTTCCGGCGGTGACGGCTCGGCGGCCTTGGGTCGGATCGGCAACGACTCAACCCATTGCGTCAAAGCCTGCTCGAACGCCTTCACGTCCAAGGCGATCAGAACCTTGCGGATGCCTCCCATCTTCGGAGGCCGGCGGGTGGAGCCGAGTCGGTGCATCAGCTTGATGTCTTGGTCTTGGCCCCATTGACCAATGGCCGCGTAACTCCTTGCGCAACACATGATGGCGCAACACGCTAAGGCGAGGACGGCCGACAGGGGATGTCGGCGTCCATGATGACTGTGAGGGTCGGGAACTGTAGCGAGAAAGGAAAGCAGACCGCTCGCGGTACACGCCTCCATGTCACTCCTCCATGAAGTATTATCCCGGTGAAAAGCGAACTTCCATGCCAACAGAACCTTCTCCTATTCCTCCAGATTCAATTTGTCAATAGTCCTGAACGGGTATCTTCTTGATAAGTCAGGGCCATTCAGATAGCCTCATTTACTGAGGACAGGCTGCTTACTCGGGCTGGGGCGCATCCGGTGTAGGGATTCCCGTCCGGACCGTCTCGGTGGGCGCGACCGATCCGCGGGGACGCCAGGCAAGCGGAGCGGGCCGTGATCGAGGCCCCGACAACGGCTGAGCAAGGTCAACGTCGTCCTGAATCCCGAATCACACCCAGGGTACGGAAGAAGTCATGACGCCCGAGACGCACGCGACCCCCAAGCCCGGCCCCGACACGCCCTTCGAGATCGGCCTCGTGATGGCCGGAGCCATCTCCGCCGGCGCTTATACGGCCGGGGTGATCGACTTTCTGATCGAGGCGCTGGATGAGTGGGAGAGCGCTAAGGCGTTCGCGCGCGAGCACCCGGACGACCCGAAGGCGCGGGAATGCCCGATGCATGAGGTCAGGCTCAAGGTCATGGCGGGGGCTTCGGCCGGCGGCATGACCGCCGGCCTCGCCGCCGGGCTGCTCGGCATGAAGTTCCAGTCCGTCACCGTGCAGCCGCCCCCAGACGGCCCAGCCGCCCCGTTGAACAACAACCTCTACCGGAGTTGGGTCAACTCCATCGACATCGTGCCGCTGCTCGGCGCGAGAGACCTCGACGGCAAGACCAACCTCCCCGTCCAGTCGGTGCTCGACTCCTCCATCCTCGGGGACATCGCGAGCGACGCCTTCCGGTTCGAGCGGCCCGATGATCGCCTCGTACGGCCGTATGTAGCCGACCCATTCCACGTCTTGCTCACGGTCACCAACCTCCGGGGCGTCCCCTACGTGCCTTCCCTGGCCAGCGTCGCAAAATCCATGCAGGAATTTCAGAGATACCAGATGATGATGCATGCTGATTGCATGCACTTCATCCTCAGTCGAAGCGAGCCGGAGGACAAAGGAGCCTTCTGGCTGAAGCCTTACGACTTCACGAATCCCGAGACCTGGGGCGTCTTGCAGGCCGTAGCGTTAGCGACGGGAGCATTTCCTGTTGGGCTGGCACCCGTCCTGTTGAAGCGGTCCCCGTCTCAATACGGCTCACGCCAGTGGGCGATGCCAGGGCCGTATGAAAAGGAAGGGCATCACTACTGCGAGTACTGGCAAACGATCCCGCCCTACTGGCCCGCGATCGATGCCGCCGTGAGCGAAGCGGCCAAGGGTAGGAATGAGTTCTTGTACGAGTTTCTCTCCGTCGATGGCGGTGTAATGAACAACGAGCCGCTGGATCTGGCCCGCCAGGCTCTGACCGGGCCGGGTGGCACTGATCCGTGCGCGGGCAATCAGGCGACTCGCGCCGTGATCATGGTCCTGCCTTTTCCCGAGACCGCCCCGTTCGGGTCGGAGTACGTGGGCCGGGCCAGTCTCGTCAAGCTCCTCGCCACGACCTTCAACGCCCTGATCAGCCAGGCCCGCTTCAAGCCGCAGGAGCTCGCGATGGCGGATGATCCGGAGGTTTACAGCCGGTTTCTCATCGTCCCTCGCCGTGGGTTCCGAGCCGATGGGACCCTCAAGCCGTTCACCATCGCCTGTGGGTCGCTCGGGGGCTTCGGTGGCTTCCTCTCACGCAGGTTCCGCGAGCACGATTATCAGCTCGGCCGCCGAAACTGCCAGTGGTTGCTCAAGCAGTACTTTGCCCTTCCCTCCGAAGGAGACGAGCGGAACAAGCTCTTCGACCACTGGACGTCCGAGGCCCGCGCGAAGCATAGGATCCTCAAGGCAGGCCGGGGCGGGCTGAGGGACGGGAAGGAAGTGGTTCTGCCGATCCTGCCGATCATCCCACTGATGGGATCGGCGGTCCCAGACGTGCCCGAGCCCAGGTGGCCGACCTTCACCGAGGCTGAGCTTGCCGCCCTGAAACCGAAGCTCCAGGACCGCCTCGGTCGCGTCGTCAACGCCTTGGTCAACCAGAACGTCGAGGGCTACCTCTGGGGACCGCTGGCTCGCTGGGCGTTGAAGTCCGGCTGGTGGTTTCAGAGGAGCTCGGTCGTCGACACGGCCATGGCGACCATCCGCAACGATCTGACCATACGGGGGCTCATAGGTCGGTAGGTGTACGTGGCCACTAGACTTCCGGCCTCGGGCTGGTTTGTACCATGGTTCCGACGACCCTACACCGCGACCGCATACATTCGAGCGCTTCACGCACGGGCTGCATACTAGACAGGGCCTCAGGCCGATAAAGCCGAGCTTCGCACCAGTCGAGATAGATCTCGGACGCGTGTACGTTAGGGTCCGGTGGCTCATTTAGAATTTTCAACAACCCGATAGAGGGCTAGAAACTCGACGTTCGTTGACGTTGTCGTAAAAGGTTACCACGCAAGCGTTTGCAGCGGATCGACTCGCGTAAGTGCGTGTAGCCAAACCACTTACGGCGTCACGGTTTTCGGCCTGTTTTTAGCCCCTTGTCGGGTCGTTGAGAATTTTCGTTCTGGGCATCAGTCCGGCTCCCTTGTTTTGCTTCAGCCGGAAATGGAGAGACCCCACGTCCGAGTTATACTACACTCGGCAGGAGTCCCTCCCATGTGAAAGGCCCGCAAGAACTACACGCCCGCCGAGAAGGTCGCCATTCTCCGGTGCCATCTCATCGACCGGGTGACCGTGTCCGACCCCGGCGACGAGTACCAGTTGCAGCCCAAGCTGTCCTACCTCTAGCAGAAACAGTTTTTGGAGAACGGCGCTGCCGCCTTCGAACGCAAGAACACGTCCCCCAAGAGCCAGCTTCAGCGGAACATCACCGCGCTGCTGGAGAAGCGCCGTCCGTCTGTAGGAAAAAATTCAGATTCCGTTGCCACTTGGACGAGTTGTTAGAAAGGTGTGGGCGCGTGCCCAAGGCCAAGGGTGGCAGGATTGGGAGGGAGGGAGCCTTTGAAGGAAGTCGCATTTGGCAGTTGTTGGAGGCCCCGGCTCTTTACGGCCCTGTCCGTCCTAGGACTAATGAGTTCCGGGAGGCCAGCGGTCCAGGGGCAGGTCCCATCGCGGGATGCGTCCCTCGACGCAGTACCCCCGCTCCTGAACGGGCCGGTGCCGGCGAGGCCGGCGCCCAGGACATTACCGCCCGACGTCCTGCGGGCCTCGACCGGACCCGAGACGAGCAAGGTGGACGTGGCTACGCCCGGCCGACCCAGGGTCGTCATCACGTACGAAGGGACAGCGTCGCCGGGGCTCCGGGTCGTCCTCAATGGGTTGGGCTCAAAGGCCGGCGACCTCAAATTCCAATGGAAGCAGATCGACGGCCCTCAGGTCGCGTTGGAGGGGGCGACGACCCCGACGGCCTGGTTCATCATGCCGCCGGGTGGGGCGTCGCTCCGGTTCGTTTTGGTGGCGATCAACAGCGCGGGCGTCGACTTGGGCACGGTCACCATCATCCCGTCCGGCAAGACCGCAAAAGGTCCCGAAGTCCTGATGCCACGGGCCGACGCGGGCGACGACCAAATCGGAGTTGTCGGCCGCCAGATCACCCTGAACGGCGTTCGCAGCGAGCCCCGAGGCCAGATCAGTTACCGGTGGATCCAGATCGCTGGGGCGCCGGTCCGGCTGGCGATCGAGGACCAGTACATCTTCTCCTTCGTCCCGGAGACGCCCGGCCTCTATCGATTCGCCCTGGTCGTGGGGCATGATGGGGACGTCTCGCTGCCGGACTTTGTGGACGTGACGGTCAAAGGGTCGGACCTGGTCAACAGCCAGCCAGCGGAGTCCGGAGCGGCGACCGCCTCACGGACGCGGCTGATGGCCGCAGTCGCCCACTCGGGCCTGGCGTCGATCGATGGCGGTCCCGCCCTCGCGCCCGAGCTCGTCAAGGCGTTCGAATCGATCGCCGATCGCACCTCGCTGTACGGGACATTCTCGGAGCTCTACAGCGAGATGTCGCGCCGGCTCGACTCATTGATCCCGCCCGACGAGGTGCGCAGGAGGGCGTGGATCGACAGATTCTTCGCCCCGTTGACGTCCCGTCTCACCGCCGAGATGAGCCTGCTCGGTGTCGATCTTCTCACCAAGGAAGGTCGGTCCTCGCCCCTCAGCCCTGCCCAACAACAAAAGCTTGCGGAATTGTTTCGGGAGATCGCCGACGGTGTCCGTCCCCCTACAGCCGACGGCGAGCGTAGAGAGTCCCTTGGATCTCGGGGTTGAAGTAATTGGGGTTGATTTCTCCCTTTGCGTGAGGAGGTCGATGCGATGTGCCGCTTCTGGTTCCAGGCCACCTGCCTTGCCGTGGCCCTGGTTGGTTTGAGCGCCTGGGGCCCCGGGGCGACGCCCAGCGCGGGGCAGACTGTTCCGTCGGCCGGAGCCCTGACTCCTTGGGTCCCACTCGTCGACGCACTGCGCGAGACGATGCGGAGCGGCCGCCCGTCGGTCGTGATCGTGACGAAGCGGACCGACCCTGGTTCGCAGGCGCTGCGAGCGTCTCTCCCCGGTAGCTTGCAAGCCCTCTCGATCAAAGGCCTCGTGTTAGCCGAGATGGACACGGAGACATTCGGCGACCGAGTCGCGCGGATCGGGATCACGGAATTCCCCACCGTGCTGGTCTATGGACGGGGCGGCCCTGATCGAGGGCTGACCCTGATGGGCCACTTGTCCAAGCCTGGTGGCGCGAACGCCGTCGCCGCGTGGGTGGGCAAGCTGCGGCCAGCGGTCGCCGCACAGCCGGCGGACCCGGCCGTGGTCCGGACCAATCATTATCCAGGCGACCAGCAAGCCCCGTCCCCCCAGGCCCCGCCCGTCGCCCCGGCCCCCTCCGCGCCCGTGACCTACGCGGCGCCGCCGGTCGTGCCGGTGACCCCGGTCTATACCGCCCAGGCGCCGCAACCCGTGATGGTGTCGCCACCGGCGGCCCCGGTCGTGGTCCAGCCACCAACGCAGACGATCGTGATGGCACCCTCGCCCCCGCCCAATATCGTCTTCGCCGCGCTCACGGCGGCCGCGCCGGTAGCGATGGCTCCTGCCCCAGCCGCTCAGCCGAGCCAACTTTTCCTGGCTCCTGCTCCGACAGCGGCGGCGCCTGCTCCGACAGCGGCGGCGCCCGCTGCTTTCGCTCCGGCGGCGGCGCCCATGGCCTTCGCCCCGGCAGCGGCGGCGCCCGTTGCTTTCGCTCCGGCGGCGGCGCCCATGGCCTTCGCCCCAGCGGCGGCGGCGCCGGCGATGGCTCCCACCGTGATGGCCCCCGTCGCCGCGGCGCCGACGGCCGGGTTCGTGACTCTGATTGCCCCATCGCTGCTTAACCGGCTTCTTGGGGCGATCGGAGAGCACCTCCTGACCAAGAAGCAACCCCGGATCCAGTTGAGCCAATCGCCCGCGCTGGCTCCCGCGCCCACCGGCATGGCGTATGCCCCGGCGCCTCAAGCGTATGCTCCGGCGCCTCAAGCGTACGCCCCGGCGCCTCAAGCGTACGCCCCGGCGCCTCAAGCCTATGCCTCCGCTCCGAGTGTCAGCGCCCCTGCCCCCGCCGAAGCACGGGCTCCTTACCCCGCCCCATCGCCTCAGAGCTCGGGTCACGGGTTCCTCGGGTTCTTCCACAAGGGGGATTGACGCGACGCCGCTCCGGTGGCGATCGCTTCGAACGCAACGAGGTGTCGCTGGCTGATCGAGCCTGCGACACCTCGTGGTTTAGGAGAGCGGTCAGAGCCCGGCTCGATTAGTTGACCTTTGGCATGACCCGGAACTGGACGGAAGTGGCACGCTCGAAGCGAGGTGCGCGTATGTCTTGCGTACCACCCGTTTGCGATCCGTCCTCCTGCGAGTCGGCGTCCTGGATTTTATCGCCCGTGGGGACGAACCTCGGGTCGCTAACCGCCTGCGCGTCTACAAAGACGCGGTATTCGGCCCCTTGGTTAACATCGCGCGACAAGCCGATCTTCACCGTGTAGATGCCGTCTCCGGCTTGCTGGTCGGGCGCCGCGCCATTGTCCAGTAGCGAAATCGCAATGCGGCGGATCGGGCTGTTGGAGTTCTCCTCGATGCGCTCAGCAAACCCGGTGACCACGGCATTCTTGATAGGCAGCCCCGCCCGCACCTGAGCCTGGATCAGAGCGGTGTCGACGCTGCCAGCGAGCGTCCCACGGTAGGCTGTTGTATCCTTGTCTTTGGGGATTTCTTGCACCAGCGAAGCGACCACCTGATTGCTCGGATTCAGGGTGCCTACAGAGAAGGTGTAGTGAATGAAGTCGTCGTTAAATCCTTCTCTTGTCACGCCGGTCTTTCCCGGGGAGGCCAGCAGATCGTCGTAGACCTTGAGGACCGGCGTGTACCAACCCTCGCCGAGGCCCCCTTGGTCGAGAGACTTCAACTGAAAAACCAGAACATTGTTGGTCGATAAGTCGGGGAGGACGGTCAAGTCCTCCTCCAGCGCCTCGAACCATTGACCTCGATTCTCCTCGATCTCTTTTCGCCCCTCCTCATTGGTGTATTTGCCGATCTTGAAGCCGATTCGCGGTAGATAGCGAGGGTCCTTTCCCACGAAATCCAAGTTGGGGAGGGGCTGCGAGAGACCCACGATCAGCTCGTAACTCGACGTGCCATCGACGTAGAATGGCTGCAACACGAGGTACTGTCGATTGAACTCGTTCGAGTAGAGCTTCCAGGGACGGTGCCGAACCCGTACGTTCGCCAGTCGCTCGTAGAGCGTCTTCTGGATCCGTGGTCCGCCCGCGGCGGCAGCCGCGGCTTCTTGGTCGGCATCGTCCTTCGGACCTTCGAGTTTCTTGATTTCTTTCTCGTATTGCTGGTCGTAGGAATCCTTGAGCGGTTTGATCTCCGCTTTCTTTGCCTTGATCTTGGCGTCCGCGACCTCCAGGGCTTTGGCGTCGGTGTTTGACATACGTTTCCGCTCCGATTGGAGCCCATGCAGCTCATCTTCCGCCTTCGCGAGCTTGGTTCCCTGTTGAGAGGCGGGAATGTCAATTCGCCCCTGTTCGGGGATGATCACCCAGTTCCCCTGGGTCTGCTCATAGGCGAGACGTTGAGCCACGGCGCCGACCTCATCGATGTCCGTGATGGTGAGGACGCTCCCGGTCGTCAGGTGCGAGAGGTCGCGCAGAAGCGGAGAAATCGTCGCTGTCCCGACCAGACCGATGTCGAACCGGATATCGGTTCTCTCGCTCACCTTGTCGGAGAGCTTCTTTGCCTCGTCCTCGACACTCGGGTCTAGGCCGCCGGGAGGTACAAGCAGGGTGATGTTTTCGAGCTTCTTGTCATCGATGGCCTTGGACAGCTCTCGAAAGACCTGGACGACTCTCTCCTTGCGGCTCTCAAGATCTTTGGATTTCTCGGACTGATTGAACTTTGAGATCTTCAGGATCTCGTAATCGTCGGCGGGGTTGAGGCCAACCTCGATGTCGGCTCCCGTGGCGCGAAGCGGCAGGTAGATTTGCACTTTGTCCCTGTCGGAGAGACGTTTGAACTGGCGCACACCATCCAGGCGCAGTCGCTCATAACTGTCAAGGTCCATGGCCTGGGTTTTGACCTTGTCTGGGCCTTGGCCCGAGATCGACTCCGCAATCGGTGCCGGCGCAAAGATCACGGTAGGCTTGCGTTCTTTCTTGTCCTGGGAGCTGGCGGTGAGCTTCAGAGGGTCTCTGCCGGTCACGGCATCAGAGGCGATATTGCGGACGACCTCCTTTGTATCTGCGGTTGGGCTGTCGGCAATCTTGTTCTCGCGCAGGAACTTGATCAACAAGCTGTTGACTCTGTCGATCCTGTCGGCGGTATCCTCACCGACAACCTTCCCAGCCACCTTCACGGCCTCCTGGCGCAGCTTGTCGATCACGTCGGCGGTGAGCGGGTCGTTCAGCAAGAATTCGACGACACGCTCCGCAATCTTGACCGGGGGCGGAGCGACATCGAGCGCGTCTTTGGCGACAGTGCGGAACACACCCTCCGCGAGCTGGCGGAGAATTCTCTGATTGACGTCGTCGATCGGTTTGCCTTCCGCCTTGAGTTTGAGGATCTCGGACGCATCGGGAAGGCGACGGAGTCGCGACGCCACCCTGCGCACAAGCCCTGGTGGGACGGCGTCTTTGGGCGCGGTGCTGGCGACGGCCGCGGCATCGGCAGTCTCGCTCCAGCTCGCCCTTTTGTCGGTCACAAATCGACGGACAAGCTCTAAGCAGGGGTCAGCAGCGCTGCCAATGAACACTTGGTTGGGAGCGTTGGGATTGTGATCGCCGGGGCGTCCGGTGCATAGTTTGCCGGACCAGGAATACTGAAGGTAGTTGTCCATCAGGCAAACGGGTCCCCCGGAGGAGATGGGGCACTGCGGTGGGCCGACCCGGCCATTGACGATGCTGTACTCGTCAGGCAAGCCGAAAAAGTAATGGCAGAGTTCATGAGTGGGGGTCAACCTTCTGCCAACGCTGTTGGGATCGCCGACGTTCTTGGCCAGCATGTTGTAATACAGATTGAGTGCTCCTTGTGCGCCGGTGCCGCTTCCCGCCTGAGGGATGGCGAACCCTGCCCGATCTGCGATCGTTCCCAGGTCGATGACCACGTCTGCTTGCTTGATGTCCCTGACGAACGTAATCGATTCCAGCTTCACGTTCCCCAGGGTCGCCAGCTGTATCTGCTTGTTAACCAGATCAAAATACTGCTGCACGATCCGATCGTTTTCCGGTGTTCCTTGCTGGGGACTTCCCGGTTGGAAGAATTGGGCTGGAACGACTGCGGGCAAGGTGGCGTAAGTGTAGTTCAATTTGAACGACTTCGTTTGAGGATCGTACCGAGTTGGCCCCGCGGGGGCCTCAGGTACCGCCGCAACGGATGCTCCGATCGCCAGCAAGCCCACCGCAATGCATCTCGAGTTCATTCGCCCACTCCTCGGGGTTGAAGCCAAGTTCACGAGCCAATTCCGCGAAGAACGCGGCAGCCCTTTCTGCATCTGCCCATTTCCAGGCCTCAACTGGATCGGGCGGGGATCTCGCCGCAGTCTTCGCGTCCGCTTCGAGGCGGGCCGGCCGTCTAAACCATGCCGACTAGGATGAATTGTAAGGCCTTGTTAGGTGGAAAACTATGGTATACTATCGTAAGCCTGAAGGAAATCCGGCGACCGGCGAAATTGGGCCAATCGCGCGGATTATATCGGCAGTGAGGTTTGGCAGACGGTGGAGGGAGCTGCGTCTCAGACTGTCGGAAGGAGCCGCGTTTCAATCACGAACCAGAGGTCGTATACCATGAGAGGCGCGTGTAACCTGAGGCGACTTGCGGGTTTGGCCGCCCTCGCGTTCGCCGGCGTCAGTCAGGACCCCGCAACGGCCGAGGCTGGATGGCCCCACAAGGGGCAGATTGTCCAAGGGACCATGATGGCCCCTGTCCAGTATGCGCCGGTGCAGATGGCGCCGGTCGCTTATGCTTCGGCACCAGTCGCCTACGCATCGGCACCTGTCGCTGCCCAGACCTTTGCGGCTGCGCCCGTGGCCATGGCGCCCACCTACACGGCGACCTACGTGACGTACGGCACGGCCGCCCAGGCACCGGTCGCCTCGGCACCCAGGGCCGCCACGGCGGCCGCACCGACTGCCAGTGGAAGCGGCTATTACCAGTGGCAAGCGGTGTGGGTGCCGGCTAAGGGCCAGCGCTCGTCCACTGTGGCGGGCGCACCTGTCGCCGCAGCACCCGTCGCGCTGAAAACATTGCGAAGAAGCGTGGCCGAGAGAGTGCGCAGCTACTTGACCACGTATCTTAAAGATAATCCCAAGGCTACACTTGATGACTTGATCGGCGAGGCCAAGGCCAGCTACCGTACCCGCGCCGGGAAGAAGCCGACCGAGGAGCTGACGTCACCGGAAGAGAGCGATCTTCGGGCCATCGCCGAGGATGTCTTCGACACGACCGATGAAGACAGGGAAGCGAACGATGACCGATCGGCCGACCGCAGTTCCGGGCCGTTGAACACAAACGCCGCGACGCAGGTGCCAATGCTCGCCCCGACTGCGGCCTACGCCCCGGTCCAGTTGTTCGTACCCGTGGTCCACAGGTGCACCCCGTTCTGTCGCCACTGAGAGCCTGTTCCGAAAGGTAGCATTTGTTCAGAAAAACCGATCGGGCCGATAGTGTATAAACCCCGATGGTCCCGGTGTACGGCGTCCACTTCTGGAACAGACTTTGAACCTTAGGCGAGCGCCAGGTGAAAGCTCACGCAAGAACTCAAAGAGGTCCACGCACATTGGGAAAGTACAATGGGCGCCGAATTATCGGCGCTTCTCGTAAGCCACTGTTTGGTAGCACTTTCCGGTTTGTGTAGACCTGTATTGGATTTCCCGCATGACGAAGCCCGCAGAGGACCGTGTCGCGGGTGAATTCAATCCTGCCGGTCGCCTTAAAGGAGACGCAGGAGACGGGTGAGACGGTGCTTCTCCTACCTCCTTGCCGTTCGAGCCAAGGTCAGGATGGCCTGTTTGATATGCTCGGGCAGGTCTTTCCAGACCCGAACGACTTCGGACAAGTCGAAATCGTTTACGCCGCCGAAACTTGGCTCTAGAATGAGTCTGGAGGGGTGTCTGGGTTCCGAGGGCACCGCTGAGGGCACCAAGGAGGCGGGCGATTCTCCTAAAGACTTCCTCGTAACAACTTGCGGAGACTGTGAGCCGGTCTCGAAAACCGGTGTACCGCTTCGCGGTACCGTGGGTTCAAATCCCACCTCCTCCGCTAACAGTAACGACTTACGCCAACGCGGACGCATTCGCCCCTGTGGTTAGGCCCGCGACCGCTTCGGGCTACGACCCGGTTTCGCCCGGTTCGCTAGCCATTCCTTGAAAGAGCTTTGGCTTTCCATCGACGGCTGGCCAGCCAGCAGGTTCGCGACGCTGATGTCCTCGTCGATCTCCGGCCAATGCACACCGCGCCCGCCACCGATCAGCCGCCAGGAGCCCCGCTCCTCCGCCGTGGCATGCGCCAGGCGAGGATACCAAGCGAGCGGTGCAGCGATGGTGCGGCCGTCGGCCAGATCCACCGACAAGGTATCCTCGCTCACCTCGACGCGGGTGGCCAGAGCCTCTCGGGGTTCAACCGTTGAAGAACTCATTCCAACTCTCCAGCAACTGCTCTTGGTGCTCCTCGACCAGCCCGCGGATCTGGCTGATATCCTTCCTGCGGAAACTGCGGCTACGCTCCAATCGCACGGGATCGAGCCAGAACTTCGCCTCGGAGTCGTCGCGTTCGACGTGGATGTGTGGCGGCTCCGCACCATCGCCTGCGTAGAAGAAAAACCGAAACGGCCCCACCCGAAGTACTGTCGGCATGTGGCCATGCTAACGCAGCCGGGTGCAGAGGGCAACGTGCCCCACAGCAAACCAAGAGCCTGAGAGAGAGTCCTTGGTGAACTCCACAGAGCTTTGTCGTATCTCATGATGGGGAAAGGGTGCTTGGGTGGCTGGGGCTGACCGTGGGGAAGCCCCAGGGCCGAAGCCAGAGCATCTGGGGCGTCGCCTCCGGCTCCGCCACCAGCTACCCAGATCTTGGCAATTGTTCAATGGTGGAGATCATTGAGGAGTCTTAGAACGGTGGCTACATTCCATCGAGCGGTGGCCAGCTCCGATCCTGCCTACCTCAATCCGCTCGCCATGCCCACGCTTTCCTGGCACAATGGTCTTGTCTGGGGGTTCATGGATTCCGTTCACTCGATCCGTTTCTCAGGAAAACCGCCGTGCCCGCGTCGCTCCTCGACGGGAAAGCCCTGGCCCAGCAGATCCGCGAAGAGCTGGCTGGCAATGTTGCCCGGTTCCGGGACGAAACCGGGATCGTGCCCGGTCTGACAGTTGTGCTGGTGGGCAATAACCCGGCCAGTCAAGTCTACGTCCGCAACAAGCAAAATGCGTGTCAAGCCGCGGGGATGAACGGCAAGCTGCTGCGCCTTCCCGCCGAGACGGGCCAGGGCGATTTGCTGACCACGATCGACC
>Ga0074046_10003430_pt1 | contig 13272 bp, 16 predicted proteins | sample BogForMeECP23OM3_FD_94441 | JGI IMG/M metagenome (GOLD analysis project Ga0074046, IMG submission 94441) | Bog forest soil microbial communities from Calvert Island, British Columbia, Canada - Bog Forest MetaG ECP23OM3 | ecosystem: Environmental > Terrestrial > Soil > Wetlands ...
GCTCATGATCACAAGACCGCCGGTCACGCCGGTGTACGCGCTGGTCATCAGGGGATCGGCAGCCACATTCAGCCCGACATGCTTCATGGTGCAGAGTGCGCGGATGCCACACCATGCTGCTGCAAGGGCGTTCTCCAGTGCCACTTTTTCATTCACCGACCATTCGACATAATACGACCGGTCCGGCCGGGCCCGCAGCACATCGATCACTTCCGATGATGGCGTACCGGGATAGCCGCTTACAAAGTCGACACCCGACTCAAGACAGGCATGTGCAATCGCTTCGTTCCCGAGAAGATATCTTCGTTCCATGATCCCATTCCCGTACTAGTATCGTAGTTTTTTTGCACATATCCCTATCTGAAGGTTCCCGGAAGCCTGCCCATGGATTCACAACCTATAAAAACTCTGATGCAGTAGATATTAGGGTAAATTCAGTAGCTTTTGGGCCCGTAGCATAGCCAGGTGGTGCGCCCGGCTGATAACCGGGAGGTCATGTGTTCGAATCACATCGGGCCCATCAGGGTTTTTCTTTTGTTTTTCTTTCCCGATCCCGTAGTGTCCGCTTTCGCCGGGGGAACACGGAAAAGCAGCGCGTGAACATACGGAACCATCCGGGCAGGGCACCGTTCTTCTGGAAAAAAGATGAGATGGAGATCTGGATTCCGCCGTTATGCCTGGGCAAAAACGTATCCTACCACTTTTTCGAGAGCCTCAATGAGTGCCTCTTCCCCCTTCAGGTAGTCATGCATTGCCCGGTAGAGCATGAACAGGATATCGTAGCCGTACCGGTCGAGCGCCGTCTTCGGATCGACCGGGTTGAGATACGAATCCGTGAGGAACCCATCAAAACTGTACATCAGCTCGAAAAAATCCCCGTCTTCCGACAGCACGCAGAACTGGTCGGTTATTTTTTTTGACGGGTCATCGGGACGCAACGCGGCGGGTTCGGACTTCCCGAGCACGATCATCTTCTGCGGGTAGTACACCGGGTCGTAGATCTCGCCTTTGGTGTCCTGCTTGCCCATCCTGAGCATATTGAGACCGACTATTTTTACGACCGGGACCGCGGATGCACTCATCTTCGCGAGAAGTTTTGCATCATTTGTCCTGACCTTCTCAGAAAGCGTCGCGTTCTTTTCCTGCAGCTCCTCGATCTTCTTCATCAGTTTTTCAAAGCCTTTTTCTATCTCGTTCATATCTTCACCCTCATTCCGGCGGTTTTCATAAAAAGATAAGAAGGTTTTATGCTCTGCCTATAAAACCGCTCGTTTCCGCATCGGGACTTCCCCCGCATCCGGCAATAACCATGCAGGTCAGGCAACCCGTTCCCCGATAAAGAAATAGTTCCGGGCTTTTTTCAGGACTGCCCACCCTTCATAGCCCATCGGCAGGTCCTCGTTGATCACGATGCCGAGATAATCCGGGGAGCGTGCCATGACCGACCCCTCCCGGACGGATTCGGTCACTACGAAGGGCACGGTCGTATTCAGGTATCGCCGGTTGAGTTCATGGTAGATCTGTTCCGCACAGGAGTTCATCCTGCGCGAGCGGTCCTTCTTGACCGAGTCGGGAAAATCTTTTTCCAAGAAAAACGGGGTGAACGGGCGCGGGGAATAGCGGGTGATATTCACTTTGTCCGGCCGGATACGGCGGATGAGTTCAAGCGACTGGTTGAAGTCGTCATCGGTTTCACCGCAGAACCCCACGATCATGTCGGTCATCAGCGTCATTTCCGGGTACGTTTCACGGAATGCGGCAACGATCTCCTCGAAATCGGCAACTGAATACCCCCGACCCATGCGCCCGAGAACCATATCCGACCCGGACTGGACCGGCAGGTGGATGAATTTGAAGATATGGTCGCTTCCGAAAGCCTCGATGAGGCGGTCCAGATCCCTCCTGACGGTCGCGGGGTTCATCATACCGACCCGGAGCATGTAATGCCCTGGCAGGTCCCCGATCCGGTGCAACAGTTCCGGAAGCGACCGCCCGGTGTCCCGGCCATAGGAACTTACGTCCTGTGCAGTCAGCTGGATCTCCGGTGTGCCTTTCCGTACAAATGCCAGGACCTCGTCATGGATTTCCCGTTCCGGGCAACTTTTCAGGTGGCCGCGTGCGGAGCGGGTGATGCAGTAGGTGCAGGTTCCCGAGCACCCCCGGGCGATCTGGACTATTCCGACCGGCCCGTCCGGTACGGTCCTTACCTTCCGGTAGCTTTCATGGATGGATTCGGGGGGGATGACAACAGGACTGCAGACAGCCCGGATCGCCTTGAGCTGGACCGCCGGCATGCACCCGGTAACATAGAGGTTGCGCCCCCGGAACTGCGACAGACGCCTCAGCATCCGCCGCTCCGTAGGTCCGACCACCGTGCAGGTATTGATGATGATCGTGTCGGCCAGGTCTTCCGACGCCACGATCGCATTCCCGTTCTGTTTCAGGACCTCGACAAGTTTTGCCGTGTCCCCGAAATTGTAACGGCACCCGTAGGTCTCGACAAAGACCCGCCGGTCGCGAAGGAAATCTATCGCCCCTTCTCCGGAAGAATTTCCTGACGGGTTGCCCCGTGAAGGTGTCGCCATAGCACAGCTACCGGATCCATTGAACGCGATGCGATATATAGTCTTGAAGCTGGCACTTCGACCCGGCAGACGGTCGTGAGCCCCCCGCCAGCGGGCATTCAAGAGAGAGGGACACCATCCGGAGGTGCAGGGAGTACCAACCCGGCAAAGGGTACCGGAAAAAACCGGTTTCACGACGCAGTCGGTTGTGAACGCAACCATTAACCGATTGTACCCATAATCTGTTAACCATGATAAAGATCGGGCTGCTCGGCTGCGGCAATATCGGGCATATTATTGCAACGCATGCCAGCGGCTTCGAGATCTCTGCCGTATTCGATAAGGTGCCCGGACGGGCACAGGAGATCGCAGCGATCTCAGGGTCACGGGTCTACAAGGACTTCGGGTCGTTCATCAATGCAGATATTGATATTGTCGTAGAAGCGGCGTCTGTCAGTGCGGCAAAGGCCTATGCGATCGAAGTCCTGACCCACCGCAAGGACATGGTCATCATGAGTGTCGGCGCCCTGACAGATGCGGAATTCAGGGAGAAGATCCGTACGGCTGCACAGGCATCCGCAAAAAAGGTCTACGTCCCCAGCGGGGCAATCTTCGGGCTCGACAATCTCAAGGTCGGGCGGATTTCCACGATCAGCCGACTGCTCCTCAAGACCACCAAGAGCCCGGCGTCGCTCGGGATTGAAGCAGACACAAAGAGGAGGATCTTCAGCGGCAAGGCCAACGAGTGCATCAAGGCGTTCCCAAAAAATGTGAACGTCTCGGTTGCCATGAGTCTCGCGGCCGGCCAGGAAACCGACGTGGAGCTCTGGGTCGACCCGTCGGTAGACCGGAACGTGCACGAACTCTTCTTTGAAGGGGATTTCGGGGAGGCCTACATCCGGGTGACCAACTTCCCGAGCCCCGACAACCCGGCCACGAGTTACCTTGCCGCCCTCTCCATCCTCTCGCTCCTCGAAAAACTGAGTGACCCGATAGTCCTCGGGACATGACGAAAAAGCCGGTGGCAGCAGTCATGGTTTCAGTCGATTACCTACTGAAGTTTATAGAGGAAGATGCACCGGGAGGGGACATCACTTCGGACGCAATCATACCGGATGTCACCTGCCGGGCTGCGATCCGGGCCGAGCAGGCCGGGATCATTGCAGGGCTTGAGGAAGCGTCCGCACTCTTCTCCCATTTCGGCATTTCTGTCGCCCGGGGGAAAACTGACGGGGATGTCGTGAACACGGGAGACATTGTGCTATCGCTCACCGGCAGTGCAAAAAAGATCCTGCTGGTCGAGCGGACAGCGCTCAACATCATCGGCAGGATGAGCGGGATAGCCACCCAGACCGCCAGGATGGCCGGCATCGTCAGGTCGAAGAACCCACACTGCCGGGTGGCAGCGACCCGGAAGACCTGCCCCGGGATCAGGGCACTCGACAAGAAGGCGGTCCGGATCGGGGGAGGGGAGGTCCACCGCATGAACCTGAGCGACGGGTTCCTGATCAAGGATAACCACCTCGCCCTCATCCCGCTCGGAGAAGCGATACATGCTGCGAAGAAGAGCACGGCCTACAAAAAGATCGAGGTTGAGGTCGAGACCCCGGGCGATGCCTTCAGCGCTGCAGCAGCCGGAGCAGATATTATTCTTTTAGATAACATGGGACCCGGGCAGGTACGGGAGACGCTCGCTGCGCTTGACGATGCAGGGCTGAGAGGCCGTGTAGTCATCGAACTCTCCGGCGGGATCAATGAGTCCACCATCGGGGAATATGCGGCCTGCGGGGTTGACGTCATCAGCATGGGGGCACTCACCCATACTGTGAAAAACTTTTCCGTAAATCTCGAAATTTTCCCGGAAGAGAAAAAATAGCCGGGCAGCCCGCAGTCATACTTCTGCACGGAACCTGTACGGGATCCTCTCAAATAGCCCGGGAATCAAGAGAAAAAATTAATAGTCCGAAACCACGTATGGGTGGCTGTTGAGCTTGGATGGGGGACGCTGATTCACCGGTTCCTGCGGCAGGAACTCCACCGGAACCAACACCGGAAGAGCTTGCCGGAACAGAAGAACGAAGAAAGCTGCGGGTCCGGGGGTTCATCACCCTCCTGAAGGACGATAACCTCAATTATCGCTGGCGTGCCGCAGAGGCCCTGGGTGACGAAGGGGACAGCACTGCCGTCGGGCCGCTGATCGAGGCGCTCAGCGATCCCTATGTCGACGTCCAGTGGCTGGCAGCGAAGTCCTTGGGAAAACTCGGGGACCGCCGCGCCGTGGGGCCCCTCATCAGCGCGCTGAAATCCGATGAAAAATGGATGAGGGCCGGGGCCGCATGGGGACTCGGAAAACTCAGGGACCCGTCCGCTGTTCCTGCGCTCATTCCACTGCTCGAGGACAAGAAAAAACAGGTGAGGAAGAATGCGGCGTGGGCGCTCGGCGCTATCGCGGATGAACAGGCGGCTGCCGCTCTCACAAAAATCCTTACGGACCCTGATGCGGAAGTCCGGGAGACCGCACGAAACGCCCTTGAATCGATCGGGAAGGAAAAAGCGAAGAAGAACGCGGGGAGTCTTGAACAGAAGGCGGGTTGAACCGCCGGCACCGTTCCAGCCGGTCAGGGTTCCTCAGCTGGCAGCACTGATTCCGGATCATTCACTCTGCCGGCATAATCCGGATATCCCTGCCCGAGCTTACGAGTATCTCTTTTTTCCCCTGGTACGTCTGGACAGTCCCGTACACCGATATCCGGTCCCCTTTGTGCACGGTCAGCCCTTCCGCAGCCTGTGCAGGTACAAAAACCGTCACCTCATCCAGGCTCAGGACCAGGTGCCCGCCGCTCCGGGTAAGGGTGGCCTGGCTGACGGTACCTTCGGCAGTGACAAGTTCCCCGTCCGCGGAGGCATTGGTGAACATCCGGGCAAAGGGTTGTTTCCCGACAGAATCCAGTACCAGGTGCGCCCCGATCACCACGACTGCAACACCGACCAGAAGCAGCGCTGCTACCCGTTCCTGGCGCACGAACATGATCGTGTATTGAGGACCCGGGTTTAAATTACCGACAGATTGATATGTTAACAGTGTTAACATTTTATCATGTATCCTACAACCTTACCACCCTCCTCAAAGACGGTGCTTGAGATCCTGGATGCCGGTGGCGCGATGACCCACAAGGACCTCGTGCAGAAGAGCCACCTCGCGCCGCGGACCGTGCGATATGCCCTGAAAAAACTCAAAGAGCACCAGCTCATCATCGAGAAGTTCAATTTCCGCGACGCCAGACAGATCATCTACCAGCAGAGACCTGCCGAGACGGGAAAGCTGCAACCGGCGTGCGTATGATGAAGCATACCTGTACCCTGATGCACTGTGACACCATGGTCCGGAACCTTCTGCCCCCGATGAGAGCGGAGATGGTATTCCGGCTGGTCCAGAGGCAGGGGCTCAGCCAGAGCGATGCCGCAAGAAGGCTTGGCGTTACCCGGGCCGCAGTGTCCCAGTACATCAGCCGGAAGCGGGGAGCAGGGGAAGTACAGATATCTTCCGAACTCGACAGTATCATCGACCGCTGGGCAATGGCCGTAGTAACCGGTGAGAGCGACATCAACTTATGCGATGTGTGCCAGTGCGCACTCAAAAAGTTCTGAATTACGGCTCTTTTAAAAAAATTACCCCAGCTATCCGTGGTCCGTGACAGCCTGTCATACCCGGTGGCGGCGGTACCAGATCATCAGCAGGACCGCGATGACCAGTACAGCCGCAGCAATTTTGAGATGATCGGTTTTTATTCCCGGTGATTTCACGGACGGGTTCCAGTCGTCCTCGAATACACCGAGAAAGTACTGCGCCACGGCGGGATGGTCGATAATGACGCCGGCCTCGCGGTTGAAACTGGGCGAGTTGCTGTTCCAGTTGATGCTGCTCACCAGGACGTTCCGGCCGTCGACAATGACCCCCTTGTTATGGATCTTTTCGATCCGGTTGGTATCGAGGTCTGCACACCGGGCTTCCAGGGGGATATGTTCAGCGGCGCCGATACGGTTGATGAGCGCAACCATCTCGTCGTTGTCGTTCCGGCCATCAACATTATACCAGTACGAGTCCAGCAGTACCCTGACACGGACGCCACGCCGCGAGGCATTGATGGCGGCGGACAGGTACGGGTTCAGGGCGAGGGGGGTCTCATTGGTTATGTACGCCTCCTCGATCTCGATGCTCACTTCTGCCGAGTTTATCAGGTCCGCGATCTGGCCGCTTGTATCGGGCGCAAGGACCGGGACGACCGTGGCATTATCGAACGTCCGGGGCGCGAACTCAGCGGCATATTTGACGGTCGAGGGCGATTCCGGATTTCCGGCTGCCCCGCTATAGGGGACAACTGACGGGCTTTTCATATCTGTCAGGAAAACGGTTGAGAAATAGCCGGCCAGCGCCGGGTCCTCAAGGTAGACACCCCACCCCCTGTTGCCGGTCGTCCCCGTTTCCGCAAATCCGCTGAATTTGAAATTCTCGCTCGTCAGCAGGACCGCCCTCCGGTCAATGACGGCATATTTTGCATGGTCGTAGCGGTACGGGGCGTGCACGTCTTTTGAAGAGACCATCGCAGAGACCGGGATCCCGCTCCGGTTCATCTGCCAGAGGGCATCTTTTTCTTCGGGCAAAATCCCGCCCACCGGACCACCTTCAACGAGGACCTGCACGTCAGCACCACGGTTATGCGCCGCCATGAGAGCCTCCCCCATCACCGGGCTGGAGAACTCGTACACGTTGAGCAGGATCTCCTTTGTGGCATTGTTCACGACATAAGCGAACAGCCCGTCAGAACAGTCCGGGGAGACGAACGCTGTCACCGAGACGTTCCGGAAGACCGCAGGAGGAAACCGTGACTGGCCGATCATGAGGGGGCGGGGGTCCCACCGGCCGTTTTCGAGGAAGTGGACCTGCCCTTCGCGCGGTTTCACGTCCCCCGGCCAGCTGACTTTCTGCACAAGGTTCCCGTTCTCGTACAGTATCAGCGCGCCCCGGGTGTTCGCCATGCGGAGGGTATCCCCGCTTACCACGTCCGGAATATCCGGGGACGTGTCCAGCCATTCAAAATCCGGGGGCCTGCCATGGCTCTGCTCGAACGCCTTCCCGCTCCGGGCAACCGTCGTGCTCCCGTCAATTTTTGCGCCGGCCGGGAACCGGAACCCCCCGGTCCCATCGGAGACCGTGATACCGTCAAGCGCCCCGGTCCCGGAAAGGACGATATACTCATCAGCATCATCATGAAGATAAGGATCGGGACAGAACTCAGCGATCCGGACTGCCGCCCCCGCATGCGTCACGCACAGGCAAAAAAGGATGAGCACAGGGAGGCAGCGTATACAGAGCCAGTTCATGCCATTGAAGATATAAAATTCATGATATAATAAATAACCGTTATGATCCGGCAGCAAAGACCAACGGTACACTCTCAGGAGAGACCTCTCGTAGTGAAAGTCGGGGGGAGCCTGTATAACCGGGTCCCGGACCTCGTGCCTTTCCTCCGGTCCTCAGTGCGCCCGCTCTTTGTCGTCCCCGGGGGCGGCCCGTTTGCCGACGCCGTCAGGGATGCGGGGCTCGATGATGAGACCGCCCACTGGGAGGCCATCGCGGCCATGGACGAGTACGGCAGCTATATCGCATCGCAGGGTATTCCTGCCACGGATCGGCTCGCGGTGCCGGACCTGACCGTCGTCCTCCTCCCCGCCCGCGTCCTGCGGGAGCGGGACCCTCTCCCCCATTCATGGGACGTCACGTCCGATACTATCGCGGCATGGGCAGCCTCCTCCCTCTGCCTCGACCTCCTCCTCCTCAAATCCGTGGACGGGATCGCGAGCGGGGGTGTCCTGCGGGAACACGTGGACGCCCCGCTGGCCACAGACGTGACCGACCTGCTCTTTATTCCCTATGTCCTTAAAAACCGGGTGGATACGTTCATTCTTAATGGATCGCGCCCGGAGCTGCTCCGCCGATACCTCAGCGGCGACCCGGTCCCGGGCACGCGCATCAGTACAACCTTTTAAAGGTTTCAAAAGAGATACTATAGGAATCCTTGGAGGAGCAATAATGTCAGATAAGAAGTGTACATCCTGCAGCGCTCCGCTTGCAGAAGAGGGCGCTACGGAATTCGGTTGCCCCGCGTGCGGTGTCGAGATCACCCGGTGCTACCGGTGCAGGGAGCAGAGTATCCCCTACGTCTGCCCGAAGTGCGGGTTCGGGGGACCGTGAACCATGGGCAGTGTCGCTGTCATCATGAAGGTCATGCCCGAGTCACCTGAAGTGGACCTCGAGCAGCTCAAAAAGGCACTCAGGGAGAGATTACCCGGCATCCAGGATATCAAGGAAGAGCCCATCGGTTTTGGCCTCAAGGCGATCAAGTTCGTGGCGATCGTCAACGACGCCGGCGGGGAAACAGACGCCCTTGAAAAGACCATCGGTGCCATACCCGGTGTCGAGCGGGCAGAGATCGTCGAAGTAACCCTGACATAAAACAGTTCAGGAACGTCTTTTTTTCATCCCCGGTTTTTCCCTGGGACACTTATTCTTCCATCACGGATTCTTCCAGCGCTTCGAGCACGTGTTTTGTGCTGATGCGGATCTTTTCCACGGACTCGCGGAACGCGATGACTTCCGATTCATCGATCCGGATTGCGATCGGGAAAACCCCTTCGCGGTTGATGCGGGCAGGCACGCCGATACAGACATCGCCGATCCCGTGGACCTCGCGCTTGATATAGGCGGACACGGTCAGGATGCGGTTTTCATCGGACAGCACGGTCCTGACAAGGGATGCAATCGCCTCACCGGGCCCGTACACGGTTGAGCCCTTGTTCTGGATGATCATCTGGCCGCTGCACTTCACCGACTCGATGATCTCCTTAACCGGCAGGTGTGCAAACTCCGGCAGGTTCGAGATCCTGATACCGCCGATGGTGGTCGCGGACCAGAGCGGGACAAGGCTGTCGCCATGTTCGCCGATGATACGGGTATGGACCTCGCTCACGTGGACATGGAAGTACGAAGCGATCAGCGATTTGAGGCGCATCGAGTCCAGGTGTGTCCCGAGGCCGAAGACCTGGGTGGGCTTCAGCTTCGAATATTTCAGCGCAACGCTGGTCATGACGTCGACGGGGTTGGTGACCACCAGTATCTTGGTCTCCGGAGCGATCTCGCCGATCGTCCTGGCAAGCGGGGCAATGATCCGTGCGTTGCCCATCGCAAGGTCAAGGCGGTCCTGTTCCGGCGTGCGCGGTGCTCCTGCAGTAATGACGACCACGTCTGACCCTGCAGCGTCTTTCAGGTCAGTTGTCCAGGTGACCCGCATATCCGTCCCCCGTGCAGCAAACGAGTCCCCGAGGTCCTGGGTAATGCCTTTCAAAAGAGATTCGCGCCCTTTCCTCCCATAGAGAAGGATCTCGCTGACATGCGGGATAGCGGAGATGGCATGTGCGGCAAACATCCCGACATTGCCCGTTGCACCGATAATGGTCACTTTTGCCATGATATTCGCGAATGGGGACGTGTTATCGGTCGACTGCACGTTTCTGCGTTTGCCAAAGCGCTCATCCTCCGCCCCGTTACCCCATGGGCGCCGGATGTCTGCGGTAAGTCTGCTCCCTTCCGGGCCTGAACCGGTCCCCGCAGCGACAGGTCGCCATTCCCTCCGGAATTTTGATCCCTGGCCATCGACCTCATGGGACAAGGTTTCACGGTCAGAACGCACAAGCTCCCGCAGGCCGTTGCAGCCTCAGTCAAACTTCGCCCCCCGCGTACCGACGGTTTCGGGTAACAAGTGACGCCGAGCCACCCGGGCTAGTCCCCATATACTTTTGCACACCGCCCAATAAAGGCTTCTTGCCCTGTGCACGGATGCACCCGCGATCGTCCGGAACCGCCGTCATGAGTTCAAGGGATGAACGCTTCCCCGCCGGCCCGCGCCAGCCATTCCTCCTGTATCTTCCGGGTGGCCGCAACGTCATTTTTGTCAAAAAGATCCAGCGCGGCCAGCGGGGGGACGCCCGGGAGCAGGACCGGCGGCAGCTCGAGAAGGTCCCCCTGGTACACTTCGATCACCTGCTCTCCTTCCGTCTCCGCGATCTTTACCGGGTAGCGGGTGACCGGGTGCTTCTGCATGTCCTCGAACTGTTCGAATATTTTCACCCGCCGTATCCTGAGGTACCCGCGGTTCACTTCAAGGTTGAAGGCAGACCAGAATGCCGAGGCGTACCAGGCGTCGTTCATCACGACGCGGGGCACACCGAGGCAGGCAGCGGAAAGGCCGAGCGTCCCCGCGCCGGAACAGGCATCGACAAAATACCGGGCCGGGGGATTCCCCACGTGCTGCTCCACGGCCCGGATCTTCGGGTACCCTCCGCGAGGAAACTCGATATGCAGGAGGGACTGCTGCTTGTACACCACCAGGGGGCCCGTGCGGAGCGGGAAGATATCCGCCCGTACATCGCATCCCGCAAGGAGTTCGTAGACCTTCGGGACCGTTTTCAGGTCCGGGCTGGTTATTCCCGGGACAAAACTGCCGGTCCTGACGACCCCGCGGAGTTCAGGGACCTCTGCAACGAGGCGTTCTGCCGTCTTTTTTGTCACCCGCGGCGAGAGCAGTACGAGCGATTTCTCCGTAAGGAACGGCGGGCGGTCCATGGCATACCCGGGGTGCACGAGCGGCGACCCGACAGCGATCAGCGGGTCCGTCCTGTTCAGGTCCCCCTCCGCGACCATGACTACGTACATGTGGGCAAAGACCTCGTCGATGAACCTCTTGCCGCACGAACACGGCCGGGCATACTCCAGCGACGGGAGCGGGGCACGCTTGTCAAGGATCCTCATGCTGCAGTCCGGGCAGGGGAGAAAAAGGGAGGGGAGGGTTGCTAGGACGTCCTGTGCGGATTTGACACAGTCCATCTCGCAGACAGGACATTTCATGCTGCTCCCTATGATCGTCCCAAGATAGAAAGTTTTTCAAATTTTCCTTCGGGGCATGGCTCTGGGAAGGGACGGGAAGACCTGTCAAAAGGACCAGAAAACAGTGGGCCCGAAGGGATTCGAACCCATGACCGCCCGGTTATGAGCCGGGCGCTCTGACCGGACTGAGCTACGGGCCCTTTAAACGCCCCCCACAGGGCTCGAACCTGTGACATTCGGATTAACAGTCCGACACTCTACCAACTGAGTTAGGGAGGCAGTCTCACTGCGCCTTATTAGATTCTTTCTGAGTACTTTTAAAGGTAACTACCGGGATGGGCAGGGTGTGCCGGTGACGGAGGATACCGTCAATAATGTTCATCCCGCTTCATGGCCTCGAGGCGCCCGATGATCTCCTCCAGGTCCGCGTTCAGGTGCGTGAAGAGCTCCACGGTCCGGGGAGTTACCACTGCCCCGTCAGGTGAAGCACGGATGTACCCCAGCTGCTCCAGCACGTGCAGCGAATAGCGGATGCGGTGGGAGGGCAGGTCGAGGAGCTCGGAGAGTTTCATGATGCCGATCGGTTCGTGGTCAGCTACGGCACGGGCCACCTGCAGGTGGCGGCTGACCAGTTCAGCCTCGTCCTTCATCTTTTCGAGCATTCGGTCTCCTCCATCCTCCGGATCGCCGGTATTATTCACCGGTTTTTTTATCCGGTTGTTCGTGAAGCCATGCCTTGGTCTCCCGGTATTTTTTCCGGAAATTGACCGAAAGCACCAGTGCGCCCGCGAGCAGCACGGCGACCAGCGGGAGCCGGAACCGTGCCGGGATGAGAAAAAGGGCCAGGACGGATACCGCAACGAGAAGGACGATGATATTCAGCTGTACTGCAAGCCGGTAGAACTTCCACCTGAACTGGTCTTTGGCTTTCGCATCCATCACTCGTACGTCGACCCCGGAATAAAAGTACTTGACGTTTCACTACATATATTCCCGGCAGATGGATCCACTTTCCGATACGATCAGGAAGAGCGGTGCCGACGCCTACGTCACGTATGCCTCATCGCGCGACGCAGACATGCGGTACCTGACGACATTTGTCACGAGCGACCCGTTCGTCTTCTTCAAAAAGCCCGGCAGGAACGGCGTTATCATCATCTCCCAGATGGAGACCGGGCGCGCGTCCCGCGAATCGAAGGCCACGGTCATGACCCGGACGCAGGCCGGGTTACCGGAGATACTCAAAACGGAAAAAGACCCGTTCCGCGCGACGGCACGGATGATCGCCGGCCAAGCGGGAGAGAACATTCTCGTACCGCCACAGTTCCCCGTAGCCCTTGCCGAGGCACTCAGGGAGTACTGTACGGTCGCGGTCGACAAGGGAACCGTCCTTTCCCTGCGGGCAAAAAAATCTGCACCGGAACTCCGGGCGATACGGCACGTCCAGGAGGTCACCGGGGCTGCCATGGGGCTCGCCGTGGCCCTCATCAGGAAGTCATCGGTAAAGAAGGGAGTCCTCCACCTCGGGGGAAGACCCCTCACCGCCGAACAGGTGAAATATACCATGCACTGCCACCTGCTGGAGCACGGCTGCACCGCGGTTGACACCATCGTCTCGTGCGGGGAGGACACCGCGATCCCCCACATGACCGGTACCGGCCCGCTGAGGGCTGACGAACCGGTCATCATCGATCTCTTCCCGGTCGAAGAAGAGAGCGGCTATTATTCCGATATGACCCGCACCGTAGTCAAGGGCGAGCCGTCTCC
>Ga0074046_10003431_pt1 | contig 13272 bp, 12 predicted proteins | sample BogForMeECP23OM3_FD_94441 | JGI IMG/M metagenome (GOLD analysis project Ga0074046, IMG submission 94441) | Bog forest soil microbial communities from Calvert Island, British Columbia, Canada - Bog Forest MetaG ECP23OM3 | ecosystem: Environmental > Terrestrial > Soil > Wetlands ...
CTGCGTGCTTGACGTACCGACTGTCCTTTGGCTGCTTTAGTTCCATGTTAGAGGTGTGCTACACATCTAGCCATTTGTCAAATGGTGGCAGGCTCACCTGTCGCCTGAAGGTGACAGTCCGCCGCTTGTTTCATTATCGAGCCGGAACGTACCTACTCGATTGGCTGCCAGAGTTTGCGCTTGGGGTTGTACGCGAGCATAAAGGCTACGGTACACTGTGCTGGCCATGAGTGTAATCGACGAAGTCATTGCAGCAAATGAGATCTATTCGCGCAATCACGAACTGCGCAGGCTGACGCCGCGGCCGGCACGAAAGCTGGCGGTTCTAACCTGCATGGATACGCGCCTCTCGATCCGCACGCTCGGACTAAAAACCGGCGACGCGCACATCATTCGTAACGCCGGAGGAGTGGTTACCGAGGATTCTCTGCGTTCCCTAGTCATTTCGCATCATTTGCTAGGAACGGAAGAAATCATGGTGATTAACCACACAGATTGTGGATTGATGCAGGCGAGCGAGCAGGACTTGCGGACGAGAATACAAAATCGAACGGGGACCGCGGCCGTTTCACCGGCGTTTTTCTACGCGTTTCAGAATATTGATGAAAATGTGCGGCATCAATTGCAGAAGCTGCGCACCCATCCGTGGATTCCAGAGAAGATCGCGGTTCGTGGATTTGTATATGACGTTACTTCCGGATTGTTGCGAGAAATTAAGGACAGCTGAGGGACGACCGAGCTGGGTGTGAGCGACACTCGAGCCAGCGAATCGCACCTCACTCGCACCCGCCCCAACGCATTTAACCAACCGAAGCACCCCAAAACCCTACGCCACCTGCGTAGGCTTATCTGTGCGGACAAATGTTTTGGAATTCTCATTCTTCGCGACCGAGTCGCTCCTTCCTTGATGCAATATCGAACCTATTTATGAATAATCCACCAAATTCTCCATCCTCTTCTCAGTCACAGGTTTCAATGTTACTATCTCCTGGTGCCGTAAGTGACAGTCGTGCAGCGACAAAGAGTAGGGCACGGTGCCCATTTTTTGCTCGCATTATGGAAGATTGAGTTAGTGTAAGAATAAAGATGGGTAGCGAGCACAAACCGAACTATTCCAGGGTCAGGGCAGTAGCGGTGCTAGCCTTTGTCCTAGCCGTACTGTTCGTCGTATTTGGCGCCCAAGCCGCTAGTCACTCCCACGATAATACCCAGGATGAGACCACCTGTCAGATCTGCCAAGTGGCGCATATCGGTTCTGCTCAAGAACCCGTCATTCTCTCTTTGCTCGCTCCTCTTCTGACCCACGGAGTCGTTCGGCCCTTCGTTCTAAACTTTCATCAAGAGGTTTTTTTTCACGATTGTCCCTCCCGCGCTCCACCTTCCGCGTAATAAAGAGAAAATCAAATTTCGCTCGTTCGAAGCGCGCTGATTCCATTGGATGGGACAGCTCAATCGCCATATCTTAGGCGACCACTCCCACAATAAACAAACATCGCCCAGCCGAGGGTACAGAGGAGAAATTCTGATGCCTATTAGAAAGCTGCATTTCTTATTCTTTGTTTTCAGTTTTTTTGCATGGGTAGTCCCCGGCCGGGCACAACTTGGTAATGCCGGGTCGATCGAAGGTATCGTCAAGGATCCTTCAGGGGCAGCCGTCGTCAGTGCGGTTGTGGAAATTAACAATGTCGTAAGCGGTGTGGTTCGGACAACAACCACAGCAGCTGACGGGACGTTTCGATTTACCAACGTGGCATTCAACCCCTATCATATGACCGTAACTGCGAACGGTTTCGCAGCCTATGCTCAAGATGTGGAAGTGCGCTCAGGAGTACCGACAAAGGCGGATGTCAACTTGAAAGTCGGAACTGCAGTGACTTCGGTGACGGTGGAATCAAACGGCGGAGACTTGATCGAGAACGATCCCACGTTCCACACCGATGTGGACCGTAATGCATTTGAGCGGACGCCGCTGGAAAGCAGTTCCTCACCATTTACGTCCCTTGTTACTTTACGATCTCCAGGCGTAGCTGCGGACTCCAATGGGCTTATGCACGGGTTGGGCGACCACGCGGAAAACTCTGTTTCACTGGATGGGCAACCCCAGACCGATCAGTTCAGCAAAGTATTTTCCAACCAGATTCCCGCCGACTCGATTCAATCAATGGAAGTGATTTCCGGAGCGCCACCGGCAGATTTTGGAGACAAAACGAGCCTGGTGATCAGAGTTACGACCCGCTCAGGTCTGGGCGCCACGACCCCACATGGTAGCGTCTTCGCTGACTACGGTAGTTTTGGCACGGTTAACGGTGGATTTGATTTCGCGTATGGCGGACCGAAGTGGGGAAACTTCATCGCCGTGAACGGCCTCAATACCGGTCGCTTCTTGGACGGGCCAGAATATACAGTGTTGCACGACAAAGGGAATCTCGAGAATGTCTTCGACAGGGTCGACTACCAGATTAACCAAGCCGATGGGATTCACCTGAATTTCAGTTTTACCCGTTCCTGGTTCCAGAATCCCAACACGTATGACCAGGAATATCACACCTGCGTTGCAGGTTTCCCATGCGATGCTAGCGACACGACGATCGTCAACAATGTGACAGGAGTGCCTCTGGGAACTACCGACCAGCGATCAAAGATCCAGACTTTCAATATTGCCCCGACTTGGGATCACTTGATCAGCTCGAATGCTGTGTTCACATTCGGTGGCTGGGTCCGACAAGACCAATACAATTACTACCCGAGCGGCAATCCGCTAAATGATTTGGCCCCGGACCTCCAGGTGGAGACGGCTTCTCAGGCTCGCACGCTAACGAACGCGGGCGCGCGTGCAGGCGTCTCTTACGTGCGAGGGATCCATAACATTAAAGTAGGTATCGTCTATCAGCAGACGTTCCTGACCGAGAATGACAAGTTTGGCATCGTCGATCCTACCGACAATGCGGTCTGTCTCAATGCAAATGGCAGTCCGAATACTATCGCCACCTTAACAAGTCCGACACAGTGCGGAGGTCCGTTAAATCCTGGCGGGTCAGTGAATACGGGTCAAGCGCCTCCAACTCCTGCGTTCAATCCTCTTCTAGCATGCTATGACCTAACTCGCCCGACGCCGGCCGCGTCCGATGGATGCACGAACACCACGAGCACTCTGTATCCCTTCCATGGGCACACGGATGTTAAAGAGCTCGCGCTTTATGCCATCGATAACATCACCTGGAACAACTGGGTATTCAATCTAGGGATTCGGGGTGATATCTATGACGGGATCAGCGGCTACAATATGGCGCAACCCCGCTTGGGTATCTCCTACAACGTAAAAAAGACCAACACAATTTTGAGTGCTTCTTATGCACGCATCATGGAAACCCCTTTTAATGAAAACCTGGTCATTGCCAGCACAGGCTGCAATGATCCGGTGATTGCTGCCATAGTGTCGCCACCCGGCGTCACTTGTAATTTAGGTGCGCTGACGCCTGGGTTCCGCAACGAATTCCATGCTGGGTTTCAACAAGCCTTCGGCAAATTCCTGGTCGTCGATGCACAATACATTTGGAAATACACACATAATGGATTCGACTTCGGCATCGTCGGTGCTACCCCGATTACCTTTCCCATTGAATGGCACAACTCGAAGATTCCCGGATGGATGCTTCGCGCCACTGTTCCTGAATTCCATGGTTTCACTGCCCTCGTGGTGATGTCTAGTGTTGCTGCCCGCTTCTTCAACCCCCAGGTCGCGGGAATTGCCTTCTTTCCCGCATTCAACGTGTTCCGCATTGACCATGACGAAAAGTATAACCAGACAACCCACATTCAATACCAACCGTGGAAGAGAGGGCCGTGGCTCGGTTTCAATTGGCGCTATGACAGCGGACTTGTTGCCGGGGCCACGCCGTGCCTGGCAGAAACCGCGACTTGCACATCTTCAAATGGGCCAAACAACACCGTCCTCCTGAATAATACAATCACCGGGTTGCCTTTGACGGCTGACCAGCAATACCAAGGTGGATTCACCTGCAACGGCGTTCGTACTGCTCCGAGCCCGTTCGGGCCTGCGCTCACTTCCTGCCCCGCAAATGAGTTTGGCTCGATCTATCTTCAAGTGCCGGCACCAGGAAAAGAAAATGACGACCACAATCCACAACGGATCCAGCAGCGCAGCTTATTCGATGTCGCGGTAGGGCAGGACGACCTCTTCCGCGGCGACCGTTACAAGTGGAGCCTTCGATTCACGGTCATCAACTTGGCCAACAAAGTGGCGCTCTACAACTATCTTTCTACCTTCAGTGGAACCCACTACGTGACGCCACGAACGGAAACGATTGAGTTGGGTTTCCACTTCTAGACCGGATGCCTGCCTCGCGGATAGTCTGCGCTCTCCGCGAGCCAGGCGCGTCACTCCCGGTTGCGCTCTCCGGCTCGCGTCCTTTCCGAGATCAGCACCATTCTCTCCTTGGAAATGCTCGTAGAACAGAATGTAATCCTTCCAGTTAGATTAGGACTGACACCGTAAGCCGGTCGACGGCCGGACTCATCGCGGAGGAATATTCGCGTTGACCGCTTGGCAATTTCTCGGAATACCTCGAAAAGGTTCATTTGGTTGCCCGAGCCCGTCGGACACTCAATCTTGAAGCTGTCGCCTTAGTAGCGATCGTAGGACAGCGCGTCGATCAGCAGTGCGTTCTTGCGCTACAGCCCTCTCTCGCCGGAGCACAAGCAGGTTGCGGTTGAGCGCCTGGGCCGATATAATTCGTGAAGTTCGCGGCTTACTCCGTAGCGGGGGAATCAACCGACACCTCTACCGACACCAGCCAGAACGGACCATCCGTAAGTCTTTGAAAGGCCGGGGTAGCTCATTGGTAGAGCGCCGCCCTGAAAAGGCGGGCGTAGCCAGTTCGATTCTGGCCCCCGGCACCACCCGTTCGCGCCATCGCTTCGTCTCCAAAGAAATCTACTTTGCCATGTGCAAGATACACTGGTTCGCCGTCCTGTATCGTTGGTTCGAGTATGAACGTCCCGAAGTGTTCTGCAAGTACTGCCCGCGCAAGATCAACGCTTTCGGGATGCGCGATTAACTCGCGTATCTTGGTTAAGCGTGAGATTGCAAAGGTTCGTAGCTCATCGAGTGTCGCTTGCAAAGAGCCGGGCCCTGGCTCAAGCAACTTGTTCGTAATGGCTCGCAGTTCCATTTCTCGTTCGCCTATCGCCGTCATGAGACTCTGTGACGGTTGCCCTTCCGCAATTGCATTTACAAGTCGCTTAATCTCACTCTCGACCTGCTGTTTTCTTTGGCGCATGCGCCCAAGTTCAGCGTTGAGCCTTTCATGACCCTCGCTCAGCGTTTGTTCCATTCGAGCTACGGCGTAGTCGATCACTTCGATGCGCAGAACCGGGTCCGCAAGCCCTTTGAGCAAGCTCTGCTCCAACTCGTCTCGGCGTACCAACGCCGTATTCTCGCACACAGCATCGCCACGCTGATGATGCACTGAACAGCCATAGCGATCCGCGCCATGTCGTCCTCGTCCAGAAACGAGGGCAATGCTTCCACCACAGACCGAGCATTTCAGTAATCCTGAGAAAAGATAGCGCTTCGGACCAATCGTCAAACCGCTGCCTTCCCTGCCAAACGTACTCTTAACAGCTTCCAGGCGATGTCGTACAGCGGTCGCAAGTTCATCAGAAACAATCCGTAGCTGAGGGGCTTCAGTCGTCACCCATTCGCTCTGAGGGCGGGGCCTGAATACGCGCTTTCCTGTTCCCGGTACGCGAATCTTGCGTCGAGTGTTCCAGGTGGTCTTGTCAGTGTACCGAGCGTTCAACAGAATATGCCTTACGGAAGATACGCACCATGACCGATTAAATCTTCCCTTACGGTCCACTGGGGCAATTAGCCTCGACCGCTTTTCCGACGCGTCACTGGGACCAGGAACTTGTCCAGAACGATTTATTGGTTCCAGAGAACTTATCGACAAGTTTCTGGAGAGCGGGTTACCGGTAATCCAACCAGGACTTACCTCAGGGCTTTGAAAGCGAGAGAACCGGCGGAGCGGCTGCAGGTCCGGATTCGACAAGTGTGAACAATATCATCAAGAAACCGAGCCCACGTTTGGAACTCACATCGCGGTCATCAACCCAAAACCAATAGTTGCGGTAGGGAATCGCTACGAACGCTTCTTTAGCATCAGGTTTAGAAGTTGACGAATGCACGCGGATTAAGAATTTGGCTGGCAACTCCGGCGTACTACCTGGTGCTACTACCTTTGATACTCGCCCCTCCTCAACATCGGAGGCCGGAATCTCAACGCCTGCCGAGGCTTCTCCGAGGATTTCAATCATTGAGCGCGTGAGCATCGCAATCTCTTTGTCATTCTCAGGAACGGTGCCGAAGGCAAGTTTAAATTCCTGGGCCTCCGGATTAAGACCGAGCAATTCCCTAGCTTTTTTGGCGGTTGCGGCCATTTCGCCGTCTACGTGGTGCGCCCGAAAAACCATAATTCCATTCGTGCCATCTTTCGCTTGCTCTACGCGAATCCCAAAAGAATCGGAAGCCTGCAATTCTCTCAGCATTCCAAGTACCCGATAGAAATCAGCGTCCCCGCTCCGCCGGAGCATTTCCGTTCTTGAGCCCGCATGCAGTCCATTCACCGATCTGACTCCCACCTCAAATACCGAGTCGATAGGCCAACCAGCCTCTACAAGGGAGAACAAATCAACTGGTGATACCGGCAACAACAGGCTCTTCGTAAATTTTTCTCCGCTTACTGGAGCGTATGTGATTGTCGGGCTTTCTGCCCAACGGCCTGCAGCGGTGGCTGCGGGTGAAATCGCAGAATTTCCGGTCCAACCTGGTGCGAAGATCGAACCTGTTCCTTCTCGGGTGTATTGTTGCACCACTTGCTGCACGTCCAGAAACATCGGCGGGTCCATGTAGCGCAACTTGACCATATTGAGGAGCATTTGCTCCTTCCATGAACGGGTGATGGCGGAGGAATAGTCAAACCGATCGTGTGCGAGGCTCCTCGGCCCCACCTTGGCTGCGCAACCGACTTGCAAAAGAAGCAGAGGAGTTAGAAGCAGGAGACCGATGATGCGTCGGTTTTGCGCGATGCAGAGGAGATAGATTTTTAACACGCTTTCTCCAAGGGCCAAGCACCACTCTAGAGGATCACGGCTCAGTTCAGCGCGGCAGCCGGGAGAGCAGGTTTCGTTTCCTTATGTTTGTGATGAAATTTTCGGCCGATTTCTGGAGCGAATTCGGCGATCCAATCAATCCCGACTCCCACCACAATTTGAGTGACCGCAGACTGGTATCCGCTGATCCACCAGTGTTGGGTTGCAGGCTCCCAAGTTGAAGTGACAGATCCCCCAGCGAATGCACCGACGTAAGGCATGAGTTGAGGGCGCAATGATTTCTCATCGCTGGCGTAGGTAACGAAATTTCTGGCAATGGCGTGGCGAGTGCGCGGCCAAAAACCGTCGCAACGGCAGCGATCGTAACGCGGCTCCCAACCCAGCAATCCGTCACCGATGGACGTGACCGAATTCTGTATGACGAATTCAGCTTCCCGCGTACCAAGTCGCTTCGCAAAGCCCTCAATCCCATCTCCCCACTGGGGATTCGAGTCGTGGATTTGGTCGTGCAGCGCAAAGAGGGTTGTCTTAATGTAAATGCCCCACGTCGTGTAGGTCTGCCGGGTATACAACTTGAAGCGCTCGGCGCCGTCCATTGACTCCAATGGCACATCCTTTGGAACATAAGATCCATAAAACCAGTTCACATTGATCTGACTCTCTGGCTTCGCGATCGGAGTTTCAGGAACCGCCAAGTTTTTGGCCACAGGTTCGGTGTTTACGATCTGCGCAGACTCTTGGGCAAAGCAGGGGGCCACCAGCGTCGCCAGTAATCCGAGTCCCAACCCTGTGCGCAAGCGGCAAACTGTCGCCCAGACTGCCGGAGGCAGCATCGCCAGTAATCCGAGGTTCAATGCTCTCATCCATTTATTTTGCAAAATGATTCGGGTTCGGTTTTTCATTTTTTCCTCCCCGCGCTTTCAGAACGTGATACTTGACGGCCCCCCCAATTGCAGAAGCGTGTGCATGTGCCTCTACAGCAAAGGTATTAGCCTCAGCGAATCGTCGCGGTCGAAAGTCCAGTGCCCGCGCTCTTAGGCCAACCGGCGGGCAGCCCGCAGACGAACTGCCCCTCGAATTACGTCCACTTCGCATCTACGGTTTGAACGTGCAGTTCTTTTGTCCGTTGGCTTCGAAGCACGAGTTGTAGGTGTTCTCCAGGTCGTCCTGCAGCACATGGGCGAGGCCGTCGATCGCGCTGACCCCGAGATCCTGGTCCAGCACTTTGAAGCGGTACGTCCATCCCGGCGGGAGTTTCAACTTCTTGTCGAGCGTCTTGAGGTCGTCATAGCTCAGATTCTTATCGACGATGCGCGAAGAGGCTTGCATGACCCATGTCGTGCCATCCGGAGCATCGAGAATGAAGACGTTCTGGCCCTTCGCATAGCCCTGCTTCGACTTGCGGTGGACGGTGATGTCCTTGTAGAACGTCGAGCCCGACTTGCCGAAATCCGGCGGCAACGCCACCGTGTTGACCCACCTTGCCTGCACGTCATTGAACGGGCGGACAGGCCCCATCGGCAGCTCGGCCCAGTCGTACATCCAGTAGCGGGGGCCGTTCTTGAACACGGCGAGAACGTGGTACTGCTTCTTCAGCGCTTCCGTATCGACCTTGTCCCACATCGCCTCCGGGCAGGAATCCTTGTTCGCCGCCGTGGCGCCATTGAGTTCGGTCGTGTTGAAGACACTGCCCAGGAAGTCCTTGGTCACCGCGTCACCGCCGATCAGCCAGATCTCGCAATAGCGATAGTTGTTGATGTTGTCCAAGCGGGTCATTTTGGCGATATCGGCGTCGCTCGGCGCTTTCGCGCAGCTTGCAAGCAGTAAGCCAGCGACGACGAGAACTCCGAGCGACTTCAATGCAAATCTTACTTCCATTATCTTGCCGGTGATTTTCATTTCATCTCCTTCATTTAGATTTGGACCTGTACCCGTAGCCGGGCCGTCTGTGTTGCCTCAACGTACAACTCTTATGGCCGACGGCTGCCAAGTACCGTCGAGAATCGAAGGCGGACTGTCCTTCGGCCAATACATGCGCAGGATTAGGATGAACCGATCCGCTGGAGCGGGGAGCCAGTTGGATTCCTTGTCCTTCCCTGGCGACTTGTGCTGGATGTACAGATCTACGGAGTCGTCGGCGTTGGTGTTGAACTCACTGCGCGAACTCACGTTGTAGCGGTTGAGGGGATTGTCCACGAAAAAGTACTGCGCGTTGTACATCGTGATGGACCAGAAGCCGTTGACTGGCGGCATCTCGCCTTTGTTGAAGTGCACGACATAATTGTTTGCGCCGCTATATGGCAATCCCGCGCCGGGCCCGTTGGAAACAGGGTAAATCGAGTCCTGGGAGAGGTTCGCGTACAAGCCGATCATGGCGATCAGTGCGCGTTGGATTTCGAATCGCCAATCGCTGGCTGCCATCCCTTCCTTTTCCCAACCCGCGATCCGACCCAGGGCGATTTTGGGCGCGTTGGCCAGCGCTTGAGCGACTGCGGGATCGACCTTGGCGATGTCGAAGTCCTGTCCGGGGACGATGCCCAGCGCGCGAAGCTTGACGACCATCGGGGCATCTTCGACGTAGGGCGAATTGGTCTTAAGGAGCTCGGCGAACATCTTGAAATAAGCGCCGCCATCCATGCCGTTCACCTGGTCGCGCACCAGGGTCTTCATGTCGAAGGCCGGGTCAACCTTGCCCGGATGGGGCGTGTACGGCTTGCCGTAGGAGGAGAGCGCAACAGCCGTAATTTTGTCCTGCAGCTCGTGGACTTGCTTGTAATCCTCCGGAGTGCCCGTACAGTAAATCTTGCCGTTGAACAAGGCGATCTCGGTTCCGGATTTGTATTCCTTAACTTCTGGCGGTAACGTCCCGGACCAGCCGGGACCAGTGATCGCGATTGTCTGGGCACCAGTTCCTGTGGTCCGCTTGCCCGGATCCCCGAACACGGTTGTCCAACCGTCAAATAGCGAGAAGACCGCATAACGGCCCTTCAGGTCGGGGATGTTGATTACCCAAGGTTGTTTAGAAACATCGAAATAAGCATAGGTGTAGAGTGTGTCTGCATTGGGCGCGGTGACGTCTCGGTACGAAGCGTCTGGATATGTGCACAGTCTGGCAAACTGGCCCATGGGCGCTTGGGTTCCCTCCGGTGCCACTACGTTGGTTAACCGGCGGCGCGTGAGATCCGTAGTTAGGAGAGGATAGACATAGCTGTAGGCTTCAACCACGATACTGTCCACATCCGTGGCCTTCGGAGTGTCCGTGGCCATGGCGGAACTGCACAAGTTAATCAGGTTTGTGAACAGTGCCACAAGACACGACATTGTGTTCTCGACCAGCTTCATAAGTCCTACTTCCGACATCAGACGCTTCAATTACCGCCCGGATCTAAGGCGGAACCCGCGATTCCCGACGGAGCGCCGATGTTGCTGACAATCACCGAGCTAATCTTTCCGCGTGGTTGAGATAATTCGCTCCTATCTAATAAGGCGCGAAGCGAGACGCGAAATCGCAACTTACTGGACAAAAAGTTCAATTAAATGGTGGTACCGCGTGGCTAGGCAACGCCCGGTGCTGGGATTTGGCTTGACCATACCGTAACCTACTGAGATCGGGAGATTTGGATGGCTCTGCCTTCGAATCACGAGGTCATTCAATTGCTCCTAGGTCTGCCGGGTGTACAACGCAGCTACGGTTTAGAAGTGCAGGCCGCCTGCCTATCCTGTTCGAAGCACTGGTCGTACGTGTTTTCGAGCTCGTCCTGGACGATAGGGGCTACCCCGTTGATGGCCTTGATCGTGAGATCACGGTCAAGGACGGCCACCCGGAACTTCCACCCGAGGGCTGGTTTCAGCTTCTCGCCGAGTTTCTGCAGTTGGTCATAGGTCAGGTTAGGATCAACTTGATCCGAAAAGGCTTGCATCACCCAAGGTGTGCCCTGTGGGTCATCCAGAATAAATACTGGTTTCCCTGCTTCAAACGTCATTACGGATTTCCTGTGGACCTGTGTCGATTTGTAAGCAGTTGAGCCTTTCTTGCCAAGCTCAATGTCTTTCGGTAGCTCTACCTGTCCCATCCACTGCGCCTGCAGGCCATCGAATGTCCGAACCGGCCCTGCGGGCAACTCGATCCAGTCCATGACCCAACCGCGCGGACCATTTTTAAAGACTCCCCACACGTCGTATTGCTTCTTCAGCGTCTCGGGGTCAACCTTGGCCCACAAATCGGTGGGGCAAGTATCGCGGGGACTAACGACATCGTTCAGGTCGGTTGTGTTGTAGAAGGCCGCTTGTAGATCTTTTGGCCAGATGGTCCCGCCGACAAGAAACACTTCGCAGTAGCGCACTCCGCGTAGATCGTCGAACCGCTTGACGACGGTTTGGTCTCCGTCACTCGGAACCGCCTTCGTGCAGCCCGCCAGAAGCACCATGACAACCAGGAACAGGCCCACCGATTGCCAGACGGCCTTGGCGTCCATTCCTTTTCTAAATAAATTCATCTCAATCTCCTTTTGTCTCTGAGGAGATCACGAATTTCTTCAAGCCTGCCTTGGAACTCAAGGGTTTTCAAGAACAGCAAACTCATTCACGTTGACGCACCGGCGGAAGCCGTAACTTCCGCCGAGCCGCCAGTCTAGGGAATGTAGCTGCAGGCAGAGTCGTAGCCGCAACCTTCATAGACATCGTCAAACTCATCAGCCATCACATGCGCGATATGATTTTTGTCTGCGGGTGGAATCAAGGTGAGGTCCTGATCCAGAGTCTTGGCTACAAAGTTCCACCCCGCGGGGACGTTCTTGTACATGCTGCCAAGGTTCCCTAACTTATCTTCGCTCATCGTCGGATCAACCTTCGTGGTGTATGTCTGCAGGACCCAGGTGTGCCCATCGGTGTCCTTGATCAAGTAAACCTGCGACCCTTTCTTGTACAGGTACTTCGAGACGCGTTGGATTGGCGACGGCGCGTAAGCCGGAAACTTCTCTGCCCCTCCAAGCCCTGACAACGCGCCTTTGATGGGTAGAGTCGCCATCCATGTCGCTTTGACGCCATCAAAGTCCCGCGTCTCCTTGGCGGTGTACATCCACAGCTCGTCCATCATCCAGTGGCGCCGTGCGTTCTTGAACACGGCATCGACATGTAGTTTCTCTGCCAGCGCTTTTGGATCGATGGCATCAAACTTATCCGGAGGACAGTCGCTCGCGCCGCTCGTATTAAACACAGACGCCGCGATGTCTGGCGGTTTGCCCTGAATTAGAAGAATTTCGCAGAAAGGGTAGCCGTGCGCATTCTTGAGGTGAACGACGTGCTCCGCGCCGGTTCCGAATGTTTGAGCGAAGGCGGAACCTCCGGCCAACAGAACTAAAGATAAAATGACCGCCAGTCCCACAATTCTCAAGATGCCTCCGTTTATGCCAAGTTTTTGTCCTGCTATCTTCATAATCGTCTCCTTTCAGCCAATCAAACTGTCTAGAAAACCGCCTTCAATCCTTAGAAAGATCCTCCCAGAGCAAGATAAAGACTGATGCGATTGGCAATCAGGTCGTACTGCGCCGAGGTGCTGGTCATCTGCGTGGCTATGACCATGTATTCGATCTGCAATACGGGGCTCCCTCCCGCGCCGCGACAGCTCGTGGTAGGCGCGCTCCAGGCCCGTCACCCGTTCTGACATTTCCGTCAAAGCTTTCTTCAGGCTGGCATAGTCAGCGGGACCGCTCGGTTCGGGAGCGCCGGAATTCTTGCGCTCCTTGGCATCTTCAACACCTTAGACATTTCTCCTACTTTGTGTATTCAACATGGGCCTTCTCGATCTTGCCGTTGAACTTGAACGGTGCCTTATCGAAGTACTCGAGGCCCACCGGCGAGCCGAGGTCGATGCCAAAGTCCAGGGTGTCGTTGGCGGTGAATCCCAACGGTGCACTGACAGGCACTATGCCCGAAGCGACTTCCTTGCCATTCATTTTAAGTACTACCTTGAGCGGGCCGGCGGGTTTGCGCTCAACATATGAAGTCTCGACCTCAATCTTCACTTTGCCGATGGGTAGTCTGTCCTTGGCCTTGATGTCGGTGCGCATGATCTCGAACAAGTTGTATTCGTACGACAACGTCCCATCCATCACGTAGCAGGTGAGCCCGCCGGAAAAA
>Ga0074046_10003433_pt1 | contig 13258 bp, 10 predicted proteins | sample BogForMeECP23OM3_FD_94441 | JGI IMG/M metagenome (GOLD analysis project Ga0074046, IMG submission 94441) | Bog forest soil microbial communities from Calvert Island, British Columbia, Canada - Bog Forest MetaG ECP23OM3 | ecosystem: Environmental > Terrestrial > Soil > Wetlands ...
CAAGCTTCCGGCGTTCGTCGGACTGGCCGCGCGCCGGTAAGCGGGCCATTTTTGTGCACTGCGGCGCAATGTTCAAGCGAAATTCCTTTTCGCCTCGCACTGGCCGCCGCGATATTCCCCAGGCGTTCGTCTACGGCGAGCGCCTGGTCTGAGGCGCTCCGGCCGGAATCGAGCGCGAGCCGCGACAGATCCACACCCTCGACCGTCACGGCATCCGGCTCATACGGCAGGCGCGGCCACGTGCGGCCGCGTTCACTGAGCTCAACAAACAATCCGATGACAGCCGCCGGCTCGTGAGGCGCCGTCACGAGACCGGCCGCCCGCCGCTCGATCAGTCCGGCAAGTTTCGGCGAGCCAGAGGCAATGAGCCGCCCACTGACGGATCGCACCCAAACGCGATCGTCACCGACGAGAGCGCCAAAGACTCCTACATCGCGGGCTCGGGCGAGCAACGCGAGAGCCAGAGCGCTCTTTCCCGACCCCGACGGTCCGAGGATCAAGACTCCGCTTTCGCCATGGACGACGGCTGTGGCGTGCATCCCGGTCCTCTGGCGTTCAATTTCGCTCATGCGGTGAACGCCGGAAGTTCAACGACGAACCGGGCGCCGGCGCCGTGCCGTACAGGCTCACATCGGACATCAGAGCCCGACCCGACGACCTTGACTGCGTCCGCGTCGGCGGGTCGATTCATCGCCCAGATCCGCCCGCCATGCGCCTCGACGATCTGGCGCGATATCGACAGCCCAAGGCCGGAATTCTGGCCGAACCCCTGACTCGGCCGATCTGTATAGAAGCGCTCGAATATCCGCTCCAGCGCATGTGCGGGAATGCCGGGACCATCGTCGTCCACCGTGATGGCCACCTTCTCCTCTGGCGCTTCGCCGTCCGTTGAGGTCGTGCTCCTGGCGAGAGCGATGCGAACGAGCCCTCCCGGTTCGGAAAACGAGCAGGCGTTGTCGATCAGGTTTGTCACGACCTGTGCCAAGCGCGAATCGTGGCCCAGCACGAAATAATCCGAATCGGCGCGCCGGCCGCGCCTCAACGGAATCGACAGATCGATCCGTGCCCCGTTGCTGCGCGGCGAATCCTGGGCCATGGAGACGACCGCGCGCAGGAGCGCTGCCACGTCGACCGGGCCCGCTTCGCCGCGCGCCAGTTCAGCGTCCAGGCGAGAAGCGTCGGAAATGTCGGAAATCAGTCGGTCGAGCCGCCGCACGTCATGCTGCATGACCGCGATCAACCGCTCTCGCGAGTGGCCGGCCTTCACCCGCGGAAGCGTCTCGAGCGCGCTGCGCAACGACGTCAACGGGTTCTTTAGCTCGTGCGCGACGTCGGCGGCGAAGCTCTCGATGGCGTCGAGGCGATTGTACAGCGCCTGTGTCATTTCCCGAAGAGCGCGCGAAAGATGGCCAATCTCATCGGAACGCGCAGTGAAATCGGGAATCTGTTGGCGGGAGCGGATGCCGCGCCTCACCCGCTCGGCTGCGTCGGCGAGCCGGCGCACCGGCTCTGCGATGGTGTTGGCGAGCGACAGCGATAGGACCAGCATGACGGAGGCCAGAACCACGAAGAAACGCAGGATCGCCCAGCGCTCAGAGGCGATCACATGGTCGATGTCGCCGCCCTGAGTTGACAGCTGGAGCGCGCCGCGCGTCGCCATCATGTACTGAATCGGCACCGCCACAGAAACGATCGTCTCGCCAGCATCGTTGATCCGGGCGGCAGCCATCGTCTGTCCCTTCAGCGCCGCAGCGACCTCGGGCACCGACTTTCCGTCGACGAGCCAAGGGTCCTTCGCCTGCGGTTGCGACGGCGTGGCGAAGAAATTCCGCACGAACCCCCTCACTCGGTCGAACAGCCCCCGCCGCTCGGCGGTGTCGGGCAAGTCGGAGCGCACGACGGCCCCGCGCGCCGAGAGCGAACGGGAATCGAGCAGCAGCCGGCCGTCGCTGTCGTAGATGCGCGCGCGGGTGTGGGTCGGCGTGACCAGCCGATGGAGCACGGGCCCGATCCGCTCCGGATTGATCGAAAACTGGATTGCGTCCTCGTCGCTCGGCGGCGCGGCGGTCTGGCCTGGGGCGAGCTGAAGCAACTTGTCGGGATCGACGGTGATAGAGTCGGTGTCGACCGCCGCCGACGCCGCGATCGCAGCTGAAATGATGTCGGCCTGGGTCGTCAGGCTTTGAACGCGCGCTGCGATAATGTCGGCCCGAAACTGGTTCAACAGCAGGAAGCCGATCATCAAAACGACGAGGCCGCCGAGATTAAGGACGACAATGCGGCGCGTGAGCGAAGATGAGAAACGGGCAGTGAGGAAACGCCAAACTAGCCGAGCGCGAGCGCGAAACCACTCCCGCCAGCCGCGTGGCGTTACGGCGACGATGCGCTCCCGACGTGTCTCAGCGCTCATGACCTCGGCGGAGGCCGCCTATCCTTCCTTGAACCGGTAGCCGACGCCGTAAAGCGTCTCGATCATCTCGAACTCCGGTTCGACAACCTTGAACTTCTTGCGCAGCCGCTTGATGTGGCTATCGATCGTGCGATCGTCGACATAGACCTGGTCGTCATAGGCCGCGTCCATCAGGGCGTTGCGACTCTTGACGACGCCGGGGCGCGTCGCGAGCGCCTGCAGAATCAGGAATTCAGTGACCGTCAGCGTGACCGGAGTGTTGTCCCATGTGCAGGTGTGGCGCTCGGGGTCCATCTTCAACCGGCCGCGCTCAAGAATCTTCGCCTCGGTCTCTTTCTGGGTCGCGGCGTCCTTGGGGTTCGAGCGTCGCAGGATCGCCTTCACGCGCTCGACCAGCAGGCGCTGCGAAAACGGTTTGCGGATGAAGTCGTCGGCGCCCATCTTCAGGCCGAAAAGCTCGTCAATCTCCTCGTCCTTCGAGGTCAGGAAGATCACTGGAAGGTCGGATTTCTGCCTCAGTCGCCGCAAGAGCTCCATCCCGTCCATTCGCGGCATCTTGATGTCGAAAATGCCGAGATCGGGCGGGTTCGCCTTGAGGCCTTCGAGGGCGCTCGCGCCGTCGGTGTAAGTCTGCACCCGATAGCCCTCCGCTTCGAGCGAGAGAGAGACAGACGTTAGAATGTTTCGGTCATCGTCGACCAAGGCGATCGTGGGCATGAGGCTCCCGTTTCACTCGAATCGCTGCGCCGCCCGGGCGCCGCGGCACGCTTTGACCATCTTAACCGTTCGCGGCCGAAATGTGTTCCTGTTTTGGGAAATCGGCCGAGCCACAGGCAGCAAGATGGGGACGCCAAGCAAATTGCGCAAGTTCGCTCTGAAGTTGAATGAGCTCGGGGCTCGACCAGGGTCAGGAGCGGTCCACACAAACGGGCCTCGCCGCCAAAACAGCCACCGAACAACTTCTAGCAGTTTGTCGGACTTGATGTTTTCGTGCCGCGTAAGATGTTAATATCATTTGGTATTGTGTTTCTCCCGAATTTGAAAAACGCTAATGAAATCAATGGTCCGAAGGTTAAGTCCGACAGGCTGCTAGCGCACTTTTAGCGGGACGGCTCAATTTTTTCAACGGGTTGCTCTCCCGTTTAGCGGCGTCTCGCAAAACAGCTATTAGACACCGTTAACATGTTGTTAATTGGCTCTCGAGCGCTTGACCCATCGGCTACTGACGCGCTTTTCTCATGCGGCCCCATCGACCCGAGACCGTCATGCCGAAAGCCCCCGCCGATTCTCAAGCGGCTCATGCCGAGGCAGTCGCCGACGCGAAACGGCTCATGCGGCTTTCGCGCACGGCGGCGCTGGCGACGCTCGATCCGGGGACGGGCGCGCCGCTGACGACCCTGGTCGGGGTGGCGAGCGACTTTGACGGCGCGCCGCTTTTTCTTATGTCGACGCTCGCCCGCCATACGAGGCGCCTCGCATCCGACCCCCGCGCGTCCGTGCTGCTCACCGAGGAGCCGGGGCGTGGCGACCCGCTGAACCATCCGCGCATCACGCTGAACGGCCCGATCGAGCGAGCGCCGGACTCGCGAGTGCGCGCCCGATATCTGCAGCGCAACCCCAAAGCGAAGCTCTACGCCGACTTCGCCGATTTCGCCTTTTTCAGGCTCGCGATCGAAAGCGTCCATTTCAACGGCGGTTTCGGCCGCGCCAACGCGCTGACGCCCGCCGACATCCTGGCCTCGCGGGAAGGCGAGGCGGCGCTCGCCGGGGCGGAGGCGCGGCTCGTCGAGTGGATCAACGGGCTGGGAGATGAGGCGCTCGCCCGTTTGGCGGGCCACAAGCCGTCCGGCCGGCAGGCTTGGCGGGCGATCGGTTTGGACACGGAAGGTCTCGACCTTGCCGCCGGCGGCCGCGTCGCTCGCGCTCAGTTCGCCGCGCCGGCGCACGATGAGGCGAGCTGGCGGGCGCGGCTGGAAGGGCTTTTCGAGCGATAGGATGAGCGCCGGCTCCGATGAAACTTGTCTGTCGGGGGAAGCGGGTGAGAAAGGAGGCAGCTCTCGGAACGTTCCCTGTTCAGCAGCTAAACCCGGTGAGGCGAAGCGGCGCTTTTGAAGCCCTCAGCGTCCGCAACACAACATCTGCAGGCCGGGCTCAATCGTCGGATCAACTTGGCCGCGCTGACTAATCGCGGCAACCCCAAAAATGGATCCAACGATGCGGGGAAACGGCGCCGGATGGCTTTGACATAAACAAACTTTTCGCAAGGGGGAGCGTTTGAGGGTTGCCTGAGTGCCGATTCACAGATTGAAAGCTCATCCAAGCGGCCGAAGCGACTTCGGTTGATCCTGCATGCGTCCGTAACTGGCCCGCAAAAATGCCCGATGGGTTAGGCCTCGCCCCCGGATGGATTTCGACGCCGTTTCCTGCGAGAAACGGCTGTGGGCGCGTGTTCGCGGATAGGTCGGGGAAAGCGCAGAATGTCCGGGCGGTCTTCGGTTTCACCAGATGCGTCGTTCTCGGTCGCCGTCGCCACGAGCGCGAAACCGGTTGGGCGCAGACCCGTCGGACCCGGCGCGCCTCCGGTGTTCGTTCACTCGAGCTGGCGCACATCCAGCACCTGGCTCTGGGCCAAGCTCAGGCAGGCGCCGACGACGTTCGCCTATTGCGAAATCTTCCATGAGCGGCTCGAGCGCCTGACAGTCGACGAACTGCGTAAAAGCGATTTCTCAAAGTGGAATTCGAACCATCCAGAAAGCGCGCCGTATTTCCTCGAATTCGCCCAGCTGATCGAGCGCGACGGCGCGATGCGCGGCTTCGACAGGAGCATGGCGTTCGAACGGTTCATCCCTGAGGATGGGCTTGCCGGCTCGCTCAGCGGGCCCGAACGAGCCTATGTCGAAGGATTGATTGAGCACGCCTACAGTCGCCGCAAAATTCCGGTGCTGACCGACACGCGGACGCTTGGCCGCTTCGCCGCGCTTGCTGACGCCTTCCCGGGGCGACACGTGCTGCTCACCCGCAACGCGTTCCATCAATGGGGGTCCTACGCCGAGCAGTGGGCCCATGGGAACAATTACTTCCTCGACATGCTGTGCAAGACGGTCGAAGCTTCGCGGCGCGATCCGTTCGTCAGGTTGCTGTCGGACTGGTTTGTCGACGAGGACCGGTCTCCGAACAGCGCTGCGACGTTCCAGCTCTTCCTGCTGTTCCATCTTTATCTCTACGCGCACGCTTTCGATTCGGCGGACCTCGTCGTCGACGTCAATGCGATCGCTGCTCAGCCCGAGCATCGGGCCGCGGTTGAACAGCGCTTGAGCGAATGGGTCCTTTCGCCGGTCGATCTTTCGGACGCGCGCCCGGCCTTCGGCCTGTCCCTGTTCTCCGTCCCCTCGAGCGCGGCCTTCGTCGACGTGATCGACCAGTTCGTCAAACAGATGATCGACGAGTCGACGAGCGCGGACGCGGCGCAATTCGTGACCCGCGCCAAGGACGAGGCGCTGGCCGAATGGGAAAGGCACGAATTCTACAGCCGGACCTTTCGCGCCTTCTCCCTTGAGCGGCTGAAGCTTGCAGAAGAGTCGTTCGAGAATCGCGCGGCGTTGTTCCCCCATTCGGCTGCAGCGGAGGAGCGACCCGACCCGACCGACCGCTCTGGCGACGAGAGCGACCCCAAGACGGCGGGGCGCGCGAAGCCAAAGGCCAAGTCGGGGCATCCGCGCGCAGCGACGGCGAAGCGCCCCTCGCGCGCGGCCTCGAAGGCGAAGGCCAAGCCGGCGCCACGGCGCGGCGCGCCCAAGCGGGAACGCTAAAAGCATCGACCGTCCGTCGCTTCAACTCGCCCTCGACACCCGCTCTATGCGGCTCTACGCTCGCGGAGCATGAAACACGGACAGGCAAGCCGTACGGCGCTCGGCGCGGCGGGACATCGGGCAGCGCATCAGGCGCTCGAGAGCGGGATGGTCTTCGCCGACCCCCTGGCGCTCGCCATACTGGGCGATGACGCCAAGGAAGCGATCGCGCTCGCCAGGGAGCGGCCGGAGCGCCGGGGCCTGCGCTTTTTTCGTCGCCATGCGCAGCCGCTTCGCCGAAGATTCGGCCCGCCGCGCGATTGAAAACGGCGTACGCCAGATCCTCATTCTTGGCGCCGGGCTCGACACGTTCGCTTATCGGCTCGAACGGCGCGAGGGCTTGCGCGTGTTCGAGCTCGACCATCCGGCGACCCAGCGCGACAAGCGCCGTCGCCTCGACGAGGCCCGCGTCGCGGAACCTTCGCATGTCGTCTATGTCGCGCATGATTTCGAACACGGAGGCATGACGGCGGCGCTCGGCGCTGGCGGGCTCGATGCGGGCCGGCGGACCTTCGTGCTGTGGCTCGGCGTCACGCCCTATCTGACGGAGGACGCCGTCTACGCCACGCTCGGCGAGCTTGCGCGTTTTCCCGGCGGAGCGGAGGTCGTGTTCGACTACGCCAACCCGCCGCATGCGATCGAGGAGGCGCAGGTGCGCGAGTTTCATCACGCGATGGCGGAGCGCGTGGCGGCGAGCGGCGAGCCGTTCCTCTGCCATCTTGACACGCACGAACTGCACGAGCGTGCGCGCGCCCTTGGTTACGGCGACATCGAGGATCTGGACCGCGCGGCGCTTGTCGCGCGTTATCTGCCGCAGGCTCCGGCGAAGCCTCGCCCCGGGCCCGGCGGCCATGTTGTGCGGATGGCGACGCGATAGAGGCTCGGCCGGCGGAGCGCTCCCGCGACAGCCGTGCGAATTTTCCGCGAAGCCTGTCGCCGTAACGTCGCGGCGAAAATCTGAGGCTTGGTGCCCTGTTCATCTCGGCAGCGAGGCATAGGCCCGCTGACGACCCGAGGCGCGCGTTCCTGTTCGGTCCCGGTACGGAAGGAAGGCGCCAGGAGCGGTCGTTCCCTGACCGCGTTTTTGAACGGGGTCAGATCGAACGGAAGTGAACCTTGGGATGCGCCGCAACGGTCACGTCGAAGCAGTCGGACAACCGTAGCGTGTGTCCACGACGGCGAGCTCTTTCATCCTGTTGACGAAAGCCGGCGGCCATGATGACGTGACGAGCGTTGTGCAGGCTCCGCGAGAGGATCCATGCGGCCAAAAATCGAAGATTACGCCATCATTGGCGACTGCAAATCGGCGGCTTTGGTCGGCTCCGACGGCTCGATCGATTGGTTATGCTGGCCCCGTTTCGATTCGGCTGCGTGCTTCGCCGCGCTGCTTGGGACGACCGAGAATGGTCGCTGGCTGATCGCTCCGACCCTTGCTCCGCTCGCCGTGAAACGGCGCTATCGTCCGGGCGCGCTCATCCTCGAGACCGAATTCCAGACCGAGACGGGCCGCGCCGCAATTGTCGATTTCATGCCTCCGGCAGATGGGGCCGACCTCGTACGCATTGTCATGGGTCGATCCGGTCGTGTGGAGTTTCGCACCGAATACGTCGCCCGGTTCAACTATGGGGCGACGGTTCCCTGGGTCAGACGTCTCTATGACGGGGCGATCAGCGCGGTCGCCGGCCCTGAGCGTCTGGTTCTGCGAGGTCCGGTTGCGCTCTATGGCGAAGATCTCAAGACGGTAGGAGAGTTCACGGTCGAGGATGGCCAATCCGTCGCCTTCGTCCTCTCCTACGGCGCATCGTTTCAGGCTCCGCCGAGCGCGATCGATCCCTTCGAATCGCTGGAGCGCACGGAGACGTTCTGGCGCGAATGGAGCGATCGGTGTGCCGATGTCGGGCCGTGGACCGAAGCCGTCAAACGCTCGCTCATCACGTTGAAGGCTTTGACCTACGCCCCGACGGGCGGGATCGTCGCTGCGGCTACCACGTCCCTTCCCGAGCAGCTCGGCGGCGTCAGGAACTGGGATTACCGCTATTGCTGGTTGCGGGACGCCACATTCACGATCCTGGCTCTGATGAAGCTCGGATATCACGATGAAGCGCGCGCATGGCGGGATTGGCTTATCCGGGCGATCGCTGGAAGCCCGCACCAGGTGCAGATCATGTATGGAGTGGGGGGCGAGCGGTGGCTGCCGGAATTGGTCCTGCCTTGGCTCAAAGGCTACGCGAACTCTTCGCCGGTGCGGATCGGAAACGCGGCCAGCGACCAGACGCAAATCGATGTCTTCGGCGAGATCGCGGACGCGATGTTTCAGGCACTCAAGGCCGGCATGGATCCGCCCGAGCGCAGCCGGACCTTGCGGCCGCAGATCTTGGACTATCTCGCGGAAGCCTGGCGGCAGCCGGATGAAGGGATTTGGGAGGTGCGCGGCGGACCGCAGCACTTCGTTCATTCCAAGGTGATGGCCTGGGTCGCATTTGATCGCGCGGCGAGCGATCTCGAGGCTCGAGCCTTCCACGAGTCGGGGCGGCGGTGGCGCGCGATCGCCGATGAAATTCTCCGAAGTCTGCGAACGCGGATTCGACCGCAATCTCAACAGCTTTGTGCAGTTCTACGGCGCCAAGCGGCTCGACGCGAGCTTGCTGCTGATGCCTCTTGTCGGCTTCCTTCCCGCAGGCGATCCGAGGATCCAGGGAACGCTTCGAGCGATCGAGAACAAGTTGCTGTTCAATGATGAATTCGTTCTGCGGTACGAACCCGACAACTCGAGCGACGGCCTGCCGCCGGGCGAGGGGGCGTTCTTGGCGTGCAGCTTTTGGCTCGTGGACAATTACATTTTGCAGGACCGCTATGAAGACGCTCAAAGGTTATTCGAACGGTTGCTCGCCCGCTGCAATGACGTGGGGTTGCTCGCGGAAGAGCTCGATCCGGCAAGCGGGCGCATGCTGGGCAATTTTCCCCAAGCCTACAGCCACGTGGGCTTGATCAACTGCGCGCTCAATTTGAGCCATAGGACGGGCCCGGCGAAAGAACGCGTCGCCTCGCGTTCTACAGGGGTAGCCGTGGGCTAGCCGCCGAACCTCAGAAGGTTGTTGTCTCTGTCTGTTAGACAAAGTTTGTAAATTGAGTCGCGCTCACGACCGCTTTGCGCCAATTCTGGTCATTAGTTCGCACGGATGCAATTGGCTGACCGCTGTGTGAGCGGTCGTTCCTGCCGACAGGCGTCGCCTCGACACGCGCCGCCGCCCAGAACGCCGCGCCGGTCGACCACACGATCCAGATCGCGCCCGCCGCCCCCAAGCCCGAGACAACCGCCTTCAGCGTCGCGGCGCGGGCCCGATCCTCGTCAAGCTCCGTCGTCCGCTACAACCGGTCGAGATGCCGCTTGCAGCTTGTGATTCTTCGTGCTTACCTAACGGTAGGCTGGACGCCGCCCGGTTGACCCAACGCGACGCGCCGGCTGCAAGATTTCGCTAGGGGGCACAATTCAATTCATCATAGCCGCCCTGCGGTAGAGGCTTACTTGGCGGCGGTGGACTAGTTCCGGGAGGAACGACAAAATGACAACGATCATCCTTGGCAATGGCGACAATCTTTCCATGTCTGACGACAACAGCAACGGAGACACGATCATCCTTGGCAATGGCGTCAATGACACAGTGAGCGCGGGTGTCAGCCAATACGACACAATCACCCTCGGCGATGGCGCCGGAGACACCGTGAACGTCTCCGCAAGCTTCTCCGTACACGCAGGCGTGGGCAGCCGGTACGACACAATCACCCTCGGTGACGGCGCCGGAGACACCGTGAACGCCTTCGCCGGCAACCCAATTGTCACAGGCAGCCAATACGACACAATCACCCTCGGCGATGGCGCCGGAGACACCGTGAACCTCAACGCCGCCGTCGCCGACACAATCACCCTCGGCGACGGGGCGGGCGACAGGGTGTCCGCCGGACCCAACGAATCTGGTATAGGCATCTCATCCGCACAATCATCCTCGGTAATGGCGCCGGAGACACCGTGAACCTCAACACCGCCGACGACGACACAATCACCCTCGGCGACGGGGCCGGCGACACGGTGTCCGCCTCAACCAACGGTAATCGATTCCCCGCCGGCAACACGATCACCGTCGGCAACGGCGACGGCGACTCCGTTTACGTCGGTATTGGTGGTGGTGGTGAATTCGCCACGGGCAACACGATTGTCGTTGGCGGCGGCGCTGACGACAGCGTGTTTTTCATAGGCTCGGACGGGACGATAAAGGTCGGCAACGGCAACGCTGATGTGGTGACGATCGAGGAGGAGGGATCCAATAACAACAAGATAACCCTTGGGAACGGCAACGGCGACGTGGTGAACGACTCAGGATCGAATGACACGATCACACTCGGCAACGGCGCTGACACGGTGACGGCGGGGGCAAACAGTACGATCACGCTCGGCAACGGCGCTGACACGGTGACGGCGATCAGCTCTCTGATAAACGGCGGAACCGGTCATGACAGTTTTGTGTTCACAGGCAGTTTTGGTCAGGACACGATCACAAACTTCAGCCCGCTGCACGATAACATCGTGCTGGCTCATGCCATGCTTGCAAACTTCGGCGCCGTGCAAAGCGATATGACGCAGGTCGGGGCAAACACCGTGATTACGTCGTATGATCCGGCGGACGTGATCACGCTGACGGGCGTAAAGACTTCCAGCTTGCACGCGAGCGATTTTCGCTTCGTGTGATTGCTTAAGCGCGCTCAACCAAAGTCAGCAGGCAGAAAGGCCGTAAGTTGAAAGCCTCGACCGCCATCCCGCGTATTGCAAGACGTTGAATGACGGACGTCATTTCAAAGTCTGAGCCTCCATCGCAGCGCTTGGGCCAATTATCGGACTCCGGCTTGGCCGGGCTTGCGCTGGTCGCGGGCTACTATCGAATCGCGGCAGACCCAACGCAACTGAGCCGCCAGCTCGCCCTAACCGGTCGCTACGCGAGCGCCGAGGACATTGTGCGCGGGGCGAATATCTTGCAGCTCAAGTCTCGGATCATCCGCGGCGTCACGGCCAAGCGCCTCTCTGCCATCCCTTACCCCGCGATCCTGAGCCTGAAGGAAGGCGGGTTTGTCGTCCTTGGCGTCGGTTCGTCGAAAGGACGCGTTCGCCTGGTCGATGCGATCGGCCGCTTCGCCCGTGATATTACAATCGAGGAGGCGCAGGCGCTTTCGGCCGGCGTGGTCGTCTTGATCACGCGCCGGCTAGCGGGCGCGGGGGTCGATCCGAACACCTTCGGCTTCCGGTGGTTCTGGCCGTCGATCCTGCGGTACCGCCGCCCCCTTGCGCACGTGCTCGTCGCCTCGCTGTTCGTCCAGATTTTCGCGCTCGCGACGCCGATCTTCTTCCAACTCGTGGTCGACAAGGTGCTGGTCCACAAGGGCATGTCGACCCTCGTCGTGCTCATTATCGGTATGGTGACGCTCGGCCTGTTCGAGTCGGTGCTGCAGTTCCTCCGGTCCTACACGCTGAGCCACACCACGAACCGCATTGACGTCGAGCTCGGCCGGCGCCTGTTCCATCATCTCTTCCGCCTGCCGCTCGCCTATTTCGAAACCCGCGCGGCCGGGCAGACCGTCGCGCGCATGCGCGAACTGGAAACAATCCGCAGCTTTCTCACCGGCCAGGGCCTGACTGCGCTGCTCGACCTCGTCTTCACCCTCGTCTTCATCGGGGTGATGTTCATCTACTCGGTCAAGCTTACCCTGGTGGTGCTGATCTCGATCCCAGTCTATGTCCTCATCGCCGCGGTGCTGCGGCCGATCCTTCGCGAGCAGATCAACGAGAGGTTCAACCGCGGGGCGCGCTCGCAGCAGTTTCTGGTCGAATCGATCGTGGGCGCGCAGACGCTGAAGGCGGCCAGCGTCGAGCCGATGATGCAGGCCCAATGGGAGGAGCGGCTCGCTTCATATGTGAGCAAGTCCTTCGACGCTGGCGTGACCGGCGCGCTCGGGCAGAACATGATTCAGTACGTGAGCAAGGTCACGACGGCGCTCATCCTGTTCGTCGGCGCGCAATCGGTGATTGAGGGCTCGATGTCGGTCGGCGAGCTCATCGCCTTCAACATGATCGCAAGCCAGGTCGTGCAGCCGATCCTTCGCCTTTCGCAGCTCTGGCAGGATTTCCAGCAGGTGCAGGTGTCGGTCGCGCGGCTCGGGGACATTCTGAACGCGCCGCCCGAGCCCGTGCCGCAGAACCTGCTGACCCTCCCGCCGCCGCGCGGGGCGATCGAGTTCCGCAACGTGACGATGCGCTACCGGCCGGAGGCGGCCGAGGCGCTTCGCAACGTGACGCTGTCGATTGCGGCCGGTGAGGTGATCGGCATTGTTGGTCCCTCGGGCTCCGGCAAGTCGACGCTGACCAAGCTCATTCAGCGCCTCTACAGCCCGCAGATGGGTCAGGTGATGATCGACGGGGTCGACGTGGCCCAGCTCGATCCGGGTTGGCTCCGGCGTCAGATCGGCGTCGTGCTGCAGGAGAACATCCTGTTCAACCGGACGATCCATGAGAACATCGCCCTGGGCGCGACCCGGCCATGCCCCGCGTGTTGGTGATGCAGGCGGCGAAACTCGCCGGCGCAGGCGAGTTCATCGCCCTGCTCCCGCAGGGCTACGACACGATGATCGAGGAGCGCGGGGCGAACCTGTCCGGTGGCCGCGCCAGCGCATCGCGATCGCCCGCGCGCTCGCGACCAATCCGCGTATTCTCATTCTCGACGAGGCGACTTCGGCGCTTGACTACGACAGCGAGCGGATTATCCAGGAGAACATGCGCGCAATCGTGCGCGGCCTCACGATCGTCATCATTGCACATCGCCTTGCGGCCGTCCGCCCCTGGACCCGCATCGTCGGCATGAAGCGGGGCGAGATCGTCGAGGTTGGCTCGCACGAGGAGCTCTTGAGGCGCGAGGGCGGCCTATACGCCCACCTTTGGCGCCTGCAGAACGACCAG
>Ga0074046_10003434_pt1 | contig 13258 bp, 15 predicted proteins | sample BogForMeECP23OM3_FD_94441 | JGI IMG/M metagenome (GOLD analysis project Ga0074046, IMG submission 94441) | Bog forest soil microbial communities from Calvert Island, British Columbia, Canada - Bog Forest MetaG ECP23OM3 | ecosystem: Environmental > Terrestrial > Soil > Wetlands ...
AAACGGCGCGCGTAGATCGCCGCGAGCGCGTAGGCGATGGCAGCGGCGATGCAAGCGGCCTCGCCAGTCACACCGGTGTCGAGGCCTGAGAGCGCATCGACACCGACCAGCAAGGCGACCCCAACGAAGCCGACGGCAATACCAATGGTCTTGAATGGCGTCAGCCTCTCGTCGCGCGTGAGCAGGTGCCCGGCCAACGCGCCGAACAGCGGTGTCGTGCCGTTGAGGATGGCGGCGCGGCCGCTCACGATATGGTGCTGTCCCAGACGATCAGCGTGAAGGGGATGGCGTTGTTGAACAGTCCGAGACCGAGGAGTGAGCACGCGCGGCTCGGCGGGCAGGCGCTCGGCGGCGGCGCGCAGCACCACCAGGAGCCCCGCAAAGCCGATCGCCACGCGCAGCCACACGATCGTGAACGATGGCAGCTCGCACACTGCCACGCCGTTGAAGAAGAACGAGGCGCCCCAGAGGACCGAGAGCGCGACCTACATCGCGCATTCGGTTGGCCCCATCGCCGGTGCCGTTGTACGCTGTGTCATGGTTCGCTCCGTTGGATCGGCGCGAAGGTGGGGCAACCGGGGCGGACAGCACTCCGCATCTTGCTGTGGCAGTGCGCGCGGAAAGGAGAAAGGGATGGACCTGGGTCTGAAGGGCAGGATCGCCCTCGTCAGCGGTAGCACCGCGGGTATCGGCCTGGCGATCGCGACGACGCTGGCGCAGGAAGGGGCGCGCGTAATCGTGAACGGACGGTCGCAGACTTCGGTCGATGACGTGGCGGTGCAATTGCGATCCGCCACCGGCGCCGAGATCCACGGCTTCGCCGGCGACCTGTCGCTGGCGGCAACGGCCGAAGAAGTCGCCCGGCTGTTCCCTGCTGTCGCGATCCTGGTCAACAACCTCGGCATCTTCGAGCCGAAAGCGTTCGAGGACATCCCCGACGACGACTGGCGCCGGTTCTTCGAGGTGAACGTGCTGAGCGGCGTGCGTCTCGCACGGCTCTATCTGCCGGCCATGCGACAGGCCAACTGGGGCCGCATCATCTTCATCTCCAGTGAGAGCGGCGTGCAGATCCCGGCCGAGATGATTCATTACGGCATGACGAAGACCGCACAGCTCGCCGTCTCGCGCGGGCTGGCCGAAGCGGTCGCCGGCACGGGGATCACTGTTAACGCCGTGCTGCCGGGGCCGACGAAATCGCGCGGCGTCGACGATTTCGTCGAGGCTCTGGCGAAATCCGGCGGCACGTCGTTCGAGGCCTACGAGAAGCAGTTCTTCGAAAAGGTGCGTCCGACCTCGCTGATCAAGCGCTTTGCCACGCCACAGGAAGTCGCCTCGCTGGTCGCCTATGTCGCCAGTCCCTTGGCGTCGGCAACCACGGGTGCGGCGTTGCGGGTCGATGGCGGCGTGGTCAAGAGCGCCTTTTAGGCCCATTCGCGGAACGGCGCGCGGCCTCATCAGGGAGGCCGACGCTGGTGCGACGGCATCGGAGTCACGGCCACCATTACTGGCGCTGAGGTCGTGCCGTGGGATGCATCCCAGCCGGCACCCGCGACTCAGCGCCTCACGATCCGCCAGGGAGGCGGATCGCGCAGTTCGATGCGCGCGGTATGGTTCTGGCTGCGGCCGGTATCCACCCAGTTGCCGATCGTATAGTGGCAGCTAGCCGATCGCTCGGGCCCGATCGCTGTGACCGCGATTCCGAGATCGCTTACGGTGCCGGATTCAGGTAGTGTCGGCGTCGTAGAGTCAGAACGGTAGAATACAATGACGGAACACCCTCGCATCACGCTCGCGCCCGACGTGCTCACCGGCAAACCCGTGATCCACGGGACCCGCCTTTCCGTCGGATTTATAAGCGGTCTGATGGCCGATGGATGGACCGAAGCAGATATCATCGAGAATTACCCCGGCATCACTCATGACGATATCATCGCGTGTCTCGCTTATGCACGCGATACGCTGAGCTCGGAGAAGGTGTTCCCGAGCGCAGCCTGATATGCGGTTCCTGGCCAACGAGAATTTCCCTGGCTCGGCGGTTGCAGCGCTTCAGGCAAGCGGGCACGACGTCATTTGGATCAGGACGGCGGCACAAGGCTCGACCGATCCAAACGTGCTCGCGTGGGCGGCCCGCGAGGAGCGAATCCTCCTCACCTTCGATAAGGATTTCGGCGAACTGGCAAGACGATCGACATCGCCACCCGAATGTGGCGTTGTCCTGATCCGCAGTCCGATGCCACGGCCCGGCACTGTCGGGCGACGGCTCGCCGACCTGATAACTTCTCGCGATGATTGGGCCGGTCATTTCTCCGTAGTTGAGCCCGGCCGCGTCCGGATGCGCCCGCTCAGGTGACGCGAGCTTATGCGCAGGCAGCCACGCTGCCCGTGGGTGCTTCGTGAAACAGCACCAGCAGGTTCGATTTCCGGCCCATTACGGCTAGCGCCACGTCAAGGCGGCAGGTATGACGCGCTCCGCCGCGGCCGCCCCAGGCGGGTGAGCTGTCGTTTGCGGGCCTGGGTGACGAAGTTGGACATGGCCCCCTTCTAGCCGATGAGACGCTATAATTGCCCTTCTGGCGTGTTACTTCCTCAGGCTTCGTCTTGTCGAAAATCCAGATCTGCCCGCTGATTCAAAGTATATGACCGCGGGCGCGCGGTGCGCGAAGGGTGGCGGTCGGGGAGGGTCTGATCCGCGCTGCTCGCGAACCCTGCGTGGCCGGGCCGTTTGGCGCCATTGCCGCCCGCAAATGCGGCTCATCATGCGAACCGCCTTGGCTTCTTGTGCTCCGGAGAGCATATTAGATGCTCAAAGGAGCAGACAAGATGTCCCGTTCAGAAGCCCCGACCCAAGCGGTGCACGCAGGCGCGACAAAGCGCCAGAGGGCACGGCTTTCCTATCTCGCAGTATATCGAGCATCGCCACTTGAGCGCATCGGCATGATCAAGCACGGTGTCCGCGCCACCGAGGCGAAGCGCATTATCGCAGAACTCGCCATCGGACAGGGCGCAGTTCTCAAGGCCCTGAAGCTCTCCCCTGCCACCGTCAACAAGAAGGCGAAGCAGGACCAGACCCTCTCGCCCAGTGAAAGCGAGCGTGTCATCGGCTTCGCCAAGCTGGTGGGGCAGTTGCAGGCGCTGATCCAGGAGTCCGGCGATGCTGAAGGTTTCGATGCCGTCGCATGGATGTCCCGCTGGCTCAATGATCCCATCCCCGCTCTTGGTGGCGCGCGGCCGATCGACCTCATGGATACCATGGAGGGCCAATCCCTCGTATCCACGACGCTCGCACAGTTTCAGAGCGGGGCGTACGCTTGAGCCAGACGGTCTGGCGTATTGCGACTGACACATCAACTTACGAAGCGGACGATCTATCAGGGGCCGGCGCGAAAGCGACCGGAGGCCGCTGGAATGCGGCAGGCGTGGCTGTCGTCTATACGTCGCAAACGCGGGCGCTGGCGTGCTTGGAGACAGTGGTCCACCTGAATGCCGGCGGTCTGCCTCTGAGCCGTTACTTGGTTGAGGTGGCGATTCCGGATGACCTTTGGGCCAAAGCGCAAATGACGACCTCGTCCAGCCGGTCGGCTGGGATGCCGAGCCAGCAGGACGGACGAGCATTGAGCTTGGCACTAACTGGTTACGCTCGGTCACATCTGCACTCCTTGTAATCCCCTCCGTGATCGTTCCGGAAGAATTCAATGTTCTCATAAATCCGCAGCACTCAGGAAGCGCGCGGATCACTGCCGCGAAGGTCCGTAAATGGCTCTACGATCCGCGGCTGGCCAAGACCGCTTAACTTGACGCATGCCCGGCTCCCCACTTCGACCGCAGCGAGTGGACCTGTCGAATGCCAATAACGCGCGATAAGTGTCATTCTAGCGCGTAACCCATCAATGCGTCAGCTGCCGCCGGGAGCTTTACGGTCGCCGCATTTCACCGGCTCCGCGATCACGTTGCCCGGCGCGAATTGCACTCCCTTCGAGGCTGCGCGACGGTTGTAGTTTCTTCACCGAGGAATGGCGCGACTTGGCTTGAAGGCCGACGACGCTCGGTGTTATCTGTCACGCATGAACAAGCCAATGAGACCTCGCGAGCGGGCCGCCCGCTACCGTGCCGGGCTGAAGGCCCGTGGTCTGCATCGGGTGCAGATGGTTATCCCCAATCTGCGGGCGCCCGCCGTGCAGGCCCGGCTCCGGGCGGCCTGCGCCAAGCTGTCAGCCAAGCCGGAAACCCAAGAAATGCGGGCGATCATGGCATTTTCTGACGCCGCCTGGGCGGACACGCCGGAGTGACTCGGCACGGATGGCGGTAGAGCCGCACCGTATCCGGCGTGGCGCGGTGGTGATTGTCCGTGTGCCCGAGGACGCCAAGGCGGGGCGGCCCGTGGTGGTGATCCGCTCCAACGCACTCGCGGCGACTCCCTGGGTCGCGGTGCTGCCGTTTACCACCGATCTGGACACCGACATGCCGCAGTGGATGCGGGTGGATCCGACGCTCGGGAATGGCCTGCGGCAGACGTCCCGAGTCATGTGCGACTGGCCACAGACCGTTTGGAGCGCGCGAATCCAGACTGTCATCGGGGCACTGGACCCGGCGAGTATGACACAGGTGACGGCATTGCTCGCCGCGGCGTTGGGGGCTGGCGAGGCGGACGGCTGACCTACTCGCTGCGCAACCTGGCCTTCAGCCGCGTGAGCAGCCGGACTTTGCGTCCACCTTCGGCTTGGCGCAGCGCTTCGGCTGTCACGGCCTCGGTTCAGGCCACCTCTTCCCCGCCCGGCACCCGCTCTCACCGGTGAGAAGCTGGGCAGATTGATTGACGGACGGGACAGCGGACGTAAGTCGCCCTTTCGTTCAGGTCTGGCGTGCAACGAACGCACTTTCGTGTCAGGACGCCTACATGCGCTTCGCTCTAGCTCGGTGAGAGCAACTGGGCGGCGATGGCGTTCCACTCCTCGGGAAGACCAATGGCCGGAAGCGATCGCCCGACCCGCCGATACCAGTAGCGGGCATTGGCGGTGTCGCCCTCCTGCCGGTGTAGATAGGCATGCACGAGATCACAGCCGGGATCGCCCTCGCCTTGTTGGGCAAAGCGATGCGCTCGCGCCCACTCGCCCTTGCCAGCCCACCACAGCGCCTGCAGGGCGAGATTGGCACGTTCCGGGGGCGCGGCTGCCGACAGACTGCGCGCGAAGGCGTCGATCGTCATCATGCGAAACTGCCCCTTTCGGGTCTGCGATCAGATTGTAGAACGCGGGGCTTAGGAAACCACCCCTTTAGCATCGGTCAAGCGCGGGACTTAAGACGCGGTAACATCAGTTATCGCGTGTTATCCTTGCTGCGAGGGGCTGTGCTGGGCTCCGAGCGCTCGAAAACCGATGCCGACGGTAAAGATGCTGAGATCGCTATTCCTCGCGGCAGTTCGCCCGAAACCCGCCCGGCTCATGCCGGACGCCGTGCGACAGATCCTGCTCACGCGTGCCCCTCAGGCCGGGCCGACTAGCCTGACGCGGCGGTAGATAGCCTCTAATGGCAGCTCCACCGCTACCTCGGGAAGATCGAGGCTGCCCGAAGTCAACTCGGTGAGGGTCCAACCTGAGGGAGTGCGCACACGCGAGCTAACGGATATCCGGCGCTGTTCAACGACTACATAGCGGCGGATGGAGGGCAGACGGAAGTACTCGGCAAGCTTTGGGCCCAGATCTTTGTCAGCCGTATCCTCCGAAAGAACCTCGAAAAGGACTACGGCGTCATGCAAGGTCTTATCATTTTCATCGACCGTACCGTTGACGACGGAAATATCTGGATAGCGGATCTTGCCGCCGACGTCGATCCGCATCTCCTGGATCGCATCGAATCGGTCCAGATCTAGACCGTCTTCAAGCAATCTGAGTAGGTTGCCGACAATTCGCTGGTGAGCCCGACTGCCTCCAGTCATCTCGATTATCTGGGTCCCATCGAACTCATGCTTCCCTTCTTGCTGGTCCTCCCAGTCGAGGAAGCGCCCGACAGTCCACGGCTCGCGGAGAACGAGGTTCATGTCCTCCAACTTAGTGAGGAACCCTGGTCCGGGAAAGACGATTCGGGCGGACGCTCTCGCATGATGACGTAAGACCGCCAAAAAACCTTTGGGGTGCACCCGCTGGAGGGGCGATAAGCTCGGCCACTTGGTGGGCATGAAGGGAACGTAAACGGGGCGGATCGCGCCAAGACGTCGGACGCTTCGGCGTCAGCTTGCGCAGGAACGTCGGGGCGCGACGACCGGCGCTGGCGCCGGTCAGCCGGCCGATGAGGCGGTCCACAACTCCGCAAGCTTCGGGGCATCGATTAGGTCGAGCGACGCCGTGCAATGGTGGAACAAGTAGCTCACACCGAGCTCGTCGGCGATCAGCTGGGTCTCGTGGTGCAGGATCATCCCGCCCAGCCGGATTTTGGCATCGTCGATGCTTACGCCCCAGTGTTGCCGCAACACGTCGGCATCACAATAGCCGTAATGGCCATGGACGGCGGCCTGCCACTCGGGCGTATTGACCGGGTCCTGTGGGGCGGCGCGGGCGGCGGTGACCCAGGGCGTGGTGAGCGATGTGCCGAGCAGAAGGACGGTGGTCAGGCCAGCCAGCACGTAACCTTTTTTCGCAATGGTCGGCATGGTCTTGTATCCTCCGGTTTTCTCGCGGTCGGCGTCGCGCGCCCTTCAGCCTGATTGCGCCCAGCGCGCGCGTGCATGGAGCGACAGCTGTAACGCGGCGAGCAGGTCCGCAACGTCGTCCGGAACGGCACGCGCCTCGCCCGGACGTTCGATACACCAGCGAAGTATACAGCCGAACAAGTCGGCGGCGTCAAGAATCGGTTCGGGATCGAGCGAAGCGGGCAGTATGCGGACCTCGAACGTCTGCTTCATCGGATTGCGAGTGGCGATGTTGAGCAGATTGAAGTCGCAATATTTCTGCAGGCCGACGTTGGCCAGCGCCTGCTGCGCCGACGGCCAGTCGAGGGCGGCGAAGCCTGGGCGCGCCACCAACGCATGCAGCGCGTCGGACCATTCGCCGAGACGGATGCAATGCGGATTGGTGCCGACGAGGCGTTTGAGAGCGCCGCCATGCGTGCTGAGGAGTCGGACGAGGTTGGCGATCGCGGCGGCCGACAGCAGCGGCTCGGCGTCGAAATGGATGTGCGCTGCACCCTCTCGCGGGAGGGTGCAGCCCGCCGCGCGAGCCTCACCCAGCAGCAAGCCGAGCACCGCATCCCGCTCCTCGCCGAGCGGCGGGGTGATGATCTCGCAAGGACGCTCGCGTTCGCCGGGCAACGGGGCGGCGATCGCGATCGACGCGCCGTGATCGTCCGAGACCTTGACCATGCCGGATGGCTGGGGGTCGGCAGTGGTGCCGAACAGCGCGGCGATTGGCGCGAGCACGCGATCAAGCGGCGCGTCGGGGTCGCACAGCCGGATCGTCAGGCGGAGCAGCCGTCCGTCGTCGGTGACGATCCGATACCAGCCGGGCCGCGGTGTCGCGCTTCGGTCGAGCCCCGCTTGCAAGGTCACGTCATCGACAAAGCGGGCGACCGTGCGGCCGAGACTGTCGAGCGCCTCGAACCCGTGCGTGATGTTTTCGAACTTCGGCTTGCCGGGAACCTTGCTGGGCTCCTGTTGCGGATGAAAGAAGCGCCGAACGGAGCCGCCATGGAGCCGTGCGACGCGCGAGGCGAGGTCGGCGCGGGACTGACCACGCGGTGCCAACAGCTCGATCTCAAAGCCGGTTTTGAAGGGCGGATTCATGCGGGTGTGTCAGAACTGGCCGCGGAGCTGAAAGGCTTCAAGCCGGTATTTCCAAGATGGACAACCGATCTGGCCCCAGCCTTGGCGACGAGTGCGCCGTCGAACGCCTTTTATGACAAGTTCTGGCGCTCGCCTGTGAGAAGCCGCATGCGGCCGATCGGACCCTTATGGGCAGCAACCGCGCACTGGCTGGAATGGCAGGACTGGGCCGACCCGCTTCTGCGCCGCCCCTATGCCGCGAAAGACGGCATGCTGCACATCCCGGACATCCCCGGCATCGGTCTGGATTGGGACGAGGACGTCGCCGCCGCCGACCGCGCTGATTTCTAGCGTGCTTGCCGGACGTTACGCCGAGCGCGCTTTGCACCCGGTAGAAGTGTTCAATGACGATCCTGCGCGCCGTCCTGCATCGGCCCGGTACAGGCGGCTGCAACCCGTTTTGCGATGTTCTCAGGCGCAGGTTACGCCTTGCGGAATTTTCCGTTGAGCTGCTTTACGTGAATGACCCCCTCAGGGGCGAGCTGCTTGGCGCGCTGAATTGCCTGCTGCTGGGTCGTCGTTACCGCGCTGGCGCGACCGGCATGGGGCAACGTCACCGCCCAATTGCCATCGTCGCGCCGCTCGACAAAATACTCGCTGTGTTTGGCCATTGCCTCATCCTCTTTTGTTTGCGGCGGTCGACGGTTGCCCAAGAATGCCACGCAGGACTTAAGCGCTGCGGTGTAACAAATCAATAAGGCCACGCGCGGAACAGCTCATCCTGTAGACCGACGACTGTCCCGAGCGTAACGATAAAATCCGCCTTCTCGCCAAAGACCAGCGCCGACGCGAAACTGTCGTAACGGCTGCAATGGGTGGAATCATTCTGCGTTGCATCGAACTCCTTGCGGGTTTAGCCGGCGCCATCCCCCGAATACGCTGGAACAGATCCAACCAGATCCTGATCCACGAACCCCTGACGTTCTGTTCCGCTTTGCGGGACTCCAGGTCCGTCCCCCCGGCGTAACTCCGACGGGCGCACGCCGCGGAATCTCGCTTTCTTCCTGCAGCCCTCGCGTGAGGGATCGTTCCTTATCAGCGGCTGGTAACGTCGGAGCAGCCGCGATCCGCTCAGCGGCCGGCCCGCTCCCTCACCGCTTGCGCCTCGGTCGTCAGCGTGGCGGTGGGCTGCGCCTCCAGTCGGCGCAGGTCAATTGGCTCTCCGGTGTCCTCGCAATAGCCATAGGTGCCGTTGTCGAGCCGGGCCAGCGCCTGTTCGATCTGGCTCAGCAGGCCCTGCGCACGCTTCCGATTGATCCAGTCGAACTCCCGATCTTCGGCAGCACTCGCCTGGTCGGCCTGATCGCCCACACGGGCGCTCTCATCCGTATTGGCGGGCGGCGTAGCGGCCACTTCGTGCTGGATGTCCGCGCGCAGGCGCAGCAATTTTCGGCGGAAGTATTCCACCTGCGAAGCGTTCATGAACGCCTCTTGGGGCGATGGTATGTATCCTGTGGGCAGCCGCACTGACATACCGCGGTAGGTAGCAGTAGGCGGCCGGGTGCGGAAGGATGATGTGCGTGGCCGGCGGGCATCGAGAAATGAACCGGGCTAGCAGATGAAGGCGCCGATCACCGAGGCCCACCTGCAGTGCCGACAGAATGTCGGCGCGATATGGCGGCCGCCGTTGGGTGCCGCGACCTTGAATGCGTTGGCCAGCCCGTTGAACAACAGCGCGCGTGCGAGACTGATGACGTGGCCGCCATAGACCAGACGGCGCCCGACCCGGCCGGCCGTCGCGGTTTGCTGAGTGTCGCGCCACTGGCGTGTTACTTCCGCGCTGAGTTTGCCGGTCACCCCCTGTCCGCTCACCGGTCAACCCGGCGTGATCGACGCTTTCATCGTGCGTGCGCGCGATGCTCGGAGGTTGCCAATGTCGCCATTTTGGCCGTTGCTGGGTCTGCTGGCGGAAGTGCCTGATCCCCGCCGTGGACAGGGACAGAAATACAAGCTTCCCTACGTGTTGCTGTTCTCCATCCTGGCCGTCGTGACAGGTTGCAACTCTTATCGAGGCATCGTCACCTTCATCGATGTCAATCGCCGCAAGCTGAACGCGGCCTTCGGTCTGAAGTGGCGCCGCGCGCCCGCTCACATCGCGATCCGCTACATCCTCAAGGGGCTCGATCCTGCGGAAGCCGAGACGGTGTTCCGCCAACATACCACCCTGCTTCAGGCGGCATGCGCAAGGCCCGGACAAGCCAGCATCGCGCTCGGGACACGGCTTGAAGGAACCCGTTACTCTGCTGGCCCCGGACCAGGTGAACCAGTGATCATGCGTCGTCAGCGACACGAAGAATCGGAGTGCACACCTCCTGTCCGGCGTTCCACTCCGCAGGCCGCTAATCGCCGCACCCTCGCCTCCTGGAGCCGAGGCCGGCTTTTTTCGCTCCGGATTTCGCAGGGCGACCGCAAGGCAGTCAGTCGGCCGCTTCGGCCTGCACCAGCTCCAGCTTGCGCGCTACGCGGGTGTAGAGCGCGACGTAGTCCCGCGCCATGCGCGCGGACGTGAAGCGGGCTTCGAACGCGGCGCGCACGCCCGCGCGGTCGAGTTCGGCCAGGCGCCGGACGGCCTCGACCGCCTCGTCCTCGTTGTCGACGATGAAGCCGGTCACGCCGTCTTCCATCACCTCTGGCACCGAGCCATGGCCATACGCGATGACCGGCGTGCCGCAGGCCATGGACTCGATCATGACCAGACCGAACGGCTCAGGCCAGTCGATCGGGAACAACAAGGCATGCGCGCCCGACAGGAAGTCGGGCTTCTGGCGGTCATTGATCTCGCCGACGAATTCGACGTCGGCGTCTTCAAACAGATGCTTGATCTCCTCGTCGAAATACTTGCGGTCGGCGCTGTCCACTTTCGCTGCAATCTTCAGCTTCATGCCCATCCGCTTGGCGATCTTGATCGCGCGATCCGGGCCCTTTTCCGGCGAGATGCGGCCGAGGAACGCCAGATAGCGCTGCTCGACCGGCCGCGGGATCAGCAGGTCGGCGGGCAGGCCGTGCAGCACGGTGCCGATCCAATTCTGGTCCTCGAGCGGCAGGCGCTGGGCGTCGGAGATCAACACCAGCGGCACGTTCGGGAACATCCCGTAGATTTTCTTGAACTCCGGCAGGTCGAGCCGGCCGTGCAGCGTGGTCAGGAACGGCGCCCCGAGCCGGCGGAACAGCGAGAACGGGAAGTAGTCGGTGTGGAAGTGCAGCACGTCGAACTCGCGCGCCCGCTGGGCCACGTACTCCATCATCACGTGGTAGGCGGCGACCCAGTCCTTGCACATCGGATCGAGGCGGATCGCCATTGGCCAGACCGGCTCGAGCGTCGCCTTCGTCACGCTGTCGCCCGAGGCGAACAACGTCACCTCATGGCCCTGCGCGACCAGCTCTTCGGTCAGCCACGAAACGACGCGCTCGGTACCACCGTACAACTTTGGAGGGATGGCCTCGAACAGAGGCGCGATTTGGGCAATGCGCACGAATAACTCCCCTTCTTTGCGGGACGATATGGGAAACTGTATCGTCTATTCGAAACCGACTTGGAGCCAGTCGGGTTTTCGCTTACTACAATCCCCATACGCTGAATGGAAATCGCAACCGTTCCTCTCTCGCGCCATCTCTTCTCGAGTAAGCAACGACAAATTGGCGATCGACAACGCCGATGAGTCGCGATCGGAGGAGCAGGATGGGAGCTTCGACCATCGCGGCCAATGCCGGTAGGATCGGAAAGTACCTACGGACGACGCGGCTTGCTGCTCAGCCCTAGCATACGCGCGTGACATTGCCCCGAGCCGCGCCGATTTGCGTTGCACGGCTGAAATGCAACCTGACGCACCTGGTCGTTCCGATGCACCGTTGATTGCGCGTCAAAGACCGCGTTGCCGGCGTCCCAGTAAAGCGCCGATACGCCGCCATTCGATGAGACACCTTCTGACATCTTGGACGACTGCCAGCGTGGGTATTTTCCGAGCCCGACACTTCATCCCGCTCTCCGGGTCCGCCGCGATCGGGCCGATCCGTCGCACCCCCCAGGTTTTAGACGATCTCGATCGGCGCGACTGCCTGACGGCCGCGGGTGGCTCGGTTGAGTCAGCCTGTCCGCTCGATCCTGCGCAGCATCCGTGCGAGCGCGCGAGCCGCGCCCGGTATGTCGCCGCCTCCGACGCGCTCGCGCACGATGCCGAGCACCAGCTTCGCCGCTCGATGTCGCCGTTTCGTCGCCGCGCTTCGCTGCACATGGCGGGTGGGCGCAACCACCTCCGCCTCGGTGCGCGCGAGCAGCGTCACCGGCATGGGGCCGAAGACAGGCGGCCACCGCTCCGCATCGCCATCGAGCAAGGCGAGGATCACCGCCCGCTGGACGCCACGGCAATCGCACGCGGCGACGAGCAGCCGGAAGGCCGCGTCGAAGCCGTCCGGTGCCGGGCCGGTTTCCACGATGCCGGCGGTGGCGATGTCGGCCTGCATCATCGCTCGCAAATCCTCGCGCCCTGCGCGATCGACCGTGCGAGGCCGCGCGCACCTGTCGCCATGTCGCTCACCCGCGTCTGCTCGCAGTAGATGTCCACCAGCGCCTTCGCTGTCCGCATGCGTCTCGTTCCGCGCGCATCGTTCGCGATGCGCGGGTCGCTCGACTTCTCGCTTTCGCACCGCTCGAAAACATGGCTTGGAATTCGCCCGAGCGATGCAGGAAGATGGGTGCCGGTGTCGATGGCCCCGAAAATCTGCGCCTGGGTCAATCCTCTCGCGGTGCAGGCTTCGACGAAGATGCGGTAGACGACCGCGATGTCGGCCGGCTTCCTGCCATGTGCCTCGATGTTAGTCGCAACCATCCGGCCGGTTCCTCTCGTGCGCCGCTGCGCCGGTAAGGTTCAGCTCCGGCGGAGTCGCGATGTGCTGCGGGAACCACACCATGGCTTGCCGCGCCGTCTCAAGCCGCATTCTTTGCAGCACCACCTCGACCATCACCTCCGCCACCCGAAGTCTGCGCCGATGCACCGCTGTCGGCAGGATCGGCTGGCCTTTCGAGGACCAGCGTCAGCGCCGAGGGCCAGGCGGCCCCGTCATCGAGCAGGGCGCGAGGAGCTTGGTGTGGCCGCGTCCCGGTAGGCGTGCGGCCAGGGCCAACTGCAGACTGCGGAAGGCTCAGGATGCGCAGATCGGACAGCTTTTCGACTGCCGCGAAGATATCGCCGTGCGCGGCGCATATGTTCCTTGCGGACCCGGTTGGGGAGCCGAACACGCGACCGCCGGCTCGGCCGGGCGGGACTGAGAAGCAACACCATTTGCCGAGACGATCGGCAACGTGCCGACGTCAACGAGCCCAAACTGGCTGTTGAACGAAAGCGTGCCGCCGCGGTCTTCGGGAATCGTGAATTAGCCGTGCTGGGCGACGGATTTGCGCCGCCGACCCGGGCGCCACGTGCGGTCAGAAACGACACGCCAGAAGGGCTG
>Ga0074046_10003435_pt1 | contig 13255 bp, 12 predicted proteins | sample BogForMeECP23OM3_FD_94441 | JGI IMG/M metagenome (GOLD analysis project Ga0074046, IMG submission 94441) | Bog forest soil microbial communities from Calvert Island, British Columbia, Canada - Bog Forest MetaG ECP23OM3 | ecosystem: Environmental > Terrestrial > Soil > Wetlands ...
GGCGCAGAGAAAAGGGCACTGGTGGCTGCCGGCGACCAATCAGGCCGGGGGCCTGCTGCGGGAAGCCGCCGGCGTACGAATGAAGGCACTGGAACTGGTGCGCCGGCAGGAGAAAACTTACAGGTATCCGGTCAGCCTTATTGCACGGAAGCGGAAGAATTTCACTGCGTATCATTTCGGCTATCTCTATCCTGCAAGCGATCTTTTCTTCTGGCGCCGCGAGGAAGAACAGGTGAGACACAGGCGATTTGATGCATTTTACATGAACATATGGGATTTCCTGAGAATCAGCGGGGTTGAAAGCTTTTGGCCCTAGCCGGTTAGGCCGATCAATTCCCTGTAATCTTTTAAAACTGGAAATTCGTGAACAGCTGTATCTTTTTTCCTGGAGTTGGCCCCTGTTTTGAGGAAGAGATATTTTATTCCGAAGGCTTTTGCCGTTTTCAGGACCTCGGCAGTATCATCAATAAAAAGCGTGCGCTCCTTATCGAATTTCAGTATTTTTTCGACCTTCTCCCAGAATTCGATCATCTCCTTGGGGTAGCCCATCTCAAAAGAGGTGATACAACTGTCGAAGTATCTGCCTATTTCCGTTTTCTTTAGTTTGATGTCGAGGACCTTATAATGGGCATTCGTGAGCATGAAGACTCTTTTCTTGCGTTGCTTCATTGCTTTCAGGAAATCCTCTACATGGGGATGGACTTCTATCAGGTGTTTCATCTGCTCTTTGAGCGCCGGGATATCGAGGTGAAGTTCTTTTGACCAGAAATCGATATCGGTCCAGTTAAGCGTGCCCTCATGCGATTTGTACAGGGAAAACAATATTTCCTTTGCCCTTCCGAAGGTGACGCCATGTTTCACAGCGTACTTTTCCGGTACCAGGTGCTCCCAGAAGTAATCGTCGAAATACTTGTCCAGAAGCGTCCCATCCATATCCAGCAGGATACAGTCGATATGTTTAAGCGATATCATTATTGATCAACTCCTAAAAAAATATATCCAGTCAAGCGCAGGAGCAACCACAGAGACACGGAGGCACAGAGGGTCCATTGAAAGCAGTAAAGAAGCTTCAGCCTATTGGTTCCTACTTCTCACTTGTTTTTATGCAGTTCCTACTCATATTTTCTCTGTGTCTCAGTGCCTCTGTGGTTTTTCAGCGTTTGCCACTACCCGGACTTGATTGGGTGCAACGCAGCATGTGGCCTTTGTACGAAGCCGTCAGTCATTCTTCGGAGCTGTACCACGAGTGGTCGATATAATCCTGTGTCCTCTTGAGGATAAGTTTAAGAATGCCCCTGAGTTCCTCAAAAAGCTGATCAAACAATTCATCATCGCCAAGGTCATCGGCCTCGATATCATAGATGTAAGAGATCTCGTATTCCCTGGAAGACTGTTCGCTCGGAATTATTTCCTTTGCAAAGAGCACAGGTTGAGTATCGGGATATTCTTCCTCTACCTCTGCAAGCAGTGCTTCGATGTTCGGGTAGTCTTCCATAACCGGCAATTTTATCAGGAATTCCAACTCCAGCGAGTTATCAGCATCCATCGCGCCTTCTTCCGTATCATCCTCATAAAGAGTCATACCGGTCTGAAATGCGTCATATGTAAAAGATACCGTTGCTGTCAGCGCATAAGGGGTCTCCATATTCGGCTAAGCCAGCGAGAACCTGCTTTCCCTGTCAAGTGTGAACTGCTCTATGAAAACCTGCATATTGAATATTTCAAGGTAATTTTTTGCAGATTCAGCGATCTTCATTTGCACTTCTTCAAAACGTGTCATAACACCTCCTGGAAAACATTGAGCGTCAGGCATCGAGTGTGAAAAAAACCACAGAGGCACTGAGACACAGAGAAAACAAGAAACGGGAACTGCATAAAAACAAGTGAGAAGTATGAACTAATAGGGGAAAAAAGGCCTTACTTCTTACTCCTCATTTCCTTTTAATGTATCTCTCTGTGCCTCCGTGTCTCTGTGGTTATTCCTGCGCGACGCTTGACGCATCATATTTGCAAGTATAACATGAATAGTATGATTAAGACGAATAAGACAGCGGCGATCATCGGCGGGGCACAATGACAAAAGGCATTTTTATTACAGGAACGGATACTGGGGTCGGCAAGACGGTTATCGCTGCCGGAATTATACTGGCGCTGGGCAGGAAAGGCGTGAAAGCCGGCGCTATGAAGCCGGTCGAAACAGGCTGTGTTGATGAAGGCGGAACGCTAATTGCGCGGGACGGGATGTTTCTGCGGAAAATTGCCGGGATGGGTGAACCCGCCGGGATTGTAGCTCCCGTTCGTTTTTCCCGTCCCCTTGCGCCTATGATCGCCGCTGAACTGGAAGGGAAGAGCGTTGATCTCGAGGCAGTAATGCATGCGTACTCCATACTTGCAGCAAAATATGACTTCCTCGTAGTAGAGGGCGCCGGGGGCATCATGGTTCCGATCAGGGAATCAGGCGGCAGCATGAGTACCGGCCTCAGCCCGTCAGCGTTCTTCATGTCCGACCTGATCAAATCATTTGATATTCCTTTGGTTATAGTGGCAAGGGCCGGACTGGGCACCATCAACCATACGCTGTTGACCGTTATGTATGCCCTCAGAGAGGGAATAGAAGTGCGGGGTGTGATTATCAATAACAGCGGACCTGCCGGAGATACAATAGCTGAGCGGACAAACCCCGAGGTGCTGCGGAAGATATGCCCCGTGCCCATACTTGCGACAGTGCCTTTTATTCCATCAATGCATAAGGACGCGGTTGACAATACTACAAGTGCGCTTTACGACCAGATGATCGGCTTCCTCATCAATTAATTCAACCCCCTGCCTTTTTAATAATATATATCGGATGTTCCCCCAACTAAAATTCAGTGCGTAAGCAAGTAAGCAACTACGCAAGTATACGCATTGACATCAGACTTCGGGCTGGTGTATTTTAAGAATACTTGATTCCTCGTTGTTAGAATTCTGACTGGAAAAATTTATCGCAAATGCTGTGCCCTTTACAACAAGGAGGTGAACGGGGAAGACGAGAGAGTTAAAAATTAGCGATATAAATTGAAGCACGCCGCAGACTTTATTCTGTTTGAGGGTAAAACCTATAGTAAATTTTAGATCAGGGGGTATAATATGGCCTTAAAAATTCTTTTTTTTGTGTTGATGTTTTCCCTCGCGGGCTCTCCTGCCATTGTCTGTGCAGAAACCCAGGTTGCTGATTCCGCAACAGGTACGGATCTCGTTCTCGTATTAATCAAAGGGGGCTGTTATCAAATGGGGGATTCTGTTGGTGACGGCGAGAGAAACGAGAGGCCTGCTCATGAAGTCTGCGTCAATGATTTCTATATGGAAAAGTATGATGTTACCAATGAGCAGTTTAGAAAATTCCAACCCGACCATAACAGCGGCAATTTCGAAGGGCTGACGCTGAACGACGATAAACAGCCGGTGGTGTTTGTTTCATGGTACGATGCGGACGACTATGCCAAATGGCTCTCGAAAAAAACCGGCCATACATACAGGCTCCCGACAGAAGCGGAGTGGGAATATGCCTGCCGGGCAGGAGCAAAGTCAAGCCGTTTCTGGGGCAATAATCCTGATGAAGCGTGTACCTATGCAAATGTTGCGGACCTGACTGCAAAGACGCGTTGGAAGAAATGGACAGCCTTTAGCTGTGACGACAAATTTCTGGTTTCGGCGCCTGTCGGCAGCTTTAAGCCGAACAGTTACGGACTGTTCGACATGCTCGGCAATGTATGGGAGTGGGTCGAAGATGTATATAACAGTGAGGCGTATACGAAGCTTCCCAAAGATAACCCGGTCTACGAGGGTTCCGGCGAGTATCGTGTGATGAGAGGCGGCGGCTGGAGCAACGGACCAATGGGAGTGACGTGTTCCCATCGTGTTTCACTCGACCCGACATTCAGTACTCATGCACTCGGTTTCAGGCTCGTGAGGGTCCAATAATGAGGTTTTCGATATACGGTTTTTTAAAAGGAAATAATTGTTATGGAGGTAAGGTATGCAGAAGAAGCATTTAGTCTCTCTTTTTATTCCTCTTTTCTTTTTGTTGGCCTCTGTTTCCCTGTCTTGGGGCAGTGAGGAGACAGTAGGTATTAAAGAGGGGTATGTCGGCGCTGAGACCTGTCAGGGCTGTCACGAAACCCAGTATGCAACGTATGCAAAGTCTGTTCATGCCAAGAAGCATGTGAAGGGGCCGGGAAGCGCGGATGCCTGCGAGTCCTGCCATGGTCCCGGTGCAAAACATGTCGAAAAGGGCGGCGGTAGAGGCGTTGAAATATTTGCTTTTAACAAGAACGTCGACCCTAAGGCCAAAGCGGCCAAATGCCTCTCCTGCCATGATGAAACAAAGACGGCAGCGTTCTGGAGTCAGAGCAGGCACAACGTAGAGGGTGTTTCCTGCGACAATTGCCATTCGCCCCATTCAGCAGCGAAGAATTTTCTGAAAGCTGGAAGGTCCGAAGTCTGTTATCAGTGCCACAAAGACATCAAGGCCATGGTCAACAAACAGTCCCATCATCCTATCAAGGAAGACAAAGTAGCATGCGTTGACTGCCATAACCCTCACGGGGAGCTTGCCGACAAAATGCTTAAGGCCGATTCTATCAACGAACTCTGCTATAAATGCCACGCGGAAAAAAGAGGCCCCTATATGAACGAGCACCCTCCGGTCGCGGAGAATTGCCTCAATTGCCATAACCCGCATGGGAGCAATCACGACAGATTGCTGACGCAGAGAGTGCCGGTGTTATGCGAGCAATGCCATGAAACAGGGGGGAGCATGGGGGGTTCAGCGTTTACCACCTTCTCGACGTCAAACCATTTTCTTGGTCGGGGCTGTCTTAACTGTCATCAAAACATCCACGGCAGCAATGGTCCAAGAAACGCAAATGGCTGCTATTTCAGGGAATAGGAGGAAATAATAATGAAATTAAGAATAATAATTTTAGCCATAGCATTAGTCCTCCTATCATTTGTCAGCGCCTTTTCGGATGAGGGGACATCGGGCCAGACGACAAGTAAGGGTACCTTTACAGGCGATATAGGGGCTACAGCCGAAGTTGATAGTGTGAGCGGCAGCGTGGCCAAATTCAGCGAATACTCTGACATGACCAAGAGCGGCGGACTTTACAGCCATATCAAGCTGGGCTATGACAGCGACAGTTATTGGATGAAATTCAGTGCCACGGATATCGGCTACAAGACACAAAATTATACGCTGGACGGAGGGATGTACGGGAAATTCGCATACGAACTTTTCTACAACCAGATAATCCATAATATCACTATAGGCGCGCTGACTCCTTTCTCCGGCGTCGATAGTAACGTCCTTTACAACGGCACCGGTACTGCGTGGTCCGCTGCGCACCCGCCCTCGAATCCAGCCACATGGACCAGTTTTAATTACTCGATATCGAGAAACCAGTACGGCGGCTCGTTCAACCTCGAAATGCCGAAACCATTTTATGTTAATTTCGGTTTATCCAGAGAGGACAGGACAGGCGTTACGCCTTTCAGCAACGGAAATGGCATAGAAGTCCCGCAGCCTGTCGACTACGAAACCACTTTGTACTCGGGTGAGATAGGCTATCAGGCCAAGCCGCTGTTTGCCGCACTCAATTTCGCCTACAGCGATTTCACCAATCAGAATCAGATCCTGTACACGGGGAGTTCTACCGGAGCTGTTACGGCAACGCCTTCGGGTCCTGCCGGTTCGGCCCTAATGTCACTGCCGCCGGACAACAGCGTTTACAGGCTCGGGTTCAAGGGTTCGCTGATGCTTCCGCTGAACAGCAGGTTCAGCGTGAGTCTTGCCAACTCACATCAGCAGTCGACATTTGACCTTAGCCAGCTTATCACCCCCACTGCTACTACTTACATGAGTTCCTACACCTTCACAGGGCGTAAGGATATCTCGAATTACAACTTTTCGCTGACCTCCACTCCGGTCCCGTTCCTTTACACCAAACTTTTCTACCAGTATTATGACTCTGAGAACAAGTCGGATAATATAAGCCAGTATAGCGGCGGGACAACTTATCAGATTCCGCTTTTCAGCTACAAAAAGAACAATTACGGCGCGAGCCTCGGATTCAAACTGCCTGAGCAATTTCATTTGGACATAGGATACAGCTATCTCGATACGGACAGAGAAAACAGGACGGACATCCCTTCTACGAAAGATAACGTATACTCAGCCGAGCTCAGATGGAACGGACTTGATTGGCTGACGCCTAAAATCGGCTACGAGCGCTTGGAGAGATTGGCTTCATATGGAACTCCATCTGCTTTATCCGGCAGCATTTCAACAGCTAACCCCGGGTTTTTCACGATGTTTGATGCGGCAAAGCAAGGCAGGGACACATACAAGGCTGCTTTGGATGCCTCCCCTCTCGACAACCTGAATATCGGCGTTGCTTATAAATACAAGCAGTCGGAGTACCCTGATGACAGTTACGGCGTTCAAAATGCCAGGACCAATGAGTTCGAAGCTTATGGCGATTACGGGATAGGAAACATTGTGAAACTTAACGCCTATTTTGATCTCCAGAATACCACGGAAAACCTGTTGGATGCTGTATACGCATCATCGACGACTCCCCCTGTCAGTACGAGTGCGACTAACTACGTTTGGGACCTCCAACAGAAGGATGATACTTTCGAGTATGGGGCAGGAGTTGATTACTATGTGGTGCCGAAGAAGCTGACCATCAGGCTGCAGTATGATTATGTTAATTCCGACGGCAGCGATAATTTCGGCTTCTATTACCCTGGCCCGATTAGTGGCGTGAACGCCGCCAGCTCAACCATCGGCACCCCAATCGGGAATCCCAACCTTGACGACAACGTGGACTCCTACCATAAGAGCGCCCTTACGTTCAAAACAACATACCTTTTATCGAAAAATTTCTCGATGGCAGCAGGGGCCTCTTTCGAGAGGTACAAGTACAACGATTACGGCCTGGACAGTCCTGCTTATGCATATTACACCTCTACCAGCAACATCCTGACGGGCGCTTACGCAAACCCGTCTTATTCTTCAACCGTTGTGTTTTTAACAGCAGCATATAAGTTTTAAGTCAGGGCTTTGCCCTTACAAAGGCAAAAGGGAGAGAGCAGATTTGCTCTCTCCCTTTTTTTAAGTTTCTTCACCGCAGGGGTTAAACCGGGTTGTTGTTATTGTCAAGCTTGACGATGATGGGCGAGAAGGCTCCTATTTCCTGTTCTCCAAGGTAGCAGTAGGAGAAAATGATGATCTTGTCGCCTATCGTTCCCTTGCGCGCGGTGGGACCGTTGAGGCAGAATTCACGGGAGCCGGGCCTGCCGGGGATCATATATGTTTCAAACCGCTCACCGTTGTTCAGATTACTTATCATGACCTGCTCGTATGGAAGAATTCCGGCAAGGCCCATAATTTCCCTGTCTACGGTAATGCTCCCTTCGTAGGCGAGGTTTGATTCAGTCACCGTTGCCATATGTATTTTTGATTGCAGAAAACATCTAAGCATAATCAAACCATAGGCTAAAGGCTAAGGGCAAAAGGCTAAAGGCTAAAGACTTTTTTTCTCTGATTCCCCTCTGTGCACTCTGTGGTTTCATTTATTATCCTTTTTTTTCGCCTTTCGCCCTTAGCCTATTGCCTGTCTTTATTCTATTATCTTCGGGACCCTGTAGAAATTATCCGCGGGGTCAGGAGCGTTCTTTAAGGCCTCGTCGATTGACAGCGACGGCCTATGCACATCGTCCCTCATAACATTAGTGATAGGCAGCACATGCGAGGTAGGTCCGATGCCGGCAGTGTCGAGTGTATTTAATTGTTCAACATGCCCGATAATAGCGTTCAGTTGTCCGCGGTACATCAACAATTCATCTTCAGAAAGAGAGAGCCTCGCCAGCCTTACAATGTGTTTTACTTCATCTTCCGTTATCTTCATTATCTACATTTTTTCGAGTTGCACATGCCGTACAGCCAGCCTTTTCAGTCCGACACTCGAGAAATTTACCGTAACTTTCAGATCATCGCCGTCACCGCAGCAATCGCGCACAATTCCGATCCCCCAGGCAGGATGCTTTACCTTGCTTCCAACCAGATACGCCAGCGCAGCCCTCTTGGGAGAGAGTCTGACCTTCTTGGGCGGCACTGCGGTCCTCTGTGGAACAACTGTTTTTTCAACCCAGTGACAGCAATCCTTAGGGATATCGTTAAGGAACCTCGAAGGTTCCTGGTCCTGTATCTTTGAATACAACTTTCTTTTCTTGACCCCGTTCAGGAAGAGGATGTCTTTGGCCCTTGTCATGCCGACATAGAAAAGCCTTCGCTCCTCATGCATTTCGGCTTCTTCACCTATGGCTTTGAAATAAGGGAGAATGCCCTCTTCGATGCCGACAATGAATACGACCGGAAATTCGAGCCCCTTTGCGCTATGCAGAGTCATGAGGGAAACAGCAGGCTTTACGGCGGCCACGCCGTTGCTGCCGGTCGCATGTGCCAGCGACGTCTTTTCGATAAAATCCTTTGCAGATATTGCGTCGGCAGAGGAGATCAGCTCCATGATATTCTGCAGGCGCTCTTCCTCAATATCTACAATATATCCCGTCAACTCTACAATATCTTTAAGCATATCAGCAGCAGTCCTGTAACTTGAAGTCGACAAATGACCGATGATTTTAATAAATTCAGCCATTTTTTCTTTGACAGACGCAGTCAGCACATTTGCTTTGAGCATTGTCTGTGCAGCAGACAGGAGGCCGACGCCGTTTTTCTTTGCTTCCTGCTCGATTTTTGACAGCGTAGCGGCCCCTATATTTCTCAGAGGGCTGTTGACAACGCGTCGCAGGCTTACATTATCATCGTGGTTCAGCACAAGCTTCATATAGGAAATGAGGTCTTTTATTTCCCGCCTGTGATAAAAACTTATGCCGCTGAGAACGTTATAAGGGATGGTTTCCTCCCTGAGAGCGTCTTCAATCGCCCTCGCCTGGAGATTCACCCGGTAGAGGACCACAAAACTGCCGTAGTCATAGCTGTTTTTCAGGTACAGGTCTTTTATAGTCCGCGCAACATATTTTGCCTCTTCATCCTCGGTATTAAGCCTGCAATAGCTTACTTTTTCTCCATGCCCTTTGTCCGTCCACAGGCTTTTCAGCTTTCTGTTTTTGTTTTTTGCGATCACGGAACCTGAAACATCAAGGATGTTCTGGGTGGACCTGTAATTCTGTTCGAGCTTTATGACCTGCGCCCCGGGAAAATCTTTTTCGAAGTTCATGATATTGCCCACATCGGCCCCCCTGAACTTGTAAATGCTCTGGTCGTCGTCTCCCACGGCGCAGATATTCCGGTGTGACGACCCCAACAGCTGAAGCAGCCTGTACTGGGCGTGGTTGGTATCCTGGAATTCGTCCACGAGTATGTATGGAAACATATCAGTATACTTTCCGAGGATTTTCGGGTGCTGCTCAAACAATTTGGCGGTAAGCATGATCAGGTCGTCGAAATCGAGGGCATTGCACCGTTTCAACTCATCCTGGTATTTAAGGTAAACCCTCCCGAGCTTTTCGTCAAAACTGAACCCGTCTCCCTGGGACAAAAACTCTTCAGGAGATATCAGCGATGATTTAAGAATGCTTAGCCTTGAAGAAACTCCTTTATAAAGCGCCTCGTAGATATTAAACTCTTTAAGGATATGGCGAATAAGATTGCACTGGTCATCTTCATCGTAAATGGTAAAATCCGGCTTGTAGCCGAGTGACTTTATCTCTTTCCGCAATATTTTATTGCACTGGGAATGAAACGTGCCTATCCATGCATTCTTGACGTCGTATTCTATACACCGCAAGATTCTCTCTTTCATCTCGTCGGCAGCCTTGTTGGTAAAAGTGACGGTGAAGATTGAGGCCGGGGAAAGCTTTTTCTTTTTGATGAGATGGGCAAATTTATGCGTAATTACCCTGGTCTTTCCGCTGCCCGCTCCTGCAAGTACAAGGAGCGGACCATTTGAATACAGGATCGCCTCTTTTTGTTGGGGATTAAGCTCTTCTAATGATACTACGTCTTTAGCCATAAGATAACTCAATAATTATACCATAATCTCGGGATTCAGGTAACGGAAATTAAATTATGAATGCAAGCAGTAAGCACCAAAGGCAAAAGCCTGCTGTTTATCTGGTTACTCCCTGCTGTTTACTTCCTACTATCTGCTCTTTCTCCCTTTCCCCGTTTCGATTGCCTTTTCAGCGCCCATTTTTCAGTATTCTTCTGCGCCGTCCTGCTAGTGGCAAGGGCAAAGGGAGGGACATCTTTGGTAATGGTTGAGCCGGCCCCCACATAAGCACCTTCTCCAATCCTGACCGGTGCAACAAACTGCGTATCGCTTCCGATAAATGCGTTGTCTTCTATATGGGTCTTATGCTTTATCCTGCCGTCATAGTTGCACGTTATAGTGCCTGCCCCGATATTCACCTGCTCTCCGATCTCGGCGTCACCAAGGTAACTCAAATGCGACGCTTTTGTGCCGCTGCCTATGACAGATTTCTTCACTTCTACAAAGTTGCCTATTTTGGCATGTTTGCCGATAACCGACCCCGGCCTGATATGAGCAAACGGTCCTACTGAAGCGCCTTCTTTAATTTCGGACGATTCGATAACCGTAGAGTCCTTAATAATTACATTATTTCCGATCGTACTGTCTATAATTCTGGAGTTCGGATACAAAATGCATCCGCTTCCGATAAAGGTCCTTCCCTCTATATGCACATTTGGGTAAATGACTGTTTCCGTGCCGATAACTGATTCGGGATGTACAAATACAGATGCCTTATCGATAAACGTGACGCCCCGCTCCATAAACCCGGCTGCAATTTCATCTCTGAGATACTGAACAGCCCTGTGAAGGTCCGCGCGCGTATTTATTCCAGTTAATTCGTTTTCATTCCCAAGAAAAAAAGCGCCGGCGCGGCAGCCCGTGCTTACCGCTATGCCCACAATATCAGTAAGGTAGTATTCGCCTTTGGCCCTGTTGATGGTAATTTTATTCAGAAGTTTCAACAGCGGAGCTTCAATTGCGTAAATACCGCTGTTCACCTCCAGGATCTTTTTCTGTTCCTCATCTGCATCTTTGTCCTCTACAATTGCGCTCAGTTTATTGCCTTCCCTGACGATCCTGCCGTAGGAATGGTTGCCGGCTGCAATAAAAGAGATCAGAGAGAGGGACTCCCTGTTTTTACGGTGGAGTTTTAAAAATGCCTTTAGTGTTGCCGGTTTAATAAGGGGAGTATCACCGCTCACCACCAGCAAAGTACCTGTAAACCCCCGCAGTTTTTGTACCGCCGACCTGAGGGCATCGCCGGTGCCTTTAGGTTCCTTCTGGACCGCAAAGGAAACAGGATAGTTCCGCAGCGCATCATGTATCCCGTCACTATTCATGCCGGTGACAACAACTGTTTTTTCGGGTTTCAGTGCTGAAAGCGCTTCAACTACATACTGGACCATCGGTTTTCCCAGGAGCGGATGAAGTACCTTGGGCATGGCCGATTTCATGCGAGTGCCGAGGCCCGCCGAAAGTACAACCGCCGCCAGATTCACCTTAATGCCCCCCCTCTGAATGAGCCAGGAGATCACCAGGCGTCTTGTTTAAAGCATCCAGTGATTCGGTTATTAATGACGGCGCTGCGATGCCACCCGAGAGAATAATCCTGATCCCGTCTTCTATCGGGATGTCAGTATAAATGACGCTCTTGTCATCGAAGAGAACGATATCACCGAGGTAAAGGTTATTGGTAGGAATGTATACGGCTTTCATGCAAACTTCACGGCCGTCGGACTGTATAGTACATTCCTTGGTCATGAAACCAAAGGCGTAAACACCGATCCTAGGGTACTCGACAATGACAAAGCGCTTGAAAGAGCTGCTATTTTCTGGTGAAAAAGCATCGACTAGCTGCTTTATGGCCGTATAGATACTTTTAAATACGGGAATGTTTAATAAAATCTTGTCCATCAGATCCAGCAGTTTTTTGCCGAAGACGTTAGTGGAGATTATACCTATTAGGAACACGAATCCTATTGCTGCGATGAAACCGAGTCCGGAAATATGCCTGTCCAGCAGCATATCGAAGAAAGGACTCAGGATACCGTCTACAAACTTAAAGAGTCCTGCAAGGACAAGAACGGTAAAAACCACCGGAACCGTGACTATAAGTCCTGCCAGGAATTTTCTTTTAAAGGTAATGCGAATGGATTCGTCCATAATTTCCCTATTAAGCAGACAGTATGCAGTACGCAGTAAGGAGCAAAGGCTTTCCGTCCTCTGTGCTTCCTGCGCCTTCTTTTTTACTGCTGACTCCGCATTGGATAGTTTTCACTTATTTTTACTTTACTGAGTCTCTACTGCTTACTTTATGCTGCCTACTGCTTCATCAGATATGTCAAAATTGCTGTAGACATTTTGCACATCCTCATTGTCTTCCAGTGCATCAAGCAAACGGACCATCTGCTCGGATGTGCTGCCTTCAAGAGGGACATAACTTTTGGGAAGCATGGTTATTTCCGCAACATGCACCGGTAAGCCCCCTTTGACCAGGGCCTCTTTTACAGCATTGAGATTCTCCGGAGACGCCGTAATCTCATAATTGTCTTCCTTTGGGTCGTTTTCCATGTCTTCGGCTCCGGCATCGAGAACAAGAGACATCAACGTGTCTTCATCAGCTTTGGATTTTTCGACGAGGATGTACCCCTTTTTCTCAAACATCCATGCAACGCACCCGGCCTCTCCAAGACTCCCTCCATTTTTTGAGAGAATGTACCTTATTTCAGAGACAGTCCTGTTCTTGTTATCGGAGAGTGTTTCTATAAGGAGGGCTGCACCGCCGGGGCCATAACCTTCATAGACGCTTTCCTCATAAGTCGTGCCCGGCAACTCACCTGTGCCTTTCATTATGGCCTTTTTTATATTATCAGAGGGCATATTAACTTCTTTTGCTTTTTCAATGGCGGTCCTTAAACGGGGGTTCCCGTCCGGGTCGCCGCCTCCTGTCCGGGCCGCTACGGAGATCTCTTTAACGATCTTTGTAAAAGTTTTACCTTTCTTCGCATCTGTATTGGCTTTCTTATGTTTTATCTGTGACCATTTGGAATGCCCTGACATATGGATCCTCCATGAGCGTAGAGCGTACAGCGTTACCGGGCTGATATTATTGAGCTATAACGCGCTTCTTTAATAATAATAAGATTACATAAACA
>Ga0074046_10003438_pt1 | contig 13244 bp, 10 predicted proteins | sample BogForMeECP23OM3_FD_94441 | JGI IMG/M metagenome (GOLD analysis project Ga0074046, IMG submission 94441) | Bog forest soil microbial communities from Calvert Island, British Columbia, Canada - Bog Forest MetaG ECP23OM3 | ecosystem: Environmental > Terrestrial > Soil > Wetlands ...
ACTTGAGAGTATCGATGGACTGCTCCAGCCGGTCGTTTACCAAAATATAGTCGTACTGGAAGAAATTCTCAATTTCCCGGGAAGCGGTCTGGAGACGACGCTGGATAATTTCCTCGACATCGGAGGACAGCGGCGGCGGGCCCTGGCTATGCTGCGGGTCGTAATCGGCCTCGCTGCGGCGGCGCAGGCGGCGTTCCAGTTCCTCACGGGAGGGCGGCAGAATAAAGATGCTCACCGCGTCGGGTACCCTTTGCTTTACCTGGGCCGCACCCTGCACATCAATGTCGAGCAGCAGGTCGTGCCCGCGGGCTGTGGCCTCGCGCAGGAAGCGCCGCGCTGTTCCGTAGTAGTTGCCGAAGACCTCGGCATACTCCAGGAACTCGTCTTCGTGGATCATGCGCTCAAACTCGTCGCGGCTCACGAAGAAATATTCGCGGCCCGACACCTCGCTGCCGCGCGCACAGCGGGTGGTATAGCTGACGGAGAACTCGAGGTTGGGCACAATGCGGCGCAGCTCGCTGGTGAGCGTGGATTTGCCCGAGCCCGACGGCGCCGAGATGATGTAGGTTATGCCGCTCATTCCAGGTTCTGCACCTGCTCGCGTGCTTTCTCGATCTCCGACTTCATGGCCAGCCCCAGGCCGGTAATGCGCAGCGCATCGCCGGCGACGCCGCTGGTCTTCGACATGAGTGTGTTGGCTTCGCGGTTCATTTCCTGCAGCAGAAAGTCGAGCTTCTTGCCGACCTCGCCTCCGGCATCAAGCAATCCCGAGAAGTGCTGGATGTGGTTCTTCATGCGCACAATTTCTTCCTGGATGTCGCTGCGCTCGGCCAGCATGGCCGCTTCTTGAAGAATACGGTCGGGATCGATGTGGGTGGTCAGCAGCTCCTGCATGCGGCCGTGAACTTTTTCGTGATAGGCCTTCAGCACCTTGCCGCGTAGCGAGTCCAGCTCGTGGGTAGCAGAGGAGAGATGGGTCATGCGAGTGCGCAACTCCGCCGCCGCTCCGCGGCCTTCCTCCTCACGCATGTGGTTGAGGCGCTCAATGCACTGCTCCAGGGCGGCTGTTACCTGCTTCTCCAGCGCAGCCAGGGCGTCGCCGTCCTCCGTCGCATTCAGCGCGCCGGGAAGCTTGAGCACGGCGTTGAGGTCAGGCTCGGCGCTGACGCCAAATTCCTCGGCAACCTCGCGGAAGGTGCGCAGGTATCCGCCGACCAGTTCGCGATTGACGGCAAAGGCCGCGCCGCCGGTGCGCTCCAGGCTGAGCGTGACTTCGATGTGGCCGCGGTGCAGGCGCTCCTTGAGCACGCGACGAACCTTCATCTCGATAGGATCGAGCTCCACCGGCAGCCGCAGGTGCAAGTCGAGGAAGCGATGATTCACCGACTTCAGGCTCAGGGTCAAGGTGAGCTGGTCGTCCACATGCACCTTTACCTGGGCGTAGCCGGTCATGGAGCGGATGTTCATGGCGCAATCACTTAGTATTTGCAGTCTGCGATGCGGATGTGGGCCGAGTCAAACATCCGATAGATCGTTTTGTATCAGGGCATGGCTTCAGCCGTGCCGCAACGCAGCCAATCAAGAACTTGGGCTTCAGCCCCGGAGGAAGCGCCTTCGGCGGAAGCAGGGGCTAAAGCCCTGACCTTTTGCGCCTCGTTCGGCACGACTAAAGTCGCGCCCGGATACAAAGCAACTTAATGCAAAGCGAACCCGATACAAATCGCAAGCGCCTTCGTTTCCAATAAGGAACGGCGATTCTGGACCGCTCTAACCGCAATCACTCAGTCCCGGAAGCGGTCTCTACATCTTCAAACTGCAAATCATACAACCGGCGGTAGGTGCCGGTATGTGCCATCAGGCACTCATGCGAACCTTCATCGGTAATCATCCCGTTCTCGAGCACGAGAATTCGGTCGGCGCGGCGCACCGTGGACAGCCGGTGCGCGATGACGAAAACGGTGCGGCCGGTAATCAGGTTCTGCAGCGCGGTCTGCACCAGCGATTCGCTTTCCGTGTCGAGGGCCGATGTGGCTTCGTCAAGGATAAGAATAGGCGCATCCTTGAGAATGGCGCGCGCGATGGAGATGCGCTGACGCTCGCCGCCGCTCAGACGCAGGCCACGCTCGCCGATGATGGAGTCATAGCCCTCAGGCAGCGCCATGATGAAGTCGTGCGCCAGGGCCGCGCGCGCCGCCTCTTCCACCGTCTGTGCCGAAATGTGCGGCTGCCCGTAGGCGATATTGTTGCGTACGGTGTCGTTGAACAGGATAGTGTCCTGGGTGACGATGGCAATCTGCGCACGCAGCGAGGCGACGGTGAGATTGCGTACGTCGTGGCCGTCGACGAGCAGCCGCCCGTGAGTGACGTCGAAGAACCGCGGCAGCAGATGCACAAGTGTGCTCTTGCCGGAACCGCTGGAGCCGACGATAGCGACGACCTCGCCGGGACGCACTTCAAGATTGATGTCGCACAGAACCTCACGCCCGCCATCGCCGTTCTCATAGCTGAAGTGAACGCGCTCGAAGCGCACGCCCTGGTGGAAGGGCGGAAGCTTCATGGCGCCGGGCTTCTCGCGCACATCATCCTGCGCGTCGAGGAAATTGAAGATGGCCGAGGACGCCCCCAGCGCCTGCTGGAAGTTGTTATGGAACTGCCCGAACTTTCGCACCGGCTCGTACAGCTTGAACACTGCGATGATAAACGCCAGGAAGACGCCTTCGGTGAAGAAGCCGTGCTTGATGTATTCGCGGCCTACCAGGATGAGCATGGCGATGGCGATCGCGCCGAATATGTCCATCACAGGCGAGCTGATGGCGTAGGCGCTCACCGAGCGCAGGTTTGCCTTGAACAGACGGCGCGCGGCCTCGCGGAAGCGCTTGGTCTCCCAGGCTTCCATCGAGAAGGCCTTCACAATGCGGACACCGGTGATGGTCTCCTGCAGAATATTCTGGATATCGGCGACCTTGTCCTGCCCTTTGCGCACAGTGGAACGCACGCGCTGGCCGACCCGCCGCGCCGCCAGGACGACAAAGGGAACGAAGATGGCCAGCACCCAGGTAAGGCGTCCGCCGAGCAGGATGACCACGGCGGCAGTGAACAGGAAGGTGAAGAACTGCTGGAGGAATTCCGCCACCACCGTGGAAACCGCGTACTGCACGCGGTCAATGTCGCTCACGATCGCCGACAGCAGCGTGCCCGTGGAATACTTCTGGAAGAATGCCACCGAGCGGCGCAGGGTGGCCGTGTAAAGCTGGTTGCGCAGATCGGTCACCATGCCAAAGCCGGCATAGTTCGCCAGATAGGTGCCGAGATAATCGAAGATACCCTTCAGCACGGTGGAGGCGACCAGTGCGAAGGCCACCATGGTCCACACGTTGTGGAAGTGCTGCGGAACGAACCAGCCCAACTGCACCGGCTGGTTGGTAATCGGCATGCGGAACAGGGGCAGATTGCCCGAAGTGGAGGAGGGATTCAGGACGCGATCGAAGATGGGGCCGATCAGCAGGAGCCGGAAGCCCTCCAGCATACCGACCAGCGCCATGGCCAACACAGACGCGATTACCTGTAACCAGAACGGTCGGAGGTAACGGAGTAGCCGGTTCAGTTCGCGCATAGTCCCTGCGGGGTGCAGCTCTGCCTGGGCAATAACGCTGTGGCGGAATTGAAGTGCAATCCTTGATTCTACTGGATTTCGGGGCGGAGATGGAACGCTGATGTGCAGCGGGCGAGATGACTTCTGGGATGCTAAGAAGAAGGCGGGGCGCTCGTACCGCCGTCGCCGGTACCACCGCCGCTCGTACCTCCGTTGCCCGTGCCAGCGTCGCCGGTACCACCGCCACTCGTACCGCCGTTGCCGGTACCGCCGCTGCCTGCGCCACCGTCACCTGTACCACCGTCGCCGGTGCCGCCATCTGCCGCTGCGCCGCCTGTACTGGGGGCGGTAACGTTGAAACTGCACTGCGAAGATTGGGTGAGGGTGAGGGCCCCGGTGAGTTGGATCTGCATGGTCACGGTGATCTGGCCGGCGGCGGTATAACTTGCGTTCAGGAAAAGCTGCTGACTATCTCTAAAATCGCCCTTAGCCGAGATCACCTGAAGGTTGGAAGAAAAGCTCGTATTGTTCCCCGCAGAATCGGACAGAGTTATGAGGATAGAGACATATCCGTCCTCATCTCCGGAGTTGATTAGATGGTAGTCCACTTTGCCCTGGAAGCTGGTATTGGTGTTGACGGCGACATCATTCCCGCAAGTTGCGCTGATATTCAGCGTGTCTTTGACGACGTTAACCATAACTAAAGCCTCCACAAAAGCGACAAAGTCCCGCAACTACATCGGAGTTTTCTTTCTCGGAACCTGAGAGGGTAGAAGTATACATCAGAACCCGGCCACGAGCTCGGCAGGTTCAAGCGCCGAATCTTTCAGCGGCGCGGGCCTTGGCTTTGGCGGCCTCTTCTTCCCGGTTCTTCGGCGGAGCGCTGGTTTCGAGCGAACGGAGAAGACGACTGGAAATGCCGGCAATCTCCTCGACAGCAGCCTGGAACGAGGCTTCGTTGGCTTTCGACGGCTTGGTAAAGCCGCTGATCTTTCGCACGAACTGGAGCGACGCAGCTCGAATCTCTTCGTCAGAGACCGGCGGATCGAAGTTGAAGAGGGTTTTGATATTTCTGCACATTTATATAATGCTACCAGCCGACTCCCGGCAAGGAGCAGTTGCCGCCATTCTGGAGCCAACGTGCGCCCGAGCCATCGAGAACCCCGCAGGGCAGCAAAAGACTCATTCCAGCGGTGCAGGCAAGCCCGTCGTGGACGGCCAGATGGCCCGCGATTCGGACTCTGTCTGTCGTTCACAAGTATTAATGATCCGAAGCAGGAAACAGGGATATAATTCTCCACCAAGGATTCGGCTCGTCACGAATTCCGCCTTCATCGCTCGCGCGAACTGCGAACGAGGAGCTCAGCACTCTGGCCAACCTTCAACCTCGATGAAGGAGTGCACATGTTTCGCTCATCTGAGAAATTCAACTTGCAGCCAGGTTGGGCAGCGTCGCCTGCGGCCCTGGCGCTCCTTTTTTTACTGACGGTTCTCGCCACGCCAACTGCCCAGGCACAGACGACGCCGTTCAGGGTGATTCACAACTTTTCTGCCGGCCTTGACGGCTCAACTCCCGATGCCGGCTTAGCCATTGACAAGGCAGGAAATCTCTATGGAACGAGCTATTACGGCGGGGGAGGACCATGCAACGATGGTTTCGGGTTGGGATGTGGCACAGTCTTCCAGCTAACGCACCAGAGATCCGGCTGGACATCCAACCCTCTCTACAATTTTGCGGGAAATAATGACGGGGCTTATCCCGCCGCCGGAGTGGTCTTTGGCCCGGATGGTACTCTTTACGGCACGACTTCCGGAGGAACAGGGTATGGCACCGTCTTCAATCTGAGACCGTCAGTGGCACCCTGCCTATCCACCCGGTGCCCTTGGACGGAATCTGTGCTTTATAGCTTCACGGGAAGCGCTTTGGGAGAGTTCCCGTTATTTGGTGATCTTGTTTTCGATCATGCGGGCAACCTCTACGGCACGACGATCGAGGGGGGCTCCAACGGTCAGGGAGTTGTTTATGAGCTGTCACCCTCAGCCGGCGGCTGGACGCAAAACGTTATTTACAACCTGAATGCCGGAACCTCCGGCTATTTTCCTTATAGTGGCGTCATCTTTGACAGGGCCGGCAATCTCTATGGGACGACGAGTATGGGCGGCGCCTACAACTACGGTGCGGTTTATCAGTTGACGCCCTCACCAGCGGGCTGGACGGAGAAAACGATCTATAGTTTTCAGGACCAGGGGGACGGGAGCGTCCCCATAGGTGGCCTGATTATTGACCCGTCAGGCAATCTCTACGGCACAACCGCGGCCGTGCCGGGGGCCACGGTTTTCGAGTTGACGCCCTCCAGCGGCGAGTGGACGTTCAGTGTGCTTTACAGCTTTAGTGCCAACCCAAACCAGGGCCCGGATGACGGTCCGAATGACGGCCTGCTGATGGACGCAGCAGGCAACCTCTACGGCACGGCGTACGGGGAAGGTGCGTATAGCCAGGGCTCGGTTTTCAAGCTAACACCTTCGGGCGGCGGTTGGACCTTTACGGACCTGCACGACTTCAACGGCGGCGATGGGGCATATCCGATCGGCGGTGTGGTACAGGACGCCAACGGCAATCTCTATGGCACGACGTCGGGCGGTGGGGCCTACGGCAAGGGCGTCGTGTTCGAGATCACACCGTAGCTGGAAGTATGCGGAGTCGCTCGCTGGCCGACATCCTGATTGGGTGCCGGCTTTTTGCGGACCACCATGCGATAGCTCCTGGATCGTCGGCCATCCTGCAGTGATGGGGAAGGTCGAGATATTCCTTGCGGCTACCACGTCCTGCGAATGGGGTGGGCCTCGGTGTTGAATACCGTCTTGCTCAGGTCGATAGTGTTGGGCGGAGCGAAGAGCAGGTACAGGTACTTGAGGGTCTCGGCCAAGAAGAAGCTTTCCATGTCGTCCTTTTTCGTCTTCTTCTCAACGTCGCTTAGGGCGGCGTAGGCCACATCGGTGCGGCAGTACTTGGTTAGACTATCGAAAAACGTGCGGCCCATCTCGAGATAACGCGGATCCCCAGTGAAGTGGCGGAGGTAATAGGCCGACTCGATGATCTCGGGACGTAACGCATACCCATTGGCGGTGAGCTTCATCGTCATGTAGTTGACCTCTTCCGGTTCGACGCCGAAGGTCGTCCACATCTTGTAAGCGGAATCCTCCAGCTTCCTTGCACGATCGAGATCACCCGACAAGGCGAGGGTGCCAGGGAAGAATGCGGCCAACGCCTCGAAATCGGTGCCTGTGCGCGCGCCCGTATTCATGTTCACCTGGCCGTACCAGAAGCCGGTCGGCGCCTGATCTGCGAGGTACTTATTCACGCTTTCGATGCTCGACTTCCACATCCGCTCGCAATCCTTGTCGTCGAACAGCAGCGCGGCCTTCAGCAGGTATTCATAGTAAGAGTCGATGCCGCCGCCGATATGGCTGGCAGGGTCGATCCACTGGCCTGTCCTCGCATTGATGGCGGAGCCGACGAGCCCAATCGGTGAGCGACGGTTGTAAAGTTCGACCACCGCGCGCTTGGCTTTGTCGTAATAGATGGGTTTGCCGGTCAGCTTGCTGAGAGTGCCGAACTCGATCAGCAGCGTGCCGATCTCGGCGGGATTGGTTTCCTCGCCACGGACCGCGCCTGTCTTCAGATTCACATAGACATAGGGCATCCCGGTCGGAGAAGAGAAGACCGGCAACAGTCGGGTTCCTAGGTTTTCGGCCAGTGCCAGCAGGCGTTTGTCGCCGGTCAGTTGATAGCTGCTGAGCAGTCCGCCCAGTAGGCGGATGGTGATTTCGAAATTCTTGACGTAGATGTCCTGATTCAATGACAGGTTCTTGACGATGTACTCTCGCGTTTTGGCCGCCTCGTCATTCATGCCCATCAGGAGCATCGTGTCCAGGGCATCGACGGGTGACATGAGTAACGGCACGCCATACCAGTCGCGATAAGTCTTGCTCAGCGGCTTGAGCGCATCGTGTCCCCAGGCATATTGCTTGTAGCCCTCCCAGGCGTGGAGAAACTCCTGGCGAACGCGACTGGCCATCTCTGCATTGTCTGCATTGGCGGACGGAGCGCCATTCGTGGACCGGGCTGGGGCGGCCGGAGTCTGCGGTCTCGTCGTCGGTGGCTGGACCGATTGTGCGGCGGCCACATGGGCGATTGTGCCAATTAGACAAAGCGCCGCCACTCGGGCCACCAGAGTCTGAAGGCGTGGCGAGAACAATTTTGTTGGCCCCCGAGTCGATTCGCTCTATTGGGGTGCATCCCCAAGCTGCTTCAATTTCTGTTCCGCGCTGTCCTTGATTCCGTTACGCCGCTGCTCAGTGTCCGTCGTGTCGGAGGGCAAAAGCTCCAGCGCTTTCCTGGCGTTCTGGCGTGCAAGGTCCTTTTGTCCATCCGCAACATAAGCGTCGGAGAGGCTGTCGTAAACGTTCGGCGATTTTGGATACGCCGCAACGTTGAGCTTCATGATTTCAACTGCGTCCTTGATATCTCCTGCTTGAAGGTGCTCGTATCCCATGAAGTTCACAACCGCCTCAGAAAACAGTGTGGCTTTGGGATCGTGTTGGCGGGCCTCTTCCAGCATGGGTGCAACTTTGGCCGCGCCTCCAGGCTGATCGATCATGTTCAGGTAACGCACCTCCTCGGGCAACGCCGGGGCGTCCTTCGAAACTGGCGCGCGTCCCGGTGTCTTGATCAGCGTGGTCACGTACCAGTCCACGATCATTCCCGGCAGCTCCGGGTGCACCGCGAACATGTCTGCTCCATGCCCCCCGATCTCGTAATGAGCGAAAGTCTTACCGGGATTTCCCGTGAGGCTATACAGCCACTCGATGGACAATATGGAAGGCGGAAACTCATCGTCATCGGCGACGGCGAAGAATACGGGTGGCGCAGAGTTACGCAAGTAGTTGCGTCCGTTCAGGTCTGTATTCCCGGAGAGCAAAACCAGGGACTTCACCTCGGGATGGCGGCGGGCCGTCTGAATGGAATTATTGACGCCGCAACTCGCACCGCCCACGCCAATCATGTCGCGCGTAACACCCGGCTGCGACACCAGATACTGAAAGGCAGTGTCGATGTCGCCAGGCCATTTCTCCTGTTCAATCTGCGCTACCTGTTGCGGCGGAAGCTTGTCGAACCGGTCACCACTGCTCTCTCCAAAGCCGCGGAGGTCCAAGGTAAGGACGTTGACTCCCGCGGCGGCAAGCTGGTGGGCCAAGCTGTCCCAAACCTTGCGCTGGCGGTTGCATTGGTGTAGCAGAAGGACTCCCGGACCGGGATTGGCAGCGGCAAAAAAAGTTGCCTTGAGCTTGGTACCGTCGGCGGCGGTCAGGTCCACGATGCGTTCGGCAGGCAGCGCTGACGACACGCCGGTGAGTGCGAACAGGAGCAAGGCTATGGCGGGGAAAGAGCGACGACCCATAATGGGCACCTCCGCGCTGCAACATCATACCGAACCCTTGCTACAGCAATCCAGGTCCAAGGGTTTCGTCGCAAACCCGGCGAGGTTGCCGGCATCGGAAAGCAATCGAGTTCCGCCTAGCTGGCCACCGGCGAATCGCGGTGCACGACCTTCACGTTGTATCCCGCTTTGGCCAGACGCTTTTGCACGTCTTCCGCGATCATTACCGAACGGTGCTTGCCGCCCGTGCATCCGAAGGCGATGGTCAGGTAACTCTTGCCTTCCTGAATGTAGTGCGGAATGAGATAAATCAGCAGCTCGGAGATGCGCCGGATGAACTCCCGCGTCTGCTTAAACGAGCGGATGTACTTCGCCACCTCGGGATGATTTCCGGTGTGAGCACGGAACTTGGGAATGAAGTGGGGATTGGGCAGAAAGCGAACGTCGAAGACTAGGTCGGCATCCTCGGGCACGCCTTCGCGATAGCCGAAGCTCACACACGAGATGAGGATGTTCTTGTCGTGATTGCCGGCCTGGAACCGATCGGTCAGCGAGGTGCGCAACTCGTGGACGTTGAACTTGGTGGTGTCCAGTACAACATCCGCCAGGGCGCGCAACGGCTGCAGGCGCCGGCGCTCGGCGGCGAGTGACGCCTTCACGCTGCGCTGCCGGCCCAGAGGGTGAGGCCGCCGCGTCTCGCTGTAGCGGCGGACCAGCGCATCCTCGTCGGCTTCCAGAAAAACCACCGTCGTCTTCAGCATGCGGCGAAGTGAGGCCAGGACCTGCGGCAGTTTGCCGAGCCTCGCGCCCTCGCGGATGTCCACTACCAGGGCCGCCCGTTGGATCTCCAGCGAGTCGAGCACCAACTCGGCGAAGTTGGAGATCAATCCTACCGGCAGATTGTCCACGCAGTAGTAGCCAAGGTCTTCGAAGGTCTTCAGGGCAGAGGCTTTGCCGGCTCCGCTCATGCCCGAGATGATGACCAGTTCGTGCTGTTCGCGGCCATGGGGCGTGACCAGCGGTTGCGGGTCAACCGCGGCCGCGGTGGTCTTCTTTTGGGCGCGCTTGGATGGCATGACTTCGGACTACCCCGCTGCGCCGAGAGTATCAGAGTTGCTCGCCAGCGTCAGCTAACTAAACGGATGCGGCGGCATAGGGAAAGACGCAGGTCGCCGGTGCCTCTAACCTGCGCGCAGAGGGTTTAACGGCGCAGAGCCTGACTTTCCGCCGCAAGTCTTGATATAGTTGCGAGACTTTGAGCGCTCTCGACGATTACCCAGCCCGCGTGGTGTGCACATGCTGCTGAAAATCAGAAGCGTTGGAGAGGCCGTTCTTCGCCGGCAGGCGCGGCCGCTTACGGTTGCGGAAATTCGCGGTGCCGAGATTCAGCAACTCATCGAGTGCATGCGCGAGACCATGCAGGGCGCGCCCGGAGTAGGTCTCGCTGCGCCGCAAGTCGGCATGCCTTTGCAACTAGCGGTGATCGAAGATAAGCCGGAGTATTTTGCCGGATTCCCGCCCGGGCAGATCGCGGAACGCGAGCGCCAGCCGGTCCCGTTTCATGTGATCGTCAATCCGGTGCTCCATGTGCGCCCGCCTGCCGATGTGGAGTTCTTTGAGGGCTGTCTCAGCCTGCCCGCATACACGGCGATCGTCCCACGTGCACGTCGCGTACGCGTAGAGTGCCTCGATCAGCATGGCGCGCCGCAGGTGATCGAAGCCTCGGGATGGTATGCGCGCATTCTGCAGCATGAGATCGACCATCTCCACGGCACGCTTTATTTTGACCGGATGCTGAGCCGCACCTTCTGCTCCATCGAAAACCATGCCCGGCTTTGGAAAAACAAGACGACCGCGGAAGTCAAGGCAGCAATGGGCTTGTAGCCTGCAGGCGATATACTTTCCACTGAGCTTCACCATGCGACTGTCTCGATTGGTCTTTTCGCCGTACGCGGTATGGATTCTGCTGTTGACTTGCGGGTTGGCGACGGCGCAGCAACCGCTTCCGGAGGCGCCCAGCACCCAGAGTTCCGGGCAGAAATCGACGCCTGCCAAGCCCGCTGAACCCTCGCCGCCACAGCAGACGCCGGCGGCGCAAAGTGCGCCTCAGGTCCCGGCGGACAAATCTGCGCCGGCGCAAGCTGCGCCTCAGGTCCCGGCGAATCAATCTGCGCCGCCCAAGCCCGTCATTCCCGCCGCTGCCGAACGCCACTATCGCCAGGGAATTCAGTACGAGAAAGAGGGCGACCTGGGTGACGCTATTAACGAGTACCGGGACGCGATCAAGGAATATCCCGATTACTTCGAGCCGCACTTCAATCTGGGCCGCATTTATTACGACAAGAAGGGCTACCTCGACGCGATCAAGGAGTTGAAAGAAGCCGTGCGCATAAGGCCCAACAATGCCGACGCGCATAATAATCTCGGGTTGGCGTACAAGCACAATGCCGATTTGAATGGCGCCATCGCCGAATACAAAGAGGCGGTCAGGCTCAATCCGAAGCTGGCCTCGGCGCAGAACAATCTGGCCAATGCCCTGTATGTCAGGCGGAATTTTGCCGGCGCCATCGAGCACTACCGCATGGCCCTGCAGCTTGACCCCAAGAACGCGCAGGCGCGCATGAACCTCGCCAGCACCCTCGACGATGTCGGCAAGCCTGACGAAGCCATCACCGAATACAAGGAAGCTCTAAAACTCGATCCTAAGAACGCCAGCATTCACTACAATCTGTCGATCGTGTATCAGAAAAAAAAGGACATGCCGGCGGCCATCTCTGAATTGAAAACCGCGGCGCGGCTGGCGCCCGACTGGCCAACTCCGCACATCATGCTGACCAAACTGCTGAAGGATTCCGACCCCAAAGCCGCGATCGACGAATGTATCGTTGCCGACGGGCTAACCCAGGATGCCAAACTGCACGACTATTGCATTGAACTGCAGAAGAAAGTGCAATAACGCAGAACAGAAATTAGATTTCTTGCAGGAGGGGGGGAATGGTCTCTGCGGCACGACGGATTCCCCATCCAGGCGTGAATCCCGTACGGCGCTACTCTGCGGCGGTGGTTTGGACCGTTGCGGCCGTCCTGGCTTACCGCTTCTACAGGGTGGTTACAACCTATGCGGTGAACCTCTTCTTCTTCGACGAATGGGATATTTACGATGGTCTATTCCACGGATCACCGTGGTGGCACCTTTTCCTGGAGCAGCATGGCCCGCATCGTCAGGGGCTGGGCGTCACCCTGGTTGCCTGGCTGTTGAAGGGTACAAACTGGGACAGTCGGGTACAAGCCTATGCGATCGCTGCCGCGATTGTGCTGGCGATGGCGTTGGCAATACGTCTCAAGACAGTGGCACTTGGTCCACTGTGGTTCTTTGACATCATTATCCCTGTGATCTTCCTCGGTCTCGGGCAATGGGAGGTCATTTTGAGCGCTCCCGGTCCGTCGGCGCAGGCATTCCCTCTCCTGCTGTTGCTTGCGTACTGCCTGGCCTGGGTTCAGGAAAGGGCGTGGTTACGATACACGGCGATAGCGGCGCTCAATTTTCTGCTGATTTATACAGGATACGGGATATTCGTTGCCATAATCACCTTGGTATTGCTGCCCCTAGATTGCTACCACCGGCTAAGAACGCGCAGTGGAAACGTGATAGCGCCATTCCTGGCTTGGATCGCAAGCGTGGCTTCGCTCGGGGCGTTCCTCCATGGGTACATTTTCAATCCAGCGGCGGATTGTTATCACTTTCCCTACCGAAATCCTGCTGCTTATCCCTGGTTCATGGGACTGATGTTGGCGAAATTCCTGGGCATCAAGCATGGCGTGCTGTTCCCGGCGCTGGTTGGGATGGCCCTAGTAATAGTCCTTGCGGGGGTGTTAGTCCGTAACCTCTGGCTTGTATGGAAAGACGGCACTGCCCAGTATGGCAGTTTGGTTGTAGTGATCTTAACCGGCTACAGTCTCCTCTATGCAGCGGCGGCCGCGATCGGCCGAGTATGTCTTGGGATGGAGGCCGCCGGATCCTCCCGCAACCTTACTCTCCTGATCCCAGGCTTCCTCGGAATCTACTTCCATCTGCTGATGAGCCGAAGTGGTTACAGCCGGACGCTGCTGTTGACTGCGCTATTTGTGGCCGTACTTCCCGCCTGTATCCAGCGCAATCACAAGGAGATCGAAAACTTCTCGGCAATGAAGCACGCGTGGAAAGATTGCTA
>Ga0074046_10003440_pt1 | contig 13240 bp, 11 predicted proteins | sample BogForMeECP23OM3_FD_94441 | JGI IMG/M metagenome (GOLD analysis project Ga0074046, IMG submission 94441) | Bog forest soil microbial communities from Calvert Island, British Columbia, Canada - Bog Forest MetaG ECP23OM3 | ecosystem: Environmental > Terrestrial > Soil > Wetlands ...
CTCCTCGCCCTTGGACGACTCGAGCCCGCTTTTAATTAATGCCATCGATGCCTCTGGCGCTTGATATATACGTTAGCTCGCCTGAGTTGAAGGCTAGCAAGCATCGCCTCGGCGCGTCAACGAATCCTAATGAAACGCCCGTTCTGAATGAAGCAAAACTTGCTCTCCCGTGGCAGCTCACGAAATTCGCAGCACGCCGGCCCCTTTGATCTCGTCGTGCTTGAGCATCTTGAGCGCCACATTCGCCTCGCCCAGCCCGAAGGCCACCGTACTCGTGCGAATCGGTATCTCGCCCGCAAGCTTCAGGAACTCTTCGCCGTCGGCGCGCGTATTAGCCGTCACGCTGCGAAGTTCTTTTTCGTAGAAGAGATGTTTTTCGTAGTCCAGCGCCGGAATTGGACTTAGATAAATTCCCGCAACCGCCAGGATCCCTCCGCGATCGAGCGCTTCCAGAGCCGGCCGCACGAGATTTCCCGCCGGAGCAAACAGAATTGCCGCATCCAGCCGCGCCGGCGGCGGATCTTCCGCGTTGCCGATCCATTCGGCGCCGAGATCTTTCGCCAGATCGCGATGCGGTCCGCCCCGGCTCATCACAAACACGCGGCATCCCCAGTGGCGCAGCACCTGAATCGCAAGATGCGCCGAGCCGCCGAAGCCGTACAGTCCGACCGTCGCACCCGGCCTGACCTCGGCGCGCTTGATTGCGCGAAATCCTATAATTCCGGCGCACAGCAGGGGCGCTGTTTCCTCATCGCCGAGCGAATCGGGGAGAGCATAGGCGAAGTCCTCCCGCACTACCGCCCATTCGCAGTAGCCGCCGTCGTGGTCGTAGCCGGTGAAGCGCGCGTTCGGGCAGAGATTTTCGCGCCCGCGGCGACAATAGATGCAAACGCCGCAGGTCTCGCGAAGCCAAGCGATCCCGACTCGATCGCCCTGCTTGAAACGAGCGGCGCCGGCGCCGCGCTGGTCCACGACGCCCACAACTTCGTGACCCGGAATGATTCGCGCGCGGCGCGGCGGCAGGTCGCCTTCGGCGACGTGAAGATCGGTCCGGCATACGCCGCAAGTGCGTACCCGCACGAGAATTTCGCCCGGCCCCGGCTCGGGCACGGCTGCGTCGATAGCGTGGAGCGGATCCGATTCGATCGGCGCGGGCTTTTCGACCACCATCGCCTTCATTTTTTCATCTATTTTGTTCGGATCGATTGGACTCGAACTGGAAAATATCATACCCGATGCGCCCGCCGTTGGCTTGCGAAAAAACCTCTCAAGCCATCCAAAGGCCAAGAATTGCGCTAGCGTTCATCGCCGTGCTCTATTGTGCCGCACGGATGCAGGCGCTCAAACAATCCCAACCGTCGGGCGAACTTTCGTTTGCGCGCGCCGATAACTCTACGCTGGTCCTCCGGCTCGCCGGCGATTGGCATCTTCGTCACGGCCTGCCTGAGCCGGACCTTGTACTGAAACAACTCGACACCGCGCCGAAGCCCGCCAAGCTGACCTTTGACGCTGCCGGGCTTGGCGACTGGGACAGCGGCCTGCTCACGTTCCTCCTGGGCGTCAGCGAGATCTGTCATAAGCGCAACTTGCTCGCGGATTGGAGCCCGCTTCCCGAGGGCGTGCGGGGCTTGATGCAACTGGCGGAAGCGGTGCCGGAAAAAACCGGCGCGCGCCACGAGGCCGCGCATTCCTCGTTCATCGCGCAGCTTGGCCAGGAAGCCATTTCGTACGCGCAGGGGCTGGATGATTTTCTCCGCTTCCTGGGCGAAGTGGCGATCGCGTTCGCCAAGCTGGCTGTGGGCAAGGCGCGTTTTCGAAGAGTTGACCTGATGATCGTGATCCAGGATTGCGGCGCCAGCGCCTTCGGCATCGTCACGCTGGTCACTTTCCTGGTCGGGGTGATTCTCGCCTTCATGGGCGCCGTTCAGTTGCAACAATTCGGCGCGCAAATCTTCGTCGCCGACCTGGTCGGAATTGCGATGAGCCGCGACATGGGCGCGATGATGACGGCGATTATCATGGCGGGCCGCACCGGAGCCGCGTTTGCCGCGCAGCTTGGCTCGATGAAGGTGACGCAGGAGATCGACGCGCTGACCACGATGGGAATCTCGCCGCTCGAATTCCTGGTGTTGCCGCGCGTGCTGGCCCTGTTCCTGATGATCCCGCTGCTGTGCGTGTACGCCGATTGCCTGGGAGTGGCCGGCGGAGCGTTCGTCGGCGCGACGATGCTGCATATCTCGGTCGGCACGTATATTCGCGAAACGGCACACGCGATCACGCTCACCATGATCTTCGGCGGCGTATTCAAGGCCGCCGTTTACGGCATCATCATCGCGGTCGCCGGATGCCTGCGCGGGTTCCAGTGCGGCAACAGCTCGTCGGCGGTCGGTGACGCTGCCACCGCCGCGGTGGTCACGGGGATCGTCTATGTAATCGTCGCGTGCGGAATGTTCGCGTTCATCTTCAACATCCTGGGAATTTAAGCGTTAAACTGGAAGTGAAAATCAAGCTGGACAGCCCGGCGCGCTGATATGCCCACCACGCCCTCACCAATCAAGTCTTCGGACGGCAAACCCGTCTCCGTGGCGAAGTTTCCCAGGGACGGTCCCCCGCCGATCACGGTCAAGAATCTCACGATGGCGTACGGAACCTTCGTGTTGATGAAAGATGTAAACTTCACCGTGAATCACGGCGACATCTTCATAATAATGGGCGGCAGCGGCAGCGGGAAAAGTACCCTGCTGCGCCACATGCTCGGCCTGATCGAGCCCGCCAACGGCGAGGTTTGGTACGGCGATTTCAACTTCACCGCAGGCGAGCCGCTCGAGCGCGAGGAGATGCTGCGCCACTTCGGCGTTCTGTACCAGGGCGGCGCGCTATGGAGCTCGATGACGCTGGCGGAGAACGTCGGACTGCCGCTCGGCGAATTTACCGATCTGTCGGATGCGGAAATTCAGGAAGTTGCTTCGCTCAAGCTGGCTCTCGTCGGGCTCAAGGGCTTCGAGGGCTACTATCCGAGCCAGATCAGCGGCGGGATGCAAAAGCGGGCGGGACTTGCGCGGGCGATCGCGCTGGACCCGGAAATTCTTTTCTTTGACGAGCCGTCGGCCGGCCTCGATCCGATAAGTTCGCGCCTGCTCGACGACTTGATCCTAGAACTGCGCGACAACCTCGGCGCGACGATCGTCGTCGTGACTCACGAGCTGGCCAGCATTTTTGCAATCGGCAACAACAGCGTCTTTCTCGACGCGGAGAGCAGGACCATGATCGCACACGGCGACCCCAAGGACCTGCTGGCGCATTGCACCGATCACCGCGTGCAGACTTTCCTCACCCGCGGAGGAGAAGACGCGGAAAAATCAGCGAGGGATCATGGGTAAGCGAATCAATCCGGCTACCGTGGGTGCGTTCGTTTTGGGCGCGCTCGGCCTGATCCTGGCGGCGATTGTGACCTTCGGATCGGGAAACCTGTTCCGCAAGACGCACGAATTTGTCATCTACTTCGGCGGCGCCGGGATCAACGGCCTGAGGGTCGGCGCGCTGGTCAAGTTCAAGGGCGTCGAGATAGGCGAGGTCAAGCGGATTCGATTGCGCCTGGACCAGGAGGTGAACCGCGACAATAACCGGTTGACGGCCGAGGTCCGCATCCCGGTAATCATCGAGCTCGATCAGGAAAAGATTGTTTCCCACGGCGGCACCTCCATCGACTTGAGCGACCCGCATACAATTCCCAACCTGATCCGGGAAGGGCTGCGCGCGCAACTGGGCTCGGACAGCTTCGTGACCGGCTTGCTCTACGTGGCGTTGGACATCTTGCCGAAAACGCCGATTCAAATGGTCGCGCCGCCAGGTTCTCCGCTGCAGGAAATTCCCGCAATTCCAACCACCCTCGAACAAGCCCAGGCGGTGGCAATCCGAATTTTCGAAAAACTCGACAAGGTGGACTTCGACGCCATGTTCACCCAGATGACCGGGATGCTGGATTCGATCAGGCAAATCACCACCTCGCCTGCGCTCAAGAAAGTGGTGGCCAATTCCGAGGAAACGCGCGAGCAACTGGACCACACTCTCGCCGGCGCGCAGCAGACTCTCAGCACGGTGAACCGCCAGGTGCCTCCCCTGTCGGACTCTTTGCAGAAGACTTCGCTTTCCGCCGACGCCGCGGCCAAGCAGGCCCGCCTGACGCTCGGCACCGTGCAAACGACGATCGAGCCGAACTCTCCCGTGAACTACCAGGTGCTGCAGACCCTGCAGGACGTCTCCGCCGCCGCGCACTCGATCAAGGAGCTGGCGGACTACCTGCAACGTAACCCGAGCGCAATTATTCGCGGGCGCGACCTCAGCCAGGATTAACCATGATCTCGAGCAGACAGCTTCTGAAGACTTGTGCGGTCGGCGCGCTCGCGATGGCGCTGGCGGGATGCTCCTCTTTCGCCAAAACAATTCTCGCCCCGCAGCCGGACGTCACCAAGTTTTATCTCCTCACGCCCACGGCGGGCGCTGCGGCGACGGCGCCGGCGGCTGCGCAGAGCGTGGGCGGCGATTTAGCGATCGGACTTGGGCCGATCAAACTGCCTCCATATCTCGATCGCCAGGAAGTAGTCACCCGGGCCGCCCCCAATCGTCTCGAGCTCTCAAAGGACGAGCGATGGGGCGAGTCGCTGCAAAACGGTTTCACCAGCGTGATGGCGCGCGACCTCGCCGCACAAGCCGGGACCGGGCACGTGATTATCTTCCCGTGGTACAACACGGTGCATGTCGATTTGCAGGTCCAGATTGACGTCTATCGCTTCGAGACCGACGGCCAGGGCAACGCCCAACTGTCGGCGAAATGGACGATCCTCGACTCCACCGGCAAGAACATTTTATATACTGCGGAGTCCAATCTGACGCAGCCCTCCAAGCCCCGCGATACCACCGATGCGGCGGCGGCGCTCAGCCGCACGGTGGGCGATCTGAGCGGCCAGATCGCCAACATGCTCCACCAGTTGCGCTCGCAACCGGCTGCGCCTCCGGCTTGAGGGCTCGCCGTAGGGACTGAACCACTCCGTCATTCTGAGCGAAGGCTGCCGCAGCGAAGAATCTCGACGGACGCTTCTGCGCCCGGCGTCTGCCCGTACGCGCTACGCGCGAGATCCTTCGCTGCGCTCAGGATGACGCAGCAGAGCGGCTACAGTTCGAAGTCGGCCTCTTCCAGAATGCGGGCGGCGCGATAGAGAAAGCGATTGCCCAGCACCCCATCGACGACGCGATGGTCGTAGGAGAGTGCGAGATACATCATGGTGCGAATCGCGATCGCGTCGTTGCCGTCAACCTCGACGACGACCGGCCGCTTCTTCACTTCGCCCATCCGCAAGATGCCGGCCTGTGGCTGATTGATGATCGCAAATCCGTACAGATTCCCCTCTCTCCCCGGATTGGAGACGGTAAAGCTGCCGCCCGCGAGATCGTCCGCGCCGATTTTCTTCTCGGCGACTCTGCGGCGCAGACTCTCGATCGCGCGCGCAATTCCCACCACCGACATGCCTTCGGCGGCCCGGATTACCGGGACCAGCAGGCCTTCGTCAGTATCCATCGCGATGCCGAGATTGATTTCGCGCCGGAGCACCACCGAGTCGCCCACCACCGACGCGTTCATCCGCGGAAATTCCTTGAGCGCTCGAACGGTCGCCGCGGCCACCAGCGGCAAAAACGTGAGACTGAAACCCTCGCGACGCGCGAACTCATCTTTATGCTTCTCGCGGATGCGCATCGCGTTGGTGACGTCAACTTCCGCGACCGTCCCCACGTGCGGCGAATGCGTCTTGGAGTACACCATGTGCTCGGCGATGAGCTTGCGCCGGCGGGTGAACGGCTCGACGATGTCACCTTCGATCGGTTGATAAACGGGAGGCCGAAACACCGCACCCGACTGCGCCGGCTGCGGTTGCGTCGTCGCGGCGGCCGCCAACGCCGGACGCGAGCTGCTCTGCGCAACTCCGTTAGTCGGCGGCGGCGCGGCAGCGCCTCCCGACACTCCCCCCTTTCGCAGCGAATCGAGGTAACGCTGCAGGTCGCGCTTGCTGACTCGCCCGCCAATTCCCGTTCCGGGGACGCGACTCAGATCGATGCCCTCTTCCGCCGCGATTTTCAGCACGACGGGTGAAAAGCGCCGGGGACCTCCCGCCTCGGGTACGGCTTCATGAACCCCAACGCCCGCCGATTGCATCGGCTGAGGCGGCGATGCTGGCTTCACCGCCGGACTTTCCCGTGTGAACTCCGTCCGAGCAGCTAGCGGCTCCTCCTTCGGCGCTGCTTTGGGCGCGACCACCTTCAGCTTTGCCGTGATCTCCGCGCCGGCCTGCTCGATGACGGCGAGCGTTGCGCCAACCGGGATCGTCTGCCCCTCCGCCGCGACAATCTTCGCGATTCGTCCCGCGCCCGGCGACGGAATCTCGGTGTCCACCTTGTCAGTCGAAATTTCAACGAGCGGTTGATCTTCGGTGACGACGTCGCCTTCCTTGACCAGCCACTTTGTGATCGTGCCCTCGACGACACTCTCGCCCATCTGGGGCATCGTTACTTCGATCGCCATTTCAATACGCCGCCAGGCTGCGGATCGCGGCCACGATTTTGTTGGTGCTGGGCAGTATGAATTCCTCCAGCGGCCCACTGAATGCGACATGCGCATCGGCGGCCGCGACCCGGCGCACCGGCCCGTCGAGAAATTCGAATGCGTTCTCCATGATGATCGCGGAGACCTCGCCGCCGATTCCGCCGGTCAGCCGATCCTCATGCACGACGATCACCTTGCCGGTCTTGCGGGCGGTGGCGAGTATTGCCTCGCGATCCAGCGGCAGCAACGTTCGCAAATCGAGCACCTCGACCCCAAGCCCGTCTTCCTTTTCAACGATTCGCGCCGCGTCGAGCGATTGGCCGAGCGTGCCGCCGTAGGTGATTATCGAAAGGTCGCCGCCTTCCTTGCGAATTTCGGCAACCCCGATTGGCACGGTAAAGTCGCCCTCGGGAAGATCTTCCTTGACGCTGCGATAGAGCCGCTTGTGCTCCAGGTACACGACCGGATTGCCGTCGCGAATCGCGCTCTTCAAGATTCCCTTCGCGTCGTATGCGGTTGCGGGTGCGACCACCTTGAGGCCCGGCACGCGCGTGAACCACGCCTCGGGATTTTGCGAATGGAACAGCGCGCCGTGAACCCCCGCGCCCGAGGGCGCGCGAATCACCAGCGGACAAGCGGCCTTGCCGCCGTGCCGGTAGCGCAGCGTCGCCGCATTGTTGACGATCTGATCGAAGGCGCACGCGATAAAATCCGCGAACTGCATTTCGACCACCGGGCGCATCCCGAGCACCGCGGCGCCGATTCCCGCGCCGACGATTAACGCCTCCGAGATCGGCGTGTCGATCACGCGCTCCTCACCGAACGCGTCGAGCAGCCCTTCGGTGGCCTTGAACGCGCCGCCCAAATCCGCGACGTCCTCGCCCATCACGAAAACATTTTCGTCGCGGCGCATCTCCTCGTGCAGCGCCGAATTAATCGCCTTGAGGTAAGTGACTTCCATTGCCTTAGCGCGCGCCGTTGGACGAAGAGTTCGGCGCTTTGGGGGAAATCGGAGCGCCCGGCGGCGCGTAAATATCTTCAAGTGCTTCTTGAGGTTCTGGCAGCGGACTGCTTTCGGCGAAATCCACCGCCGCCTGCACCGTCTGCTTCACCCGTTCGTCGATCTGCTCGCGAACGCGCTTGATGTCGTGGCCCTTCTTTTCCAGGTAAAACTCGAAGCTCGGAATGGGATCGCGGCTCTGCCATTCGATCAGCTCTTCCGCGTCCCGGTACAGCGCCGCGTCGTGCTCGCTATGCCCGCGGTAGCGGTAGGTCTTGCATTCGATCAGCACCGGACCCTCGCCCGCGCGCGTGCGTGCGATCGCGCGCTCGCTCAGCTCGAGCACCGCCAGCAGATCGTTGCCCGGGCACACATGACCCTTGAAGCCGTACGCCACCGCGCGATCCGCAACGTTTTCAATCGCCATCTGTTTTTCCAGCGGCGTCGAGTACGCGTAGCGGTTGTTCTCGCACACGAACACGACCGGCAGCTTGTGCACGCCGGCAAAGTTCATCCCTTCATGCACGTCGCCGCGCGAGGACGCGCCTTCACCGAAGAAAGCGACCGCAACGTTGGGATCCTTCTTCATTTTGAATTTGAGCGCCGCGCCGACCGCGACCGGGATCGACGAACCGAGCATCGAGGTCGATCCGAAAACCCCGTGTTCCAGGTCACCGCCGTGCAGAAACGAATCCTTGCCGCGCGACAGCCCCGTCTCTTTGCCCATCAACTGCGCCATCAGCCGGCCCGGATCGACGCCGCGCATGATGAAAACTCCCATGTCGCGATGCAGCGGCGCCACGAAGTCGCCGTCGTGCAGCGGTGCGCAAATGCCCGTGACGATCGCCTCCTGGCCGGCGCCCGAGTAAACGCCGCCCAGGATTTTGTTCTGGCGATGCAATCGCGAAACACGCTCTTCGAACGCGCGAATCAACTTCATCCAGTAATAGAGTTGAAGCTCATACTCGACGCGTGGAGCGGGCTCGACGCCGCCGCGCGCAACATTGGTTTCGGGCATCTGGGTGTACCCCGGCTTCGCCTATCACACTCAGCCTAACTCGCGCGCGCCAGCGGGGCAAAACGCTCTTGTCTCCATCGCGACAACGGAGCGCGTCTTAATACTGCGCTGCCGTCGCAACGGCCACTGGCCGCCCGTGCCCACGGGCGCGCGCGTAAATCGTCTGAATCAGAACCCTTGCACTTTGGGCTTGCGAGGCGGAAAGAGAATACGTGAAGTTCCGCCACGCCGCCGCGCTCGAATGAAACCCCCACGCTCGCGCTCAGATACAGTGCTGAAGCCTTGCTGCATTTTCGGACGCGGTTCCTGGTATGAATCGCCCACGTATGATGCTCACTGTAAAAAGCACAAACGAAAGAGTGATCATTTGAGTTTTCCGCTGAACGACCGACGACGAGGCAGACACCGACACGGCAAGCGACCAGCGCCCTTCCCCTGAAATAAAAGTAGGTCGTCCGGCTTAGTCCGCCCTCGTCCGCGCTGGTCCGTCGAATTTAGGACACTCTCGCCCCGCACTTAGGACATTCGCTTGTCATTTAGGACAGTGCCCCCGCCCGCGCGCAGTCTTCTTTTGCAACTAGGTTGCCTCACTGTATCTGATCGCTTATAAACGCGATTGATGCCGTCGATGCATTCATCGCTCGCTTCCGCACCTCGCGGGCCCGTTCCGATCCGCGAAATCCTCGATCGAGCCTTGTCGGGCGCGCGCCTTAGCGACGCCGACGCGATCGCACTCATCGAATGCCCCGACAGCGGCCTCGACGCCATGCTCTGCGCGGCGGCTGAACTCCGCGATCGTGGCAAGGGCCGCGACGTAACCTACTCGCGCAAAGTTTTTTTACCGATAACAAATCTTTGTCGCGATCGTTGTACCTACTGCACCTTCCGCAAAGACCCCGGCGATCCCGGCGCGTGGACGATGATGCCCGGCGAGATTGCCGATTGGTCGCGCCGTGGCGCCGAACTCGGATGCAAAGAGGCGCTGATGTGCCTGGGCGACAAGCCCGAGGTCGCATTCAACGAATATCGCGAGACGCTGGCGCGCCTGGGCGTCCGCACCACGATCGAATACGTCGGCCGCGCCTGCGAAATCGCGCTGGCCGAGGGACTGCTGCCGCATACCAACGCCGGCCTGATGACGTCGGATGAAATGCGCGCGCTGCGTCCGCTCAACGCGAGCATGGGTCTGATGCTCGAAAATATCTCGCCGCGGCTGCGCGCGCGCGGCGGAGTGCATCAGGCCGCGCCCGACAAGGACCCTGCGCTGCGGATTAAGATGATAGACGAGGCCGGCGCACTGCGAATTCCGTTCACGACCGGAATCCTGCTCGGTATCGGCGAGACTCCCGCCGAACGCGCGCTGAGTCTGACCGCGATTCGCGACACGCATGAACGTCACGGTCATATCCAGGAAGTGATCATCCAGAATTTTCGCGCCAAGCCTGAGATTGCGATGGCCGATGCGCCGGAGCCTGACGCGTACGACATGGCGCGGGCGATCGCGACCGCGCGCCTGGTGCTCGGGCCGGCGATGAACGTGCAGGCGCCGCCCAACCTGTCGCCGCGTCAGATCGAGTTGTTCCTGAGCGCCGGAATCAACGACTGGGGCGGCATTTCGCCGCTCAGCAAGGACTACGTGAACCCCGAGGCGCCGTGGCCGCACATCGGCATGCTCGGCGAGCGATGCGCGCGAGCCGGATTCAGGCTCGCTGAAAGGCTCGCAATTTATCCCGAATATATTAATGATAAGTGGCTCGACCCGGCGGTCGCGACTAAAGTGCGCGCGATATGGGATCGACCCGTCGGAGGCCAACAATGAATCTGGAGTACTGGCGAGATTACGTCGACGAAATCGAAGCGACTCCCGTTGACGCTTTGCTTGGCAAGGCGTCTCCCGCGGTGCGCACCGCGCTTGAACACGCTCTCCTGAAAAGAGAACTGACGCCCGAAGAAGGGCTGCTGCTCTACACCGCCGGCGGCGACGACTTGCGCGCGACCGTCCGATGCGCCGACCTCGCGCGCGCCGAGGACGCCGGCGACGAAGTCACCTACGTCGTCAATCGCAATATCAACTTCACCAATGTCTGTTTCGTGAATTGCCAGTTCTGCGGCTTCAAGCGTCAACGCTGGGAGGCCGACGCCTACGATCATTCCGACGATACCATCGTGCGCAAAGTGGCCGACGCAGTCGCGCGCGGAGCGACCGAGGTCTGCATGCAGGGCGGCATCAACCCCGACATGCCGCCGTTCAAGTATCGCGACCTGCTCGATACGATGAAGCGCGCCTTTCCCGAGATACACATCCACGCGTTCTCGCCGATGGAGATAATGTACGGCGCCAGGCGCGTGCGGATGGACTATCCGGAATACATCACGATGCTCAAGGAGCACGGCCTCGGCTCCATTCCGGGCACCGCCGCGGAAATCCTCGACGACGGCGTGCGCGAGATCCTCAGTCACAAGAAGGTCGATGTATCCGCGTGGGTCGAGATAATCACCACCGCTCACGCGGTCGGCGTGCCGACGACGTCAACCGTTATGTACGGTCACGTCGAGACTCCCCGCCATGTGGTCAATCATCTCGACTTGCTCCGCACGATCCAGAAGCAGACCCATGGTTTCACCGAGTTCGTGCCGCTCAGATTCATCCATCAGAACACGATGCTTTACCGCAAGGGCCTGGTTTCGCCGCCGGATCGCGGTCAACTGGATTTCCAGATGTACGCGTTCTCGCGCCTGTTCCTGCGCGGGCAAATCGACAATATCCAGACCTCGTGGGTCAAGTGCGGCGTCGATCTCGCGGCGCTCACGCTCAAGGCTGGATGCAATGATTTTTCGGGCACGCTGATGGAGGAAAGCATCACGGCCCTGGCCGGCGGCGACTCGGGCGAGTTCGTGCCGGTCGATTTGTTCGAGGAAAAAGCGCGCGAGATGGGCCGCGTCGCCGTCGAACGCACCACGCTCTACAAGAAGCTCTACGGAAGAAAGGCACCCAATGGAGCGCGGCCAATCGCGCCCTCTCCCATCGCGGCAGATCACCACGCTTGCGGGGGGAGTGGGTGCGGCTAAGTTCATCCGGGGACTGGTTCGGCGTATCGATCCCGAAAGGCTGACCGTCGTCGTTAACACCGGCGACGACGAAACCTTTTACGGGCTTCACGTCTCACCCGATATCGACACCGTCACCTACACGCTCGCGGGCGTGGTGAGTCGTGCGCAAGGCTGGGGACTCGACGGAGAATCGTTCAACGTGCTCGGCGCGCTCGCGCGTTTCTACGGTAAGCCGTGGTTCGGCCTGGGCGATCGCGACCTCGCCACCCATCTGTACCGCACCGAGCGGATGCGCCACGGCATACCGCTCAGCCGCATCACCGCGGAAATCGCCGACGCATTCGCGGTCAAGTCGCGAATCATCCCGATGACCGACGACCGGGTGCGGACCTTCGTGAAATTGCGCGGTCGGCGCGCCATCCCGTTCCAGGAATACTTCGTGCGCGGGCGCGCGCGCGGCACCGTCGAAAAAATCGAGCTGCGTGGAATAGGGATCGCGCGCCCCAATCCCGCCGTCCTGCGCGCGATTCGCAATTCCGCCGCGGTCATCCTGGCGCCGTCCAATCCGTTCGTCTCGCTCGGCCCGATTCTGAAATTGACGGGCGTGCGCGCGGCGCTGCGTCGCGTGAAACCGCGCGTCGCGGCCATCAGCCCGATCGTCGGCGGCAAAACGATCAAAGGTCCCGCCGACAAAATGCTCCGCAGCCTCGGGATGGAAGTCTCGCCGCTTGGAGTTGCGCGCCTCTATCGCGATATCGCCGGGCTGTTCGTGCTGGACAACGCCGACCGCCGCTACCTCGAATCGATCGAACGGCTTGGGATGCGCGCGCTGGCTACCGACACGATCATGGCCACTCCCGAGCGCGCCGCCGCTTTGGCCGAAGTGGTTCTGCGAGCGCTTGCGGTGTAGTAGGCTGGTCCCGCCGATGCGCACGATAAGTCTCACCGCGATCGAGGGAATCCCGATGGTGAAGGCGGGCGACGATCTTGCCGCGCTGATCGCCCGCGGGCTCGCCGATACTGGCTTCAGACTCGAACCCGGCGATATTCTCGTCGTATGCCAGAAGGTGGTCTCGAAAGCCGAGGGGCGCGTCGTGGATTTGAAGGATTTCGAGCCCTCCGAATTCGCCCGCAGCTATGCCAAGCGCTGGGAAAAAGATCCGCGTGCGATCGAAATCGTGCTGCGCCAAACCAATCGAATCGTCCGCAACGACCGCGCCGTCCTGATCGTCGAGACCGGACCCGGATGGGTCTGCGCCAATGCCGGCGTCGATGAATCCAACAGCCTTGAAGACGGCCGCGCCATCCTGTTGCCCGAGGATCCCGACGCCTCCGCGCGCCGCCTTCGCGACGATATTCGCCGCCGCCTGGACGTTACCATCGCGGTGCTGATCACCGACACCTTCGGCCGTCCGTGGCGCGACGGCCTTACCGAAGTATGCCTCGGGATAGCCGGCATGAATCCGATCCTCGACTTGCGCGGCACCGCCGATTTGGGCGGCCGCGAATTGCATCACACTGTGGTCGCAATCGCCGACGAGATCGCGTCCGCCGCCGGCCTCCTGATGGAAAAAGC
>Ga0074046_10003442_pt1 | contig 13236 bp, 13 predicted proteins | sample BogForMeECP23OM3_FD_94441 | JGI IMG/M metagenome (GOLD analysis project Ga0074046, IMG submission 94441) | Bog forest soil microbial communities from Calvert Island, British Columbia, Canada - Bog Forest MetaG ECP23OM3 | ecosystem: Environmental > Terrestrial > Soil > Wetlands ...
AGCGCGCGGGAACAGGAAACGGGGATCGGACATGAGCAGCCCTTTCGTTGGGGAGATCCGGATGTTCGCGGGCAACTTCGCGCCAGCGGGCTGGGCATTCTGCGACGGACAGCTCCTCCCGATTTCAGAGAATGAGACGCTCTTCAATTTGATCGGCACAACCTATGGTGGCGACGGTCAGGAGACCTTTGCGCTCCCCGATCTGCGGAGCCGCGTCCCGATCCATCAGGGCACCGGTAGCGGACTTTCAACCCGCATCCTCGCGCAGATGGGAGGGGTCGAGGACGTGACACTCGCCCCCGCGCAACTCCCCCTCCACAACCATCCCCTCGTCGCGGCTGCGACGCCCGCGCAGGCGACGGCCGAGCCGATGGGGAGCGTTCCCGCGATCGCGAGTACTGCGCTCTACTCGGCGCCCGTATCGGGAACGCTCGCCATGGACCCGGCGGCGGTGGGTACCTTGGGAGGCTCAGAATCCCACACGAACCTGGCACCCTTCCTGTGCGTGAACTTCATCATCTCCCTCTTTGGCATCTTCCCCTCGCAGACCTGAGGAGGATCCATGTCCAATCCCTTCGTCGCCGAGATCCGAATCTTCTGCGGGAACTTCGCGCCGAAGGGTTGGGCGTTCTGCAACGGCCAGATTCTCCCGATCTCGCAGAATACGGCGCTCTTCTCGCTCCTCGGCACGAACTTCGGCGGCAACGGAACGAGCAACTTCGCGCTTCCGAACTTGCAAGGCTCGTTCCCCATGCATGCGGGGGGAAGCGGAGGCCCCGGCTTGACTCCGCGGACGATCGGCGAGCAATCGGGGACGGGAACCGTGACGCTCATCGCTTTGCAGATACCCGCACACACGCATGCCCCCTTTGCGAGCGCAGACTCCGCCGCGAGCAAGACGCCGGTCCCTGGGTCGACCGGCGCGGTGATGCTTGCAGGAACGTCGGTACCGGTTTACGGAGCACTCACGGAGCCCACGTCGCTCGCGAGCTCCGCGATCGGAACGGCGGGCGGGGACCAGCCGCATGAGAACCGCCAGCCCTATCTCGCGCTTAACTTCATTATCGCGCTCCAGGGAGTTTTCCCCCCTCGCAGCTGAGGCGACGCTTGCGACCCACCGCTGTGACCTTACGCCCGGCGCGCGCGGACGACGCCCCCTTCCTCCGTCGTCTCTATGCCAGTACGCGTGAGGACGAGCTCTCGGCCCTCGCTTGGAGCGTGGCCCAAAGGGAGACATTCCTCTCGCTCCAGCTCGAGGCGCAGGACCGTCACTACCGGGCGCACTACCCGCAGGCAGGGTTCGACGTGATCGAGCGCGACGGCGCGCCCGTGGGGCGCCTCGTCGTCGACCGCGGCGCGGGCGTGATCCACCTGCTCGACATCGCCCTCCTGCCCGCAGAGCGCGGCGCGGGCCTCGGCGGCGCGCTCTTGCGCGAGCTCCAGAAGGAGGCCTCGGCGCGAGGGAGCGCCATCCTCCTCCACGTGGTGCGAACGAGTCCTGCGCTCCGCCTCTATGCGCGGCTTGGATTTCGTGTACGCCGCGAGGAGTCGGTCTACGTCGAGATGGAGTGGCGACCTCAGGACGAGGCACCCCTCGAGGCTCAGCCGAAGACCGCCTCGTAGCGCACTCCGCCCTCTTTGCGGCCCAAGGGCACGAGGAAGATCTCGAGGACGCCGAGCGCGGAGTGCTCGAGCCCATAGGTCTGCTGAGGAAGGAGAGGTGCTCCCGGACCCAGGAACTCGAGGGAGAACCCTGCACGCCCCCTCTGCGGTGCGCCGGCGCTGGTGAGTTCAGCGCGGAGCAGCACGAGCTCGAGCGCTCCGCCTGCGTGAGCGAGACGGAAGACCTGCCCCACGTAGGGAGTGAAGTCGTCGATCGTGAGGGTCGCGAGGCCCCCGCCGGCGTCGCTAAAGGGCTTCGACGAGGTGGAGTCAGATTGCGCGGGCACGGGCGCGCCGCACGCACCCGAGGAGCACGATGCCTCCCGCTAGGAGCAGAGCCGTTGCGGGCTCAGGGACTGTCACCACATCGAGTGCGATCGTGAGGCTCCCGACGTCGATGCCCGGGATGTCGCCAATCTTCACGGTGTCGATGGGCACCGTGACCGAGTCTCCGGTGAAGCTGACCGCGCCCAGATCGGAGAGATTCGTCGTCGTTACATGGATTCCGATGATCTCTGTGGACTGGCCGAAGAAGACGAGGTTCGAGAAGGTGAAGTGCGTGCCGCTCGGGTAGCCGGTGGAGCCGCCCGGCGCACCTTCCTCCAGCGAGAGCGCGATGCTCTGCGCCCCGATGTCGACGCTTTCCGTCGGGAGGAGGACGCCTCCAATCGAGGAGCCGTCTCCCGGCGTGATCTCCGCGCTCGTAGTCACGACGACGTTCTGGGAAAGCGAGAGCGATCCCCCATCCGTGAGGTTCACACCGACGGTCTGGCCGATCAGTGAGGAGAGGGCGACGTTCGGTGCGAGGAGAAGGAGGAGTGCTGCGGCAGCAACCGCAATGGGCTTCGGGACGGGCAGGACCATGTGGACCTCACCCCTTCCCGGACCAAATCCTACCCCGAACCTGGGCCGGAGGGGAAGGGCATTCCCCCTCGGGATCGGGAGTTCGGGGTCTTTCGCGAGTCCAGGCCCGCGGTTGATAGGAGGGGTTGATAGGAGGGACTGGGAACTGAGCGGCCTCTAGACGCGGGCCTCGGACGCAAACTCGGCGAGCCGCACCGGCATGCGACGAGCGCCCCACGTGCCCGGAGAATCCTCGAAAACCCCTGGGCAGCGTGCGCCGCAGCGACAGCGTCCATCGGAATCGAGCTGCCACGCCGTGATGTCATAGCCGTCGCGGCCGACGAGAAGCGTCCCGCATGACGCGCAGGTTGTGCTCTGGCCCTCCTCGTCATGGACGTTGCCCACGTAGACGTAATGGAGGCCGTGGGCACGCGCAATCGTGCGAGCGCGGCGCAGCGTCGCAGGCGGCGTCGGGGGCTTATCGAGCATTCGCCAATCGGGATGGAACGCGGTGAAGTGCCAGGGCACCTCCGGACCCAGGTTTTCCGCGAACCAGCGGCTCATCGCCTCGAGCTCCGCGGGGGAGTCATTTTCGCCAGGGATGAGGAGGGTTGTCACCTCGAGCCAGACATTGGTCTCGCGCTTTAGATAGACCAATGTATCGAGGACAGGAGCCAGCTGGCCCGTGCAGACCTTCTGGTAGAAGCGATCCGTAAAGCCCTTCAAATCCACGTTTGCGGCGTCGACATGGGCGAAGAGTTCGCGCCGTGCATCGGGGCAGACGTAGCCGGCGGTGACCGCCACCGTCTTTACCCCGAGCGCATGGCATGCCTTGCTGCAGTCGACGGCGTACTCAAGGAAGATCACGGGGTCGTTGTACGTGAAGGCGACACTTCGGCAGCCGAGTGCGTGCGCGGCGCGCGCGATGCGCTCAGGGGGGGCTTCGTCTGCCAGGGTATCCACCTCCCGTGATTTGCTGATGCTCCAGTTCTGACAGAAGCGGCAGGTGAGATTGCAGCCCGCTGTTCCAAAGGAGAGGACAGACGACCCCGGGAGGAAGTGGTTGAGGGGCTTCTTCTCGATCGGGTCTACGCAGAAGCCGCTCGAGCGCCCGTAGGTCTTGAGGACGATGGCATTATTCTCGCGCGCCCGCACAAAGCAGAGGCCCCGCTGGCCTTCATGGAGACGGCAAGCACGCGGGCAAACGTCACACTGCACACTCCCGTCAGCGACGGGGTGCCAGAATTTGGTCTGGACGGTCGTGGAGAGCCCTTCTGCGTCCTTCAAGCTGACTCCCGGTGGGGATCGGTCCATCCCCATGGATGGAGCCGCGAGCCGCGCCAGTCAAGCCGCTTGCCAGGAGCCGGCCGGGAAGCAGAATCTCTTCAGCATGAGCGTACGTCCGGCAGCGGTCGCGGGCCTCTTCTATCCCGATGAGCCCCACGAGCTGCGATCGATAATCGCGGCCTGCCTCAAGGAAAGTGTCGCCCAGGCGACGCCTCTTGTCCCGAAGGCGCTCATCGTCCCCCACGCCGGCTACGTCTACTCCGGGCCTGTCGCGGCGTCCGCCTACGCCCGCCTTGCCCCGATCCGAGATCAAATCCGGCGCGTCGTCCTCCTCGGGCCTGCCCACCGGGTTGCCTTTCACGGGATCGCGGTGAGTAGTGCCTATGCATTCGAGACCCCCCTAGGACGTGTGGAAATCGATCAAGAGGCTCTGTCTCACGCGCTGACACTCCCCGGGGTCCGCGTCCTTGACCGCGCGCACACCGCTGAGCACAGCCTCGAGGTCCAGCTGCCCTTCCTGCAGACTGTCCTTGGCGAGTTCCGTCTGACCCCATTCCTCGTAGGCGATGCCACACCAGAGGAGGTCGCAAATCTAATCGAGGCCCTCTGGAATGGAGATGAGACCCTCTTGCTCGTGAGCTCGGACCTCTCCCACTATCTTTCTTACGAGGCCGCACGCCGAATCGACCGGGAGACCACCGGGGCGATCGAGCGCCTGGCCCCCGAGGAGATCGGGTACGACCAGGCGTGCGGCCGTCTCCCGGTCCAGGGGCTTCTCCTCGCCGCACGACGACACGGCCTCCGCGTCACGACACTTGATCTCCGTAACTCCGGAGACACCGCAGGACCCCGCGACTCGGTCGTGGGATATGGCGCCTATGCCCTCGGCTGAGACCGGCGTGAGCCAGCGCGGAGGCGACGCCGCCCTCCTCGAGGTCGCCTGGGGCTCCATCCGTCACGGCTTGCGTTACGGCGTCCCGCTCGAAGTACGGCCGTGGCACTTTGAGGCGACCCTTCAGGAGCTTGGCGCAAGCTTCGTCACGTTGCGGATTGGCGAGGAGCTGCGCGGCTGCACGGGAACACTTGAAGCCGTACGACCGCTCGTGGTGGACGTCGCACACAATGCCTTCGCATCGGCCTTCCGCGACTCGCGATTTTCCCCGCTCGGCCCCGAGGAGTTCCCCACGCTGGATCTCCATATCTCGATCCTCGACTCCCCCGAGCGGCTCGCGGTTGCCTCGGAGCAGGAGCTGCTCCGCGTCCTGCGTCCTGGGAGGGACGGGCTCATCCTCGAGGAGGGGGGGCGGCGCGCGACCTTCCTCCCCGCCGTGTGGGAGCAGCTTCCCGTCCCCCAGGACTTCGTGGGGCAGTTGAAACACAAGGCAGGCCTCCCTTTGGACTACTGGTCCCCTACTCTGCGCCTCTTCCGCTACGCCGTGCGTGAGATTGAGGGAGGCAGGCTGCATGGCGCGCCGGCTGTAGCGCTCTCCTAGCAGGAGGGCTCCAAGCGCTCAGATCAGGGCGGAGTCCGGCTTGCGCAGGCCCATCTTTGTCTCCACGCCCCCAAAAGGCGCGCCACCGCAGAGAAGCCGACCGGGACGAGCCCACGCCCACACCTTGGACTCGTTATGTTGCGCGTGCGCGGGGCCGGGCGCGCGCAGCGGGCGGAGCAAACACCCCGCCTAGGCCGCCCGTCACGAAACCCACGCAAATATTCTCGGCTTCCTCCCGGGAAAGACGGCCGTCGCGCCATTCTCGTGCGCAAGTCTCCGTCGCAGCGAGGAGCATGCGTGCCACGATGCGCGCCCGTTCCGGCGCCATGGCGAGTTCAGCGATCAGCTGTTGGGCCCAGAAATCGACGAAGCCTGCGATGCGTCGCCGTCCCTTGCGCTTCACCCAGCGTGCGCCAAATCGCGCTTGGAGGGGGCCCAGGAGGACCCCGCGCTCGAGAACCACATCAAGATAGGCACTGAGCGCGCGGTGAAGACGCTCCTCAAAGGGCTCGGAGGCGGAACGCGAGAGCGCGATCTCGATTCGGTGGTAGATCCGCGCCACTTCGCGGTCGAAGAGAGCGAGGGCGAGGTCGTCGGCGTTCTCGAAGTAGACGTAGCCAAGGCCTTTACTGACCCCCGCGCGTACCGCCAGGCCCTCCATCGTGAGCGCCTCGAACCCCGCCTCATTGAGCATCGAGGCCGCGACGTCGAGGAGGTGTTCCCGGCGCGCTGCAGCGCTGAGTCGCAACGCGCGAGGCCTGCGGAGTGATTCCAAGCTCTCCATACGAGCACCAAGAGTAATTGACGGTTTCGTCACTTGCCAGTACGATCCATCCCGCGTCGATCGACTGATCCGCCTGGCCTCGCCGCCTAAAGCTATGGGAGGCTCCCGTGCCGTACGCCGAAGGTCGCACCTTCTACGATGCCGATAGCCATCTGATGGAGCTCAGCAACTGGCTCCTCGACCACGCCGAACCGGACATCCGCGATCGCCTTCGCCCACTCTATCTTGGTGCTGCAGGAAGCCTCGCAGAGCAGGCGATCGCCGAGGCCGAAGCGCGACGTGGGAACGCGGCGGCGGCGGCGGCCCTCGAGGCGAAGCTCATGGCCGCGAAGGGCTGGCACGCCCTCGGTGCCTTCGATCCGGCGGAGCGGAGCCGCGCCCTCGACCTCCTCGGCTTCGAGAAGCAACTCGTCTTCAGTACGTTTGCGCCGACCCAATTCCTCGGCGATGACCTCGATCTCCTCTATGGCGGCGCTCGTGCACACAACCGCGCGATCGCCGAGTTCTGTGGGCACGACAAGCGTCTTATCGCGGTCGGATTCGTGCCATGGGCCGATCCCGCCCGCACCTTGCAAGCCGCCGAGGAGGCCCTCGCGACGGGTTGCGGCGCGATCCTCGTTCCCTCGAATCCTCCGCGCGACAAGTCGCCTACACACCCCGATTACCACGGTCTATGGGCCCGCCTCGAAGAGGCGAATGTGCCCTTCATGCTGCACGTGGGGGGCGGTGGCCGCCCGCTTCGGCCCGCGCTCCATCACAATGGAAAGCCGAAGTCGACGGATTTTCTGGGCGGCGGCGAGAACATTCGCTCAAAGGACTTCATGGTCATCCACAACCCGCCGGAGACCTTCCTCTCGTGCATGGTGCTCGATGGCATCTTCGAGTCTTTCCCGCGTCTCCGCGGCGGCTGCATCGAGCAAGGTGCGATGTGGGTGGTGCCTTGGCTCAAGCGGCTGGATCTCGCGCAGGAAACCTTCCAGCGGACCGAGCCCGCACTGCGGTTGCCGCTTCGTGCATCAGAGTATGTTCGCGAGCATCTGTGGTTTACACCCTTCCCGACGGAGCCCGTCGGATGGATGATCGAGCAGGCCGGTCACGACCTCTTCCTCTTCTCTTCCGATTACCCCCACCCCGAAGGCGGAAGGGACCCCCTGAAACGCTTCGAGTCTTCTCTCGCGGGGATCTCCGAGAAAGCGAAGCAACGATTCTACTCCGGCAACTTTGCCGATATGATGGGTCTCCCGACGTAACCCGAAGAGTCGCTCGCCGCGCTTTCCCTCCATCGGCTGGACGTGAAGCGCCGGGCCCCGCGAGTCAGGCGCTCGAGGATTGCCACCCTTCCGCCGAATCGTGCAGCGACTAGACCCTCTCCGGCCAGCTGGCAGACCGTGCTCGAACGAGTAACGCCACGCGGCGCGCCTTCAGGGATCCTTCCTACTACCCAAAACTCTAAGCTGAGTTTATTCACTAGAATGTGTAGCGAAGCCTAAATGAGAACTCGTCTCGCTCAGCGAGTGCCGAGAGTCCGTCGTACTTAGTCCGGGGATCGAAGCCTGGCCCGTTATTCGCGAGTGCCGCCTGTTGCAAGGGAATGTTCAGGATATGTGGGCCCCCATAGAAGGTCGCGAGCCCGAAGGTGAGGGAGAAGACCTCACTATATCGATAGGTGAGGCTCATGATGCCGGCGCCGGACGTAGTTCCCACGTCGTGCACGAACGTAAGGCTCGGCAGCAACCGATCCTGGAAGTAGCCCGTACTCACGGTGAACGTGCCCAGTAGCGACCACGGGCCATCCACGGCCATCCAGTTTTGACCCTGATAGCCCACGATATAGCGCGTGAACCACTGCGTATTGAAGAAGAAGGTACGGTTCGCGTTCAGGAAGTTGATGAAAGTCGGACGGTCCATCGAGACGGTGAGGTTCAGTGTGTTGTGGGTGCTGTAACCTGAGAAGGTATCGCCGTTCGGCAGCTGCTCCGCGTTACTCCAACTGAACTCGACTCCCCAGTTGCTCTTCGTGGCGTCATGCGCAAAGTCCGTCGAGAAGCCAAGAATATTGCGTTTCGGGTATTGAAGATCAATCTCCGAACCGGATTGCCAGAGAAAGTCACGACGTCCGAATATGCCGTTGCCCCCCGCGGCAAAGTCCGGGCGTTGCGTGCCCGCCGTCGAAAAGAGGGCTGCCACAAGACTGCACGTCTGCGGTCGCAGGAGATCGCACTGGTTCTTTGTATCCGTCGTCTTCGAGAGAACTGTCAACGTCTGGAGAAGGTTGTATGAAAGGGCGTTCATCACACTGTTGAACACAATCGGGGCGCGACCAACGCCAGGATTAAACGGCGCGAGCAGATCCGTCGACACGGTCGGTTTGTTACAGAAGCCAGGCGGCGCGGCCCCATTGGTCACCTTGTTTACGCAGCCATCGACGCGCGGATCGTAGGGATGCCCAAAACAGGTGAATGGGCCACAGGCCCCGGGAAGCGTGTAGAGGACTCCGTTCACAACGCGTGTCGCGACTGGCCCCCCTGGCTCGAACATCGGAAACGCTTGGAGCAGAACGCTTGCCTCAGCGTTAAAAAGGTCGATGCCGTTGTTGCAGTTCGTTCCGTAGAAAGGTCCACAGCCGAGGAGTGCCTGCTGCTGGACCGTCAGAGCCGCCGCGAGCCCCGTACTGCCGGCCGGTGCGAACGGGCTCGGATTCAGTGTTACGAGCTTTGGTTCTAGCGGGACGAGCGCCGGATTGCTCCTCGTGAGGAGGGTATTGATCACGAGTTGCCCTAAGACCGGTGTACCCGCAAGCGCAAAGGAGATGGCATTGGCGACTGTAATCGAGCCCAGAACGGGGGTCTGACTGCTGATCAGCGTGAGTGCGCATTCGTTGCCGAGATTGAAACCTGGGACGGATGCTGCAATTCCTACTGTCGCAGAGCAGAGGACGTCAAAGAGCTGGCGATTCGCAGAGTTGAAATCCAAAGCCTGTTGTTGGATGACGGGATCGGACGTATTGATGTTAAAGGGATTTGCTCCGTACGTCCTTCCGCGGCTGTCGAGCGGGTATCCGGTAAAGGGGTCCACATTCCGTTGGTAGCCATTGAAGTTGTTGGCTGTTGGGAAGTCGCTATAGCCATAGTAGTCGGTGAGGGCAAAACTGAAACGATCCCACCGCCACTCGAGGCGCGCGCCTCCTTGGAGACCCTCCAATTTGGAGTAGGGATTCGGCGGGCGAATCTCGCCCGCGAGACCCGTTCCGATCGCTCCGTGCGATACGAGCCCACCGGATTTTGCACAAACAAGGAAGATCGTATAGGGCTCGCCACATCGTCCGAGGTCGTTCGGCTTGAAACTGTCGAGATCGAGAGCCACTTCTAGGCGCACGTCCTCGAGGGGGCCCACGTTGTAAAAGGAATAAACACCGCGTGCGGCCCACAGCGGGATCCGCGTCTCATCAAGGCTACCGAGGCTCGTGAGGCCGAGGTCCACAGGATTGAACTGGTCCTGGTTGCGGAAGAGCTCGGTCTTGCCCCACACGATGTTTTGCTTGCCAAGGCGGAACCAGAGACGCCCGTCGAGCATCTCGAAATGCAGGTAGGTCTCCTTCAGCTCGTAGGTGTCCTGGCTCGCGCCATAGTTCCATGCCAGCTGGTTCTGAGTGAAGTTCTGGTCGAAGGAACCGAACTGGCCCTTGATCTCGCGAAGCGCCTCGGAGGGCACGTACAGGCCGTAGGCCTGACCCCCAATCGGAGCATCGGGAACAACCGGACGCAGCGGGAGCCCCGGCGTCGGGTTATGGATGTTCGCGAGCGCAGCATTCGGAACGATCGTAACTCCGGTGTTCCAGGGCCCGAGCGGAAGGGTGGCCGGGCCTAGCGTGCCGTCTATCTTCATTAAAGCAAAGAGCATGTTGTCTACGGGCCCGAATGTCCGCTGGAGTGAGGCTTGCTCGACGGGCCCGGCGGAAGCGACGAGAGTGGTCAGCGGCGGGATGGCAGTGATTGGCAATAGCCTGCCATTGGCCTGCAGAGGAACGTTGGGGTTGTTGATCGGGTCCGGTAGCACTCCAGTGTAGCCGCTCCCTTCGGCGTTCGTGAAATTCGCTGGCGCACGACCTGCGCGGTCGCCCCAAAAGTTTGTGGGCGAAGACAGTCCACACAACTTTGTCCATACGCAATCGTAACGCACCTCGAAGCGGGAGTAGGAGTGGATCTCGCTGAATGGGCCCCAACCCTGAGGCGCCAATGCCATTTCGAGCTCGACGTTCAAGATGCTTGCCCACTGGCTCACATAGAAATTGTCGACGTTGAAGTTCTTAGAAATCATGCGGAACTGCTCTTCCACGTCGCCGTGAACCTGGACTCGTCCATCTAGGAAATCGATCGCCAAAGCGTGAGCGGACATCATTGACACTGCGAGGGTAAGGGCGGCACGAACTAGGAGAACGTGAAAGGACTTTCCCTGGAGTGGATACGCGTCAACCGCGAGTACCCGGCTTGCGAATCCCACTGAAAATCCTCTGCCGTCATTGGGCGCTGACGATCTAGAAGACAACCCAGGAGGCGCCATCGGATCAATGGCACCTCGGGTCCGCCCAATCTATTTGACGGTAACGTCATGGTCAACAAAAATCGGAGGCTGCAGCGTTTTCTAACCTCCCTCTCGGGCAACAGTCTTGTTGGATCGGCACCGAAGGTGCGATATCGACACCATGACGAGCCGATTCCCCCCTGCCGATCTGTCGATCGACCCTACCCGATCGGGTAGGGGGGTCTATGACGCGATGCGAGGTTGTGTTCCCTCCTCGTTTAGTTAGGCCCCAGTGTAGGGGCCTGGGAAAATGAGATCTTTCTTCACGAAGATGTGGAACCGATAGCCCGCACGAACCTCGATCGAGGGCTGTACGTTGAGGTTGCGACGAATCATCTGGGAGGCCGCCTCGCCGAAGTTCTGGCCGAGTGCTGCAGCCAGCGTCTGTCGGAGATCCTGCTGCTGCGAAGTGATCAGCTGCGGGGAGCTTCCTTGACTGATCTGAAGCGCACCGCCAATCGCACTCAGCAGTGCCGCGCTTCCAAAGACCCGAAGCATGTGACGGTCGACCTGATCCTCGAAGCCGGCGGCACCTTCATCGTCTACACCGGGCATCGAGCTGATATTAAGCTGGTTCCCATCGGGAAAAATGAACCGCTGCCACGCGACGAGGAGCCGATCCTGGCCGTAGGTTACGACGCTGTCATAGACGCCGGTGATCACTGTGCCTTGCGGGATTAGGAGGTGACTTCCCGTGATTGAGTCATACACATTCTCCCGCACTCTGGCCGTCACCATGCCGGGGAGATCAGAACTGGCGCCGGTCACGAGCACTGCAGGTACCACTGCGCCTGCCGTGACTTCGTACGGCGAAAGCGGTTGGGTCACGAGGTAAGCATTGACCTGCTCGTCCCGCGTGACCGTCGCTTTGTCAAGGAACTCTCTCTTGGCGACCTGATTGTTCTGAGCAACCGTCGGGTCGGGCTCCCGCGCAAGCCCTTGAGCGGCCGCCAATATCCGCTGTGCGGAGTCACCGGACGTATCATTGATCCTCGCCGTTCCCCGCGCAGGCACATTCGCCTCTTGCGTCTGTTCGGGCCGGGCATGGCGGAAGCCGCCCACAAGGGGCGGAGCCTCATATGCGCGCCGGCGCCGCGCCTCCAGTTCGTCTTGGCCTGTCGCGCTTCCGATCGAAAGCGGTGGCTTCTCCTCCAATGAACCCGGTTGCTCGGTCTCGGACGGACGTTCCTGGACCGTCGCCTCCGGACCAGGAGGCCCGGAAGGCACCGCGACGCCGTCTGGCTGGCTCCGCCAGAAAGGTTCAGGCACCGGATTGGATTTGGGCGCTTCCGCCTGTGCCGAGCGCAGGCGATCGTTGTTCTCAACAAGAGTTGCGACCGCTCCAAGAATCGCTCCCACCAGCACAGTTCCGAGCACCACGAGGGCACGTCGGTTAAGCCGTGTGGTGCTGGGCTCGGGGCGAAGCTCGAGCCCATCGGGGAGCTTCCGTTCCGCGATCCGCTTACGCAGCCGCGCAATCACTGAACCGATCGCGCCAAGCGGCCCGGAAGGATTCACGGCGTCTTCTCGAGCGATGAGGTCGCGACGATCGGGTGAAGCCGGCGAATCGTTACCTGCTCCTGGTGCGAACCCACGCCCAAGACGAGCACAGCGCTGCTGAAGAGCTTGTCCACGATGTAGTAACGACCCCGGAGGCGATAGTTAACGAGCGATCTGTCGCCGGTCGCTGTTTCGACAAAGACCGCCGGTGCCTCGGTCACCCGCATCGATTGGGGCATCTGGAGGTACACGTGAGTGCCATCGTCGAAGACCTGTGTAGGACGCCAGGGCGTGTTGTCTCCCTCAATGGCGTAGCCAAACTCGAGATCCTCGGGGCGAACGGTCGGCCCCGTGGCCACGACCCGCTGCGTCTCCTCGGCCCGCAGCTTCGACTCGCGCTCCCTCTCGGCAGTCCAGTGGGCAACGGTCTCCTGGGGATAGTAAAAGCGGGCGCTTCGCACGTACGCGCCACTCTCCTCCGTCGTCGAAATGAGTCCCAGGTGGTAGACGCGACGAGTCGTTGAGATGACGAGGTTCGTCGAGATCTCCGGGTCCGTGGGTTTTACAATGACGTGGGGAGCGCGTGCCTCGGGTGGGCCGCTCTCCATGGGCTGGGCGTGCCACCGAAGCGGGTCGCCGAGGGCCACATCAAGCACTTCTTCGCCAGTCTCGAGTTCAATCTCGCAGACGCGAAGCGGCTTGCAGGTGAGAATCGGCTGCATCTGGCCGTACGGGAAGATGACGAACCCGGCTCGCGCATTGCGGATCACTGGGGCTTCACCCGTCTCCCGGAATCGACGGATCGCGGCCTGGATCTCCGGATCCTTGGGACCCAGGAGTTCGGATCCGGTGGACGGAGGCGGCGCCGGATCCGCCGCCTCCGTCCTGGGCTCTTCGGACAGGCGGGTGGCGGCGGCGAGGTCCTCGACAGCGAGGGGCGCCGGGGAGGCGCACGCCAACGCCGCCGCCAGCGGCGCGGCCGGAATGACGCGCCGGAGAGACGAAAGGCGGTGGGACCGAAGCAGCATTCAGAAACTCCTCCTCGACCTAGAGCCGGCGGCTCCAGCTGATGTGGCTGACGTAGAA
>Ga0074046_10003446_pt1 | contig 13228 bp, 11 predicted proteins | sample BogForMeECP23OM3_FD_94441 | JGI IMG/M metagenome (GOLD analysis project Ga0074046, IMG submission 94441) | Bog forest soil microbial communities from Calvert Island, British Columbia, Canada - Bog Forest MetaG ECP23OM3 | ecosystem: Environmental > Terrestrial > Soil > Wetlands ...
CAGACCGCTGTCCTAAAATAAGATGCCCGCCATTGTTAACGTATTGGATTAAGTTTTGCGCATCTGCGTCCGTCAGCACATTCAGCCCCGGGGCCACCACCAGCTTGTACTGGCCGAGCGAAGCTGAAGGAGGAACGATGTCCACCGACTGCGCGATTGCACGTAGCGGGCCGTAATAGGTAAGGATTTCTTCGACCGGGTCGTACTTCTTGTTGTGCTTCTGCCATTCGATCGCCCAGCGGCTGTCGTACGAATGTAGAATCGCCACCTCGGACTTCACCGAAGTGCCCGCCAGCACCGCACTCGCCTTCTCAAACTCCCGGCCCACTTGAGCAATCTCGGGGTACAGAGGATCCGGCGTCCCGTCTGGCCCCACCAGCGTTCCGTGGTATTGCTCCTGTCCGTTCAATGCGCTGCGCCATTGCCAGTAGCTCACGGTGTCTGCGCCGTGCCCGATGTCGTGCCACGCCATGGCGCGCACCTCGCCCTTATCGAGCCAGTTATTGATCGACGCCCAGTTCACGCCGCCCGGCTGGGTTTCCATCACCCAGAAGTTCTTGCCCTTGAAGCCGCGCGTCAGGTCGTGAGCCGCGCCGTTGCGCACTGGGTCGAGGTGTCCCTGCCCCACATAGTCATCCCATGCAGCAAGGTCAAGGTCTTGCGCAACCGTGTAATGATCGTAGCCGTCGAACCACCCCATCATGTTCGTCGTAATGAACTGCCGCGCATCAGCGTTCGCGCGGATCACCTCAAGCTGGTTCTTCTGATAGCTGCGCCAGGTGTCGCTGACAAAGCGCATCCAGCTCAGCAAAAGCCCGGGGTTACCGTAGTTGACCTGGATCGGCACCTGGTTCCAGTCGAAGTAGGTCTCGCTCCAATACGCCGTTGTCCACCGCGCGTTGAGGTTGTCGAGCGTGCCGTAGCGCTGCTTGAGCCACTGCTGGAACTGCTGCTTGGTCTCGGCGTCGAACGAAACTTCGGCGTACTCGTTGTCGATCTGCCAGCCCACGACGTTCGGGTTGTGGCCGAAGCGCTTGGCCAACTGTTCTGCCATGGCGCGCGAAAGCTCGCGATATTTCGGGTTCGCAAAATCAAATTGCTGCCGGTTGCCGTGCTGGTCTTTGCGACCATCTTCCATGGTGCGAAGCGTCTCAGGATACTTCTGTGTAAGCCATGCAGGCGGCGCAGCCGAGGGCGTCCCGATGACGGTGACGATGCCATGCTTCGCGGCTGCGGTTACCGCCCGGTCAAGCCAGTCCAGGTCGTACTGTCCCTCGCTGGGTTCCATGCGGCTCCAGGCAAACTCACCCACGCGCACCATGTGGATGCCGGCCTGCTGCATCAACGCGAGATCGGCGTCCCATCGCGCTTCCGGCCACTGCTCCGGGTACCACGCGGTGCCCAGCAGAATCGCGGGTGTTTGCGGCGCAGCGGTCTGCGCAATCGCCAAGGTGCAGCTGCAAATCACCACGCACAATGTCGCAATGCCCAAAGAACGAACAAGAATCCGCTGACTTGTATTCATCCGTGTCATCCGTGTCAATCCGTGGTTGCTTTTGGTTTTCATTCCGGCGATCGGTGGCCCACAATTGCTCAGCGGCGTCAGCCAATACACTTGGCGCCAGCGACGCCACGCCATTGTGCCTCCCAGCGTGACAAGAAACAATCTGCGGCTATCTGTGGGTGACCCTTGCGAATCCATTTACTTCGTCACTTCAAAGTTCGCGTGCAACGTCGCAGTCGAGTCTTCCCCCGCCCACACGTCAAATACGGCCGGTTCCAACACCCATGTCCTCTCCGAAGCACTCCAGTACGTCAGCTCATCCTTCCCCAGCGTGAAATGCACCGTCTTCTTTTCTCCCGGCGCGAGAGACACCTTTTCGAATCCTTTCAACTGCCGCACAGGTCGCGACGCGCTACCCGACTGTTGGTGTATGTAAACCTGCACCACCTCATCGCCCGCGACGCTGCCCGTGTTCTGCACATCGACCGACACACCCACGCTCTCGCCGAGCTTTGCTTGCGTCTTGCTTAGCTGCAGATTGCTGATAGCGAACTTCGTGTAGCTCAGACCGTATCCGAACGGATAGAGCGGCGACGTCTTCACGTCCTGGTAGCGCGACTTGAAATCGGGATCCGTCTCCGGAGCGTGGGTGATCATGTGCGCGTAATAAAGAGGCTCCTGCCCGGCGCTGCGCGGCCAGGTCACTGTCAACTTTCCACCCGGGTTCGCATCACCGAACAGAATGTCAGCCACGGCGTTGCCGCCCTGATTTCCTGGTTCCCACGCCACCAGAATTGCACTGACGTGTTCCGCCGCCCACGAAATGTTCAGTGGCCGTCCATTGATCAACACCAGCACCACTGGCTTGCCGGTGGCCACCACGGCTTCCAGCAGCTCCTGCTGCCTTCCAGCGAGTCGGAGCGACGAATTCGATGCCGCCTCGCCCGCCATCAGCACGCCTTCTCCCAGCACCAACACCGCCACGTCACAGCGCTTTGCCGTGGCCACCGCCTGTTCGAACGCAGCCTGCGCATCGGCCGGGCTCTGTGGAGGCTCGTCGCGCAGCTTGACGCCCGCTAGTCCTTCGAAGACCGACGGTATCTCGCGACGAATTGCGGGCCCCTTCGCATATTCGATGTGAACACTCGCGCCCACCTTCTGCTTAATACCCTCGATCACCGTCACCACGTCTTTTCCGCCGGTGATCATGCCTCCCCAGAAACCAACTTGCGCCGTGCCTGAGTCTGCCACTGGACCAATCACCGCAATGGACGAGTATTTCTTTCCAGACTTGTCCAGAGGCAGCAACTGTGCGTCGTTCTTCAGCAGCACCATGCTGCGTCGCGCCGCTTCGCGTGCAAATGCCGCACTGGCGGGATCGTTCAGCACCGCGCTGATCTTCGACTCGTCGATGTACGCATTCTCGAACAGCCCGAGTTTATATTTCGCCACCAGCAGGGGCCGCACCAGTGCGTCAATTTGAGCCTCGGTAACTCTGCCGGCCTTCACCAACTTCGGTAGCTCATTCAAGTAGGTGTAGCTCGCCATGTCCATGTTGACGCCCGCGAGGAACGCCTTGTACGCCGCGTCTTCGCGGTCCCTGGCGTAGCCATGAGTGACCAGGCTTCCAATGGCCTTGGCGTCGCTGACCACAAATCCATCGAATTTCCAGGTCTCGCGCAAAACGTCACGCAGCAGGAAGTAGTTTCCCGTGGCAGGGACCTCGTTCAGGTCCATGTACGCGCTCATCAGACTGCCGACGCCGGCGTCAATCGCGGCCTTGAAAGGAGGGAAATACACATTCCACAGCAAATCGTCGGGTACGAACGACGAGTCATAATCGCGCCCGCCATCCGCTGCGCCATACGCCGCAAAGTGCTTGACGCAACCCAACACATGGCCGGGTGTGCCCAGTTCCGGCCCTTGGAAGCCCCGCACCTGTGCCTTCGCCATCGCGGCGCCGAGATATGGGTCTTCGCCCGCGCCCTCGACTATCCGTCCCCAGCGAGCGTCGCGGGCGATGTCGACCATGGGAGCGAACGTCCAGTTGATGCCCGCCGCGCGTGCCTCGCGTGCCGCAATCGTCTGCCCCCGCTCTACCAGCGACGGGTCCCACGTCGCCGACATCGCCAGCGGCGGCGGAAATATCGTGTGGTACCCATGGATGACGTCCAGCCCAATCAGCAACGGAATATGCAGCCGTGATTCTTCGACCGCAATTCTCTGCAGCCGGTTGATGTCAGCCGGCTCCGAAACCCACAGCACTGAGCCAGCCAGCCCCTTGCGCACCAGTTCCTCGTCACTCGGAGCGTCTTTCGCAAATGTCCCTCCAGCCTGGTTGAGCTGCCCGATCTTCTCTTCCAGGGTCATCCGCTTCAGCACAGTATCGGCCCGCTGCTCGGCGCTGAGCGCGGTTGACGATTTCGCCGCCTGTCCCTGAAGCAGGGAAGTTGTCGCAATGCAGGCAAGAAGAGCCAGGAAGAGCGAAAGAAATCGCTTGCCATGACCTTGAGTGGAAATCTGCATGGGCCCTTCGTATTCAGCTAGGTTGATGTGACAACACGTACGCCGCCCGCCATGCTAACACCTTCACTGATCGTCGGACATAGCAATCGTCCGCCAAACCTGCACGTAGGCGAGTGGCTAGAGCTGGTTTCATGAATCCGATTTGAAAGGGCACGGCTTCAGCCGCGCCGCTCCGGGCGTCGTGAACAAAGGGCTTTAGCCCCCGAGGGAAATCGAATTCCCTCAGGCACCTGATTTATGAAACGACTTCTGGGCTTCTTCCAATAGGTAACAGCGCCATGCAGAGGGCCTCGCATGGCGCTTCACTTGGTGCGCGGAACGTGGCGGGCAGAAGTCTGCTTATATGACAGCCCGCAGATGTTTCACGGCGAGCGTATGGATTTGCGACACTCTGGATTCGCCCACGCCCATCAACTCGCCGACCTCACGCATGGTGAGTTCTTGCTGATAGTAGAGCATCAGGACCTGTTGCTCGCGCTCCGGCAGCTTGGCAATGGCTTCCTCCAGCCGCTGCTTGCGCTCGCCGGCAAGACAGAGTGTCAGCGGGTCCTGATCGGGGGGCCCGGCGATGCTCTGGGCCAGGTCGGTTTCTTGCCCTTCAGCGTTCGACTCTACTTGCAGGCTGCTCACCTCCAGTCCTCGAATCTCGTTGACCAGGTGGTGCAACTCCTGCAGCGAAAGCCCCATCGCCTTCGCCAGTTCCGGCTCCGACGCGGTGCGTCCCAGCTCGGTTTGCAGTTTCTGCATCACGGTATCGATCTGCCGCGACTTTCGTCGCAGGTCACGCGGGCTCCAGTCCATCTCACGCAGGCTGTCAAGAATGGCCCCGCGGATGCGGAACTTGGCGTAGGACGCAAATTTTACGTTCTTCTCGGAATCGAACTTGTTGAGCGCATCGATCAATCCGACGATGCCCGCGTGCACCAGGTCGTCGAAAGGAACGTGTTGGGGAAGGTGCTCGTGTATGCGCCGTGCAATATATTTCACCTGCGGCATCTGCTCGAGCACGATTTGTTGAAACTCTTCTTCCGTGCGCTGGAACTCAGGTTCAGTTTGCGACGCGGAAGTAACGGGGGAGGCAACCTTATGTGGGTTCATGTCCCACGTTGTAGTACCCGCGTCTTAGATCCCTCTTAGTGGAACGTTAGAAATTACTAGGGAAGAAAAATTCTCACAGGCCGCTTGGTAAACCTGCAAAAAGCAACCACATTGAACTAGAGCTTCGCGAGCTGCAGGAGCACCCGGCCGTTAACTGCTCCCGGTGTGTTGAGCTTCAGCGCCAGCTCTCCGCCACAGGCCTGAAATGTTCGCTGTGCGATTCGCAGGCCAAGATCGCTGGCCGTTGCTGCATGCGTCGGAAGGGAATCTGCATGGCTGAAATTCCGGAGGACAGCGAACCGCACCTTGAAGAAACCGTGTGTTGTCGGCGAGGCCGACACACGGACAGTGCGGTGTGGCAAGGAACGCCGAATCAGGAATTCAAACAGGTGAAAGAAACCGCTCCGCAGCCGGTCTGCGTTGCCATGCACCAAAGCTGGCTTACATCTCACAAACAATCGAACCTGCGTAGCCTCAGCCAGAGAACCAAAGTCGTCCCCAAGCTGCCGCAGCAAGCCGTCGAGGGCAACCGGCGCCGATGTGTCGCCGGGATTTTCTGCATCCAGCAGCATTCGCAACTCGACCACTCGCTGATGCATCTCTTGCGCCGACTCCAGCGCCGCCTTCACTCGCGCGCGAAGTTGCACGCTGTCCGTGTCCTGGCGTAGCGACAACTCCAGTCCGCACTCCAAAGCGGTAAGCGGCTGGCTGATGCCGTGAAACACCTCCGATAGCAGGTCGCTGTCGCCGTCGGTTGCGAGTCGATCGCTGGCTCCCAGCAACGTCACACCGCAACCTCCCGCGGACATCGCAACTCGTATCCCACGCCTCGCACTGTGTGAATGAGTTTCGGAGTAAACCCTTCGTCGATCTTCTTTCTCAGATAGTTGATGTACACATCCACCACATTGGTTCCCGTGTCAAAGGACAGGTTCCAGACATGTTCGACGATCATGTTGCGCGTCAGACGGTGCCCGGCATTCCGCAGCAGGTATTCCAGCAACCCGAATTCCTTCGACGTCAGCTCGATGCGTTTGCCGCTTCTCTGTACCGTTCGCTCCACCCGGTTCAGCTCCAGGTCAGCGATCTTCAGCAGAAGTCCCGTGGTTGCCGGATGCCGCCGCAACAACGCGCGCACCCGCGCCGACAATTCTGTGTACGAAAACGGCTTGACCAGACAATCGTCCGCACCCGCATCGAGCGATTGCACCCGGTCCTCGATCCGGCTGCGCCCGGTCAGCACCAGCACCGGTATCGAGGGCTTCTGCGGCCGGATGAATCGCAACACCGACAGCCCGTCGATCTTCGGCAGGTTTAAGTCCAGGATGAGCAGGTCATAGTCGCTCTCACAGGCTGCATACCGCGCCTCCTCGCCGTCCGGCGCGATGTCGACTGCGTAGTGTTCCGCCTCCAGACCCTTCTTCAGGAAGCTGGCCAGAGGGGCGTCGTCTTCGACCACGAGAATACGCATGGCAGCCTTTCGTCCTGACTGTTAACGTCACTGCCGCGCCTGGATTGCTGTGGATGTCCGACGAAGGTGCTATTGAATGTCGAGCTTGCGTCCCGAATTGGGGAAGCTTCAAAACGGGACGCCGTTTCGTGGTGTCTGTCGCCGCACGCTCCGCTTCACAGCGACCTGTGACCTCAATCACAGCGAGGCCGTCACCGATTTGGCATAAGTACGACATGGCAAATGTGGGTTCCAAAGCGAATATCCTCAAAGTCTCGACCAGGCTGAAAAAGGTCCTGGCGACCGCGGGTGTGCTCGAGAGCTACCCTTCCCAGCATCATCTGTTTGAAGAGGATCAGCAGAACCAGGGCGTCTACCTGGTGGTCAAGGGCAAGGTACGTCTCTCGGTCCAGGATGTGCGAAAGCTCGACCGGGTCTTTCCCGCGGGTTCGCTGCTCGGTGTCCCGGCGACCTTCATTGGCCGGCCCTATAGCCTTGCCGCTGTTGCCGTTACCGACGCCGAAGTCCTGCACGTGGAGCGGCAGGCATTTCTCGACCTGATGACCCAGCAACCCGATCTGTGCCGTGAAGCGACCGACATGTTGAGCCGTGAGGTAAGCTTTATCCACGCAGCCCTTGCCGAGCGCCGCCGGCAAAGCAGTGCAGCCGATTAGGCTCAGATCTTCTCCAGCGTTGCCTTCAGGTAGTTCCAGAAACTCTGCACCGTCGAAATCTGCACCCGCTCGTTCGGGCTGTGCGGATCAACGATGGTTGGCCCGAACGACACCATCTCCATGCCGGGATACTTCTCACCAATGACCCCGCACTCCAATCCGGCGTGCATGGCGATCAGTTTCGCCGGGTTTCCGAAAAGCTGTTCGTGGACGCTTTGTAGCTTCTGCACAATCTCGCTCGTCGGCTCGGGTTTCCATCCCGGGTAGGCGCCGGAGTGCTCCGCCTCGAACCCCGCCATGCGGAATACGGTTGCGACCGTCTGCGCAAGCGCATTCCTGCTGCTCGCCATGGCGCTGCGTTGGCTGGTGACGATCTCCGCTATGCCGTTGTTCACCGAAACCACCGCAAGGTTGGTCGAATTCTGCACCAGGCCGGGTACGTCCGGACTCATTGCGACCACGCCGTGCGGCAGGGCGACCAGCAGGTCGATGATCCGCCTGGCGTCTGCCGCGGCGATCACTTGCTCCGGCCGGGTAGCTGTCTCCACCGTGATCTGCAGCCCGGGATCGAACCCTCCCAGGTCGGCCTTCCACTCTGCTTCGCAGGCCGCCAGCAAGGAGCGCATCTGGCTTTCTTGATTGGCGTCAAGGACCACGACTGCCGCAGCCTCGCGCGGAATCGCATTCTGAGCGCTGCCGCCTTGGATGCCCGCTACGCCTGTAGGCAAGCCGCCCGTCACGCGCTGCAGTGCGCTCCCGAGTATCCGCAACGCATTGCCGCGTCCCTGGTGAATGTCCACGCCGGAGTGTCCGCCTTTGAGCCCAGACACCTTAATGCGCCACGCCGATTTGCCCTTAGGTTTCTTGAATTCAATTTTGCGTCTTCCGACCGTCTTCATCCCGCCTGAGCAGCCGATGCAAAGCGTTCCCGTCTCTTCGTTGTCGAGGTTGAGGAAGTACTTGGACTTCAGCACGCCACTGGGGAACTCAGCCGCGCCCGTGAGGCCGGTTTCTTCGTCGATGGTGAACACGAACTCCAGCGGACCGTGTGCGATATCGTTGCTCTCCATCACCGCCAGCGCCGCCGCCACCCCGACGCCGTTGTCCGATCCAAGCGTCGTACCCTCGGCTTTGAGCCAGTCACCGTCGCGCACGACCCTAATCGGATCGGTATCAAAATTGTGGGCCGTGCCTTCGTTTTTCTCGCAAACCATGTCGAGGTGGCCCTGCAGCAGCGCCATGGGAGCGCCCTCCCGTCCCGGACGCGCGGGCTTTCGCACCACCAGGTTTCCGGCTGCATCTTGCGAGGTCTCAAGCCCCAGTTTCTTGGCTTGCGAAATAACGTAATTGCGCGCAGCAGCTTCCTTCGTGGAAGCCCGCGGCGTCGCGGCTAACACGTCAAAATGTTTCCAAACGACTTGCGGTTCCAAGTCTAAGAGTGCGGATGTCATGTGATTCTCCATGGACGGGAATTCCCATGCCATCCTAACGTGCACAGCCGGGCTTGGCGAGTAGGAGGAGGTCGGTACGGCCGTTAGGTTTCGAGACGCACGAGTCGCGCGGCGTCGCCTGTGCCTTGAAATTTGCGGAAAAACTTGCTTTCGTTTTGAAGGGGCGCGGCTTTAGCTGCGCCGTACAAGTTCTTTGTTTGACCCGCCGAGCGGACTTCAGTCCGCGAGGCGTGTGCCTTTCGGGACTTTTTCCGCAGCCTGCTTAGCCCCGGGTTGGCTGACAATATTCTGTCCCAAACCCATTCAGGGTGACGACATCTGTTCGCAGCGCTTCAGCGCCGCATTGAACTTCGTTACTTCGCCCTAGCTGCCCGACTTCTTCGTCCGCTCCGGCCTGTTCCACCGTCGCGACGGCCGCAGGGTCTTCGACGCCTCACGGTTCACCAGCAGGGTAAACATTTTGCGAAGATCGGCCTCATCCTTCGGCAGGACGATGGCACGCTCATCGCCGATGCTGCCACCCAGCACGCGGCCCAGGCTGAGCAGGGACCTGCTGCCGCACACCGCGCAAACCTCCCCTGAGCTGTCGCTGATGACTTCGCAATCGGCACACAGCACCGCATTCAAGAGGGAGATTGTATTGAGACTCGATTCGGATTTTGCCCCGGCGTCCATGGATCGGTTTACTGTCCTAACCCTAGCCCGATTGCTCCGTCGCGGGAAGGCATTTTCCGGCAGGGAAGCAGGACAGTAACCGTTGCACTCTTGGTGCCGAGCGTGGCTCGAAGCCAAGAAAAAACCGGAGCCACTCCCCCGTCATTCCCGCCAAGAGATTGCAATCACTGCTGATACGGCTGGACGACCGTAGACGGTGCCAGCACGACGACTTCCGGAGCTTCCGGTATCACGATCCACGCAATGATGTAGGCAAGAACGCCGCCGCCCCCGAACAATGCGACAATCAGCCACACTACGCGAACGATCGTCACATCCAGGTCGAAATATTCGGCGAAGCCGGCGCACACCCCTGCGATCTTTCTCTCAGGGCTATTCTTGGGCGGACGCATAAGCCTCTGGCGACCGGCCACATAACCCACACGGCGTCCGCAGTAGGCGCAAGCGTTGGCGTCGTCCTGAATCTGTTTTCCGCAATAGTTGCAGTACATGGGGCCTCCCCATCAGGAGATACGAACAGCATAGAAAAAGGTTCCCCGGCTGGCAACTCCGGTTTTTCACCACGCGAGACACGGAGGACATTGAGAATAAAGAATCAACTCCGAGCCCTGCGTGCTTCAGTCGTGAATTCCGCGTCCTGGTGGCGCGCTCACTCGATGGTGTATGCCTGCTTCATATAATGCCGGGCCAGTTCCGCCGACTCGCTGCCGGAATTGGCCGCAATCACTGCCTTGTACTTCTCGAGCGCAGCATCGCGTTTATGCATCGCGTCGTACATCTCCCCCGCCTTCAGCGTAGCTCTCTGCGCGAACCCCGCCTCTACCGCGGACTTGGCGGCCAACTCGTATGCCTCTTCGGCACCTTGGAAATCGCGCTGGCCTTTCATGGCTTCTCCCAGGCCGTAGGCCGGAATCTCTATCCGGCACACGCTGAAAGCATTGCTGCGGCAGCCCGCAACAATCTTCTGATACGCGGCGACTGCCTGCGGACCGTGCCCCGCAGCATTGAGCAGGTGGGCATATTCCGTAGCGATCAGGAAATTCCGGGGAAACGCCTGGTACATTCCGCCCACCAGCTGCAAGGCTTCGGCGTACTGCTGCTCCCTGCGCAGAAAAAGCGCCAGGGCGATCTTGGCGTCCCAGGAAACTTCTGGAGTCCCGTGCGCCGCCACTTCGCGCAAGTATTCCAGCCCCTTTTGCTTGTTGCCGGTCACACCCACCATCGATGCCGCGACCTTCGCCGGCCAATTCAAGCTTCCAATAACGTAGAGATGGATGCCCAGCAGATTCTTGGCATCCACATAGTTCGGGTCCAACTCCAACACACGTTCGTCGTCATGGCGCGCTCCAAGTGCATTGCGCAACGCCGCGAACCATGCGTGTTCCCCCAGGCCCATATACGTCGAGCGCAGCCCCTTCGCTACGCCACGCGCATATAGCGCGTTCACGTCGTCAGGGCTCTTCGATAGGCGCTCGTCCGACAGCTGTACCGACTGCGCGCTCAACTGGTTCACCCGGTCATGCACCTTGGGATCGAGCGGCTGCAGGTATTTCTTGTTCAGAAAGTTGTCGGTCGAGTACGCCTCGGTATCGAGCGCTCCGATACGGTACAGTTCTTTGAAGATGACCGCCGACAACAGGTGGTTTACGGCAAAGGGGTCGTCCGGATGCGCCTGCAGAGCGGCCTCAAACTCGCGGATCGACTTGTCGTATTCGAGACTGTAGAAACTTTCGAAGCCCTTGCGCGTGTTGGCGTCATTCGTGGAGCGCGTGGGAGTCCAACTACCCGTGTCGGCGCCGAATGCCGCGACGGGAGCGAGTAAAGCCATCAGGAGCCATGCAATTGCTGGTCTGACATCGGCAACCGACAGTCGTGAGAGTTTCATCGGGTTCGCTTACTGGGCCGTTTAACCGGATTAGATGCGGCTCCACGCCGCCTGATACTCACAGGGGCGCATGATCGGGCAATCGTGGATGCCGTTACTGGCTTACTACTTCTCCGTTACAAGTCGGAACAAGTGGTGCATCGGGCCAACACCCTTTCCCACTCGATACGCCGCCGAGATAGCCTGCCGCACATACTCCTTTGCCCGACCCACGGCCTCGGGCAGCGGAACGCCCCGCGCCAGCCCGCACGCCAACGCCGTGGCAAACGCGCACCCGGTTCCATGAGTTGACCGCGAATCCAAATGCGCACCGCTAAAAACTTGCTCCATCATACCGCCGCCTTCCCGGATGCTCAGGTAATCGTTGGCTTCCCGCAAATGCCCTCCCGTGATCACCACCGCCCGACAGCCCATTTCATGGAGCCTCGCAGCCAGACTGCGGAGCCGAGGAGCCGTATTTTCCCAGGAATCGGAATCAGAAGTCACTCCTATGTCAATCCGAGCCAGCTCTCCTGCCTCGGCCCGGTTGGGGGTAAGCACATCGCAAATGGGCAGTAACTGACTGCACATTACGCTAACTCCTTCAGGATCAATCAACGACGTTCCGGACGACGAACGAAGTACAGGATCCAACACGACGTTTTTCGCTGTCGTCTGCCTTAAAAACCCCGCTACGGCCTCCGCGACGCCCCCCGAGCCAAGCATTCCGATCCGTACTGCAGCAATTTCGACGTCGTCCGCCAGCCGGAACAGGGTGTCGCGGACGACCTCGGGCGCCACCGGAGCCATTCCAAACACCCCCTGGGTGGTCTGAACCGTGAGCGCCGTGATGCAGGTGATGGCATAACAGCCCAAAGCTGCGGCGGTTTTGACGTCCGCGGTGACCCCAGCCCCCGACGACGGGTCATACCCCGCGATGCTGAGGAGGATCGGCCGACTGTCCATGCCAAGAATGTATCGCACAGTGGAGGCGGGAGGAAACGGAGACAAAACCGTGCTCCACTGTCCGCCTATAAATTATTTATATTCATTGACATAGAAGCGCTGCCCGGGACGCCTCACAGACTGGAATACGGCCTCCGAGGAGGCAGTCGGCCGATCCCGCACATCGCCGGCCGCTAACCGCAGGATCACCGTGAATGGCTTCGATGCATAATAATGCGAGAAAGTCAAGCAGAAAATTAAGAGAATTTTAATTTTGGTTGACTCCACGTAAGCTCGGTCGGTAAACTTTGAAGACCTGCTAACGGGAGGGCCCCAAATTACGATGCGAGGTGTTTAATGCTACGAGTACTGAACCAGTCAGCTGTGGTGCTGCTTTTGACCACGGCGCTGGGCGCGGCACCCGGTAACAAGACACCGGACTCGAATCAAGGTATCCCAGGGCAGACCCAAGAAGCTATAAAGCCAATTCCGGCCCGCAAGTTTCAGGTCGGTAGGGCTTCGTGGTACGGTCGACTGTTCCAGCACAAAAAGACTGCGAGCGGCGAACCGTATGACATGCATGACTTTACGGCTGCGCACCGTACGCTTCCACTTGGATCTTGGGTCAAGGTTACGAATCTGAAAAACGACAAATCGGTCATGGTTCGCATTAACGATCGCGGACCGGTGACGAGAAGTCGGATTCTGGACCTGTCCTACGGCGCTGCCATGATTCTGGGCGTAGGCGACGATGGCGTCGCCAGAGTACGTCTGGATGTCATCGAGACTCCGATCGTGGCCACCAACATCAGCCCGCAACTGGCTGCTGAAGGCCCACAATAGTCCTGTACTAATGCGATAGAATGGGCCGATGCTCAACCGGGATCGGCTCATCGTAGCGCTGGACGTGTCCAGCGCTACGCAAGCCCGCCAAATCGTTCAATCCATTGGCGAATCTGCCAGTACCTACAAAGTAGGCAAGCAACTCTTTACGGCCGAGGGGCCACAGATCGTGCGCGATCTCGTCTCCTCCGGCCGTAA
>Ga0074046_10003447_pt1 | contig 13226 bp, 15 predicted proteins | sample BogForMeECP23OM3_FD_94441 | JGI IMG/M metagenome (GOLD analysis project Ga0074046, IMG submission 94441) | Bog forest soil microbial communities from Calvert Island, British Columbia, Canada - Bog Forest MetaG ECP23OM3 | ecosystem: Environmental > Terrestrial > Soil > Wetlands ...
CGCGCACCAGCTCCACCATTCGGCGCCGGTATTCCGGCGCATACCGTGCATGACTCTTGGGCATCGTGGCTCTCCTCCACTTTCCCCACTCCGCCACTGTCCACGAAACCGGGTCAACTCCAGGCAAGCGATGCGCTGACTAAATAAATCGTAAAGAACAGCACCGTACCAAATGCCCAGCACATCAACACCCATATGCTGAGCAGCACGACATTGTTCCAGAACATGTGCCAGTACTCTTTGTGCGATTTCCAATAGCGCGTTCCAAAACTGGCGGCGTGCGCCCTGATCGACAGGTTTGGCTGCGCAACTTTCCTTTTAGCAATATGGCTCACAAGGCCCATACTTCCTTTGAGCCAAGTAAAGCGCGGGTTAAAAATCACATATATGAGGCCGGCAAAAGGAGCGACCGCGATGCTGCACTTGCGTCTATACACGCGCTGCTGCGCGTCGGTCATAGCCGCGTACTCATCGACTGACAGCGTCGTGTAGAGTCCGCGGTATTTTTCCCAATTGCCGTTGTTGGCGTGGTGAAAATTATGATGTTGTGACCATACGTACTGCGGCATGCCGGAGACCACGCCCAGGAGAAAACCGAATGCGCGATTGAGCCACTGGGTGCGAAACAAACTGCCATGGCCGCATTCGTGCATCAGCGCAAAAGCGCGCAAAGTGAACAAGCTGATTAGCACCACCGCAGCGACGGTGAGCCAGTGGGAAACGTGGACACTCAACACAGCGGCGCACCAAAGAAGCGCAAGTGCCGCCAGCGTCGTCAGAACTTGCGTCAATCCCTTAACATCATCGGCCTGGGCATGCCGACTAATGATGTCCTGCTTCTGTTCCTTTATGCGGCGGATCGACGACACGATAGGGCACCTCGGTTTCGAGTTATTATTTGTGGGGAGCCGCAGGGGAGAAGTCTGACAGTCCAACGTATCAGCGCGGTACCGAGCGGGTGACACATCACTACGTCAGAGTAAACCGTCAACTGACAAAACCGGGGTGGCTTACCACTCTTCCTCGTGGAGCTTCTTGACATCGTGATCGCGCGTCTGCAGGTACGCGTCCTGAACGGAACCGTAGAGATCTATCGCGTAGCGGTCGGCTTCCTCGAACTGGTTGAGGTTCAGCGAGCGGTAGTTCACCGCTTCAATCGCACGCTGCCCGCCGGCCACCGCAATCGAGACGTACCACGGAACGAAGTAGGTGATCGGATCCATCGCACCGTCTGCGACCAGGCCGACCGTGTCGCCAACCGTCGAAGGCCCGAAGAACGGCAGCATCACGTACGGGCCGGTCGGGAGGTTGTAGTAGCGAATGGTCAGGCCGAAATCGTTGGGATGCTCTTTGAGGCCAAACCACGCGTCGGCAGGATCGAACAAGCCGGCCACTCCGACCGTCGAGTTGATTCCAAAACGAGCGACTTCGCCACCGGCCTCCGCCAGCTTGAGCTGAAACAGGTTGTTAGCAAACCGCGGGACGACGCGGACATTATCGAAGAATCTGCCGACGCTCTGACGCACGGGCGTCGGTGCGATATCGGAGTATCCGGTCGCGACAGGGCGCAGCACCCAATCGTCGAGCTTGAGGTTGAAGGTGAACATCGGCTCATTGAATTCCGACAACGGATCGGCGTAGCCGCCCTGATTGTTCTCGCCCGGCGGCGACTGCGAACTGGTGGCGGCTACCTGCGCGGCTGGGTTCATCGACAGCGGAGCGACATCCTCGCTCAGTGCCGGGGTCGCAAACGAAACGACCGCGAGCAGGGACGACGCGAGCATCATCCAACGCGCGCCTGTCACTTGGATTTGTTTCAAAACAGAACTCATTTGCCTCTCCTGCCATACTTGCTGCGAGGGAGATAGACGCTCAGAGATTTTGCTCGGTTTCTGCTCTGTCATCCTTATAGTCAGTGTGCTGGCCGGCCTTCGCGAAGGATCGAGGGCATCAATGGCCGCCCAACTCTCCCAAACCAGTGTTGTGAGCAAACGCGATGCCAATATTTGCGACTGAATTCCTCCGACAAAGCCGCAAGTCTGATGCCGAGCGCTCTTCATCTCGTCCAAAACTTGTACCTAAGCTCCTCTCTCGCGTTCAAATTTTAGGACAAACGGCATCACGGTGGGTGAGTGTGGCGAATTACTGATTTTCCCAGAATCGGCAATTCGCCACACACACGTCTTTACGTCGCATCGAACGCTGACAGGACTCCGCGCGGCACGCGGCGGCTTACCCGCGGTCGTAATTCCGGTTTCGGGCTGGCGTCGCCGGACGCCGGGCCCGTTTCCTTTTCGGCTACTTCGCGATAGAAGCACGGCAACCGATATTGAGAGGAAAATAATGCCAATATGTCCGGTGTGTCGTGACTCTGCGGAGTCGGTGACTCCACGCCCTGGCCAGGGGGGCGAGTGGCGGGACGTGTCCTGTCCGGGCTGCGGAGAGTTCGCAATCAGTAAAATCGCCGAAAGCCGCCTGGAGTCTCAAGGAAACAAGCGCGGGCTCGTTTCTCACTTTATCCGCTTGTCTTGTGAGCGAGGCGAGCAGCCCGAGATCAACTCGAAACTGATGGAACTGATTCTCGTCGAGCAATCGATTCCCTCGGTTGCCGAACAGGCCGATGATTTTCATCGCTGGTTGGGAGACAAGTTACTCAGCCTCGGAAGGCCGGACCAGAGGATCCCATTATCTAACCCGCGGCGGCTGGCAGCTTTGGTGGGAGCATATCCCGAACCGAGCGGTGCGCTGATGTACCTCATCAGGCATCTCGCAACGGAAGGATATGTCGAACCGCCTTCAGTCTCTCAATATGGCGATCACATCGGTCTGACTTTCAAGGGTTGGCGGCGGTACGAGGAATTAAAAACGGCTGAAGCAGAATCGAATCTGGCGTTTATGGCGATGCCGTTCAACGATCCGCTTCTCGACAAGATTTTTACAGAATCTTTCAAGCCCACGGTCGCAAAGACGGGGTTCGAATTGCGGCGGATCATCGATCGGCCGCCCGCGGGGTCGATTGACAATCGGCTGCGTGCCGAGATCAGAAAATCGCGTTTCTTGGTCTGCGAACTGACGCGAGCGAACGCGGGTGCCTATTGGGAAGCGGGTTTCGCTGAGGGTCTTGGAAAGCCGGTGATCTACACCTGCGAGAAAACGTTCTTCGACAGTGAGGGAACTCACTTCGACACGAATCACTTTCACACCGTCCTATGGCAGGAATCTGACCTTCCGAAAGCCGGAGCAGACCTGGAGGCGACGGTCCGCGAAACACTAATCCACTTTACGTAAACCGCTCCCAAGTGCGTCTGCGTTCAGGGGCTTCATCCCAAGGACTCTTTATCGCGCGGATCGGCCCGATCTCGCTACCGCCAGTCGCGCCGGTCGAAGATCTCGAAGCCGAGCGCCTGCTCGCGAGCAATCACGACCTTGGCGTGACGATGGCAGAGTTCGATCTGGCGGACGTGTGTGTGGCGAATCACTGATTTCCCCAGAATCAGCAATTCGCCACACACAGGCCCTTCGACTTGGCCGCAGGCGGTCGCTTTGACGTACATAAATCCTTTCCCATTCTATTCATGCTGCGGACGGCGTCACCGGCCTCATGAGCAGCAATTGGGGTTAAGCGGTCCGTCATCTCGGTTGTCGCCCGCCGATTCCGTAGTCGGGCAGTTGTGGATCTGGAGAATTTGTCAGTCAGCATCGTCCCCAGATGCAGCCCTGAAAGAGAAGGGGCCGACCCCTTTGGAGTTCGGTCCCCTTCCTAAGTCGTAGCCAAATTACTTCTTGAGTTTCACCTTCCGCTCCCGTGCCGCTGATCCATAGCGTTTACTAAAACACTTGCGGCATCGGCGATCCCTGCGCTCCATGAAACTCGGAGCCAGGTCATCGCTACCGCAATAGCGGCAAACCAGTTTCTCTGATTTTGACTTGCTGCCCGTCTCCTTCCGGAGCGGCCGTGCGGACTCAGCTTTTTCTTGGTCAGCTTTTTTCCGGGCCGAAGATGGGGAGTGTCCGATCGATCGTTTATGCCCGCTTCCCTTTGCCAGTTTCGACTGTTCCATTCCATCTAAACCTCCTTGAGCCGTAAGGGCTCGTCGGGATGTTTGCTCTGGTCGGCGCGTGAAGCGAGTGGTTTCCCCAGTTTTCTCAACGTCATTCGCGCGGAAAGGGAGAAGCCGGCTATTGGCGCGGATCGACGGCCTACACGATTGGGGCGATTGGAAGGCGAATGGGACCAGCGAAATCGCGTCACACAAGCGAAAAGTGAACCCCTCCTAGGACTGGCTACACGGCGCGAATCGAGCAATGTGTGTGTGGGTTAACAATTGGCTATGAAGCGCATGGTATCGAACGTCAAATCAGAAAAACTCGAACAAGAATTGAAGGATCTGGAAGCGCGAGACGACGACCAGCTGAAGGACCGCTGGCGCATCCTCTATGGCACGAAGCCTCCGCCGAAGATTCACCGCTCTCTCCTGATCTCGGCGGTTTCCCACCGAATGCAGGAGAATGCACTAGGCGCACTCAAATCCTCGGTCCGCCGCCATCTAGTTCAGGCCGAGAGCAACCCGGCGCCCCCCCGACCCTCACCTCACTACCCGAGCCTACGTCCTAGAGCCGGAACCGTGTTGGTGCGCGAATGGGGCGGAGTCACCCATCAGGCAAAGGTCCTCGAAGACGGGATCCTCTTTCGCAGCAAACGATATAAGTCTCTTTCCGAGGTTGCACGAGTCATCACCGGCTCACGCTGGTCGGGACCGCTGTTCTTCGGCCTCAAACCCCGCCGCTGAGGAGCAAAATCATGGAACCCGCTAAACCTTCGAGCCGGCGCTGCGCAATCTACACCCGCAAGTCTTCCGAAGAAGGACTGGAACAGGACTTCAATTCACTTCACGCGCAGCGTGAGGCGTGCGAGGCGTTCATCAAGAGCCAGGCTGGTGAAGGATGGCGTGTGGTCAAGACCGCTTACGACGACGGCGGTCTGTCGGGTGGAACGATGGAACGACCAGCGCTGCAGCGTCTGCTTGGTGACATCAATCAGGGCCTGATCGATGTCGTGGTAGTCTACAAGGTTGACCGGTTGACCCGCTCGCTCGCCGACTTCGCGAAAATGGTAGAGGTATTCGACGCGCATGGAGTCTCCTTCGTCGCCGTCACCCAGCAGTTCAATACGACGACTTCGATGGGACGCCTGACGCTCAACGTCCTGCTGTCCTTCGCCCAGTTCGAACGCGAGGTGACGGGGGAACGGATCCGCGACAAAATTGCGGCCTCCAAACGCAAAGGGATGTGGATGGGAGGTTGCGTTCCAATGGGATATGAAATCTGCGACCGTCGCATTGTGATCGACGAACGAGAGGCAGAGACCGTCCGAAATATTTTCCGGCGATACCTGGAGCTCGGCTGCGTTCGGCTGCTCAAGGAAGATCTGGACCGCCGCGGTGTCGTTTCCAAGCGGCGGACGTCAAAGACCGGAATCGAGTCAGGCGGGCACTCGTTCTCCCGAGGAGCACTTTACGCGCTCCTCTCAAATCCGATTTATGTAGGTGAGATCCGGCACAAGAACCTCCGCCATCCCGGTCAGCATCAAGCGATTGTGGATCGAGCGGTGTGGGAGCGAACCCAGCAGCAGCTTCAGGAGCACCGGGTTCGCGCCAAGAGCCTCGATGCAGGCCTCGAAAAGAGTCCTCTCATCGGGCGATTGGTCGATGAGAATGGCGCTGGGCTTACGCCCAGTCACGCGCGGAAAGGAGAGAGAAAGTACCGCTACTACGTGTCGCGCAACTACCCGGCCCAAGGACTTGCGCCGTCGCGCCTCGGGTGGCGGTTGCCCGCAAGGGAACTCGAAGATCGAGTCGCGGGTGCCATCCGGGAAATGCTCGATGACGAGTCTTCTGTTCTTGAAGCAGCGCAGAAGACTACCCAGGACTCTGGCCGAATCGAACGAGTACTCCACGCGGCACGCAGCTGGAGTCGCCTACTTCAGTCGGAATCTGAACAAACCTCCGCGATTGCCACTCTGGTGGATCAGGTGGAGCTCAAATCTCACGGCATAAGGGTCTCAATTGAGCTGCCTATTGCAGGCGCGGAAAAGTCCCGGGCTCACCTTCCGGACCAGGTCGCAATCGCACGATGGTTTCCAATGCAACTGAAGCGGCGCGGAGTTGAGTTGCGGCTGATCGTAGGCGATCACAATCATTCAGCCGCCATCGTCGATCTGTCGCTATTGAAGGCCGTAGCTCGGGCACATCGCTGGTTCGACGAGATTAGCACCGGCAAGGCAAGATCTCTTGCCGCGATCGCTGCGCGCGAGGGACTAAACGTCCGCTACGTAGGCCGCTTGATCCGCCTGGCCTTCCTGGCGCCGGATATCGTTGAGTCCATTGTCGAGGGCCGGCAGCCGAACACTCTTACCGCTGAAGCACTTACCCGGCGCATCGAGCTTCCGCTCTCATGGTGCGCGCAGAGAACCGTTCTGAACGTTGAGTAGCCGGGAACGTTCGTACTTGCGCCGCTAGTTGTGTGATGACGCATCATAAGGCGATGCTCGGGCGAAACGCCTTCTCTCTTCCGAAGCTTGAGGCGCCCTTCGTGTCGCTCGTAATATCGGTGGTTCCTGCCCGGACGTTGCGTTTGCCAACCGCAGGCATCGGGACCGAATTACTCGCCCACAGAGAGAAAATCGAAGTGACTTGGCACAGCTCACCATTTGGGCGTTCTCCGGTCCCGATCGCGCGTGCGCATCGCCACTGTACGCGCGCAGTTTGCGCACTTCCCCGGAGAATGCCTCAAACCTGAGACTCGCTGGCGGAGAGGGAGGGATTCGAACCCTCGGTACCGGTTACCCAGTACGCCAGATTAGCAATATCGCGCCGGTCTGCGAACGCCGGCACCTCAACAAGACTCCTTGAGACAGAAAACCCTTGCGCCAGTGCGATTTGCCGCATCAGGGCAGCTCGAGAAATGTCCCGCCGAGTCTCGCCGGATCTCATTCAGTCTGGGAAGTTTACCCCACCCTGCCCCCACCCGAAGGGTTCGGAGGCATGGGGAGCGTCACCAAATCAGAACGCTGGAAGAGTGTCGAATAGTTTTTCTGGCAATCCGCAAAATGGGTGGGTTTCATGAACTCGAATCCCTACGTCGAAGCCCGTCGCGAATGGGACGAGCGTTACGCCGATCTCGTTCTCGGCAAGCGCAACTGGCAGATCACCGCCGGCGGATTGCTCTTGCTGAGCCTGATTCTTGCCTCCGGAGTTGTCTGGCAGAGCACTCGCAGCCGGTTCATCCCATACGTGGTCGAAGTCGACAAGCTGGGCTATGGGCTTACCGTTCCCAAACCCCTCATTCCGAGCACTGATCCGGCGCTCGTCGATCGGATGGAGCGCTATGAGGTTGCCAGCTTCATCCGCAATTCGCGCTCGATCAGCAGCGACCCCAGCGCCGAGCAGCACATGCTCAACGACATGCTGGCGCATGCTAAAGGTGCGGCCGACAAATATCTCGACGAGTACTTCCACTCGGACAACTTCGCGCACAATCCCTTCAAGAAGGCTGAACAGCAAACAATCTCCGTCCAGATCGATTCCATCCTCGAGCTGTCCGCACACAGTTTCCAAGTGAGATGGACGGAGCAGGCACGCGACCGCACGGGCGCAATGGTTGACGCACCAACGCATTGGGAAGCGGCGCTTCAAACGCAAATTTCGCCCCCCGGCTCCGACGACGCGATCGTAAGCAATCCGCTGGGATTTTACGTGACGCAGATCAGCTGGGCCGAACAGCAGAGCTAGGAATCCGACGGAGGGAGGTCAGTTCGATGAAGCGTATTGGCACTGCGAGCATTTTGGCTTTGGCGCTGACGGTCGGAGGGTGTTCGGCACAGCAAGGCCACCAGAATCAATCTCAAGCCTCGAACGTAGCGCCCATCGAGTCTGAAGCCGCACCAGAGGCGGAGGCGACGCCGAAGCCCATCACAGCGGCGGAGTTACTCGCTGAGCAGCCGGCACAGATTCAGGCGGCGTTCAAAGAGCACGATCACAACGGCGAGTGGGCAACGTACAAAACTCCGCGGTACGTGCTCTATCCCTTCAACCAGGGACCCGATCCGATAGTCGATTGCGAGCCATTGCGAACGACCGACCTGCAATTACAAGCGGGTGAAACGATCACCGACGTGGCAATGGGCGACACTGAGCGATGGATGGCAACGCCGGCATCGTCGGGTGATCCGACGAACCCCACGCCACATCTCGCGGTGAAGCCTCAGGCGCCAGCGATTGTGACGAACCTGACCATCTACACGACTAAGCACATTTATCACCTGCAGCTCCGATCGCGCGGGGGCCACGCCATGCAGGAGGTTGAGTTTTATTACCCCGACGATCTTCTGGACGCGATGCAGAAAACTGACGAGGCTGCCGCGCAAAGCACGACGGTTGCCGCTGCTGATCCGCCGACGCGTCCGAGCGAGATCAGGCCGATTGCTTCAGTCGATCCCCGTCACCTCAATTTCGATTACGACGTCTCTGGTCCCCAAGTGCCGTGGAAGCCAATTAGGGCTTTCGACGATGGAACCCACGTCTTCATCCAGATGCCCAACGGCATGCTTTCCAGCGACGCGCCCGCGTTGCTGGTCGCAGCGGGAAGCGGAAGCCAGATGGTGAATTACCGCGTGCGGGGCGAGTACTACGTCGTCGATCGCCTCTTTGGTCAGGCGGTGATGGTTTCGGGAGTCGGCCGACAGCAGGACCGTGTGACAATCCAGTACGCGGGCAACGCGAGGTAGGCGCCATGTCCGAGATCGAAGAAAGCAAGCAGCGTCCAGAAGTCGACGAGACGAAGGAGCAGCAGGACGAAGAGAAGATCCGCAACGAAGGCGGCCCACGACTCAATGGCAGGCTCGCCGCCACGGCAGTGGGGCTCATGGTCGGGCTCGTGATCTTGCTCACACTAGCTGTGCAGTCATCGGGTCCGAGCGCTGCACCTGCGGGTCGAAATGGCACCGACGATACCGCGCCGAACAAGGCCGAAGTTCAGGACCTCATCGCTCATGCTGGCGAGCCGACGCCCGCCACATTCCCCGCGCCTCCGACGGATCCCCCACCTATGGTGATCCCGAGAGAGCAAACCTCGGCGCCGGCAGTCCCTCGCCAACCGAGCAGATACGCGGAGTGGGCGCAGGACAAGTACATGAAGGCCCTTGAGGCGCCGCAGATGGTTTCCGCATTCCACAGCGGTGCTGCGCTCCAAATCCCGAGCGTGACTCAGACTGGGAATGGAGATGTTGGTAACACGCTCGCGTTAAACAGTTTCCAGTCTTCGAACGACTCGTCTTCGTCGGTGAGGCTTCATCCGCCTGCATCTCTGTACACGGTGATGACCGGCAGCGTGATTCCCGCGGTGTTGATCAGTGGGATCAATTCCGACTTACCCGGACCAATCGTCGCTCAGGTCAGCGAGAACGTTTACGACAGCGCCGGTGGACGATCACTACTCATCCCGCAAGGGAGCAGGCTGATTGGTTCGTATCGAAGTGCTGCGGGCTATGGACAGAGCCGCGTCCAGATTCAATGGCAGCGCCTGATCTTTCCAAACACCGCGAGTATGGACATTCCGCAGATGCCGGGAACCGACGAAGCCGGTTACGCGGGCTTCACCGACCAGGTGAACAACCACTACATGCGAACCTTCGGCACCGCGGCGCTCATGAGTCTGATCAGCGCAGGTCAGGCAGTGGGACAGATGGCGGCGTTCGGCGGCGGAATGGGTGGACCGCTCGGTTACTACCAACCAAACAAATGGGCGATGGCGTCGCAGATGGCTGGCTCCTCCGCGAGTTCGCAATTCGGTTCCGTTGGGCAGCAGGCAATCGAGCAAGGAATGAGCACCGGCCCGACCTTGGAGATCCGACCTGGGTATCAGTTCAACGTGATGGTGACCGAAGACCTCGTCTTTCCGGGTCCATACAAGGGCTGAGTCGTACACAAAACGGACAAGCACTTGTGCACGAAACGTACACAGGTGGTCTCGAAAGGAGAGCGGCAATGGGAGTTCTGAAAAAGAAAGAGGAACGGACAGAGACAGTCACCATACGCATCCCTTCGTCGGTGAAGGCGGAGATCGATCAACTACGTGAACGCGCCGAAGCAACGGGGTTCGATCTGAACGCAACAATGTCCGAATCGCTGACGCGATTGGTGAAGCGGGTCCGGGAAGAGCTCGACGGGATCGCAGCACCCAGCACGAAAGGCAATCGCTCAAGAGCATCGCATTTGAATGGTCTGACGCGAGCCGCAGGCGAGCTTTCTCAAGCGTCAAGCGGTGGCGGAAATTCCGAATAGCGGGAACTGAGATCGGAGAGGATGAGAGATGCGGATTTTTGGGAGGGTAACGCGCGGTCGTAGGGCAAGATAAAGCGAAGTACCACACCATACGTTATGTCGCGCGTTTCCCTTTAATCCCAAGGATTTCTCGACATGAAGCAACATTATGAAAATATCGTTCTCATAAGAGCTCCGGGTGACATTTCGCCGTCCTGGAATCAGTTTCGGGCACCGCTTCTTGCGGGCATTTCGACAGTCCTAATGGCAGCGGCCATCACGTTCCTGATGCGACACTTTCGAATCGGCCTGACCCCTTCCAATAGTTCATGCGCCGAGGGTTTCTATCGCCTCGTCGACGCGCCGATAAGACCTGGCGAGCTCGCTGTAGCATGCCTTCCGGTCAACGCTGAGCAAGAAGGTCTAATGCGCGGATACCTCGGTGACGGCGATTGTCCGGGCGGCGCCGAGCCGGTGCTGAAGGTGATCGGCGGCTTGCGCGGCTATGAGGTGGACATCGAAGCGGGATGGATTGCGGTCAACGGCAAACGGCTCGCCAACAGCGCGACACTGACGCGCGACAGCGTTGGTCGCCCGCTCACGCACGTCGTGTGGGGTAAGCGCCGAGTCGGCCCGGAAGAGGTCTGGCTATTTGGTTTGAACAACCGGCGGAGCTGGGATTCCCGATACTTCGGTCCGATTCCCTTGCGGGCGATTCGCGGAGTTGCCGAGCCTCTGTTGACGTGGTGACGAGTAATGGCGAGTGGCGCACACAGCACAGAGCAGGGTCTTAGGGTTCACTACCTCACCAATCTCGGCGGCCTCGTTGCGCTTGCCGGCCTAGACATGGAGCCACCCGATTTTCTGCTCGGAGCTTTGCTCAGCATCGCGAGAGAGACGCTCGCCATTGGTCCGGAACAACGCGCGGAGATCGCGGCTATGGGACAGGTGAAGCTCGACGAGCGGGCGACTGGGAAACGCGCGTGGACATCCTGGAATCGGGCGCGGCAACTCCACAGCATCACACTTACGAGTGCGCAAATTCGCCGAGTAATCGTGGCTCTCGGAAGGTCGGCTCCGAAAGAAAGCGAAGCGCTCCCTTCGGCGCTGATGCGCACGCTGGAAGAGGTTGAGTGCGATGGCTAGTCGGCCTCGATTCAACAAAAAAGAGGTCGAAATCCGAGTTCGACCGAATCAGCGCGACGACCAGAGGAGGCCTCTCGTGCCCTGGTGGATGCGTTTGGAGACGAGACACCTTATCGCCAAACGCGCGCAGGTTCGAGGTAAGCGGGGACGTAACATTCGGACGCAAGGCGGGGCTTCTCAACGGCGGAGCGTCGTCAAGGTGATGTACACGCGCACTGGCAAGCCGAGGTCGAACGCGTGGGCCGCGCACGCACGATACCTGACGCGCGAAGGTGCACAGCTCGAGAACGAGAAGGGAATGGGATTCGACGCGGAACAGGATGGCATCGATATGGTCGCGGTGGTCAGAGAGTGGGAAAAGGCCGGCGATGAGCGGATGTGGCGAATCATCGTGTCCCCGGAAGACGCCGATCGCATGGACCTGAAGGACCATATTCGCGACCTCGTCGGAGCAATGGAAAGCGATCTTGGGACGAGGCTCGAATGGGTCGCTATCGACCACAACAATACAGACAACCCACATGCGCACCTGCTGCTGCGAGGCGTCGATCAGAGCGGCAAAGCACTGCTGATAGATCGGGACTATGTGAGGAACGGCATTCGCGCACGCAGCCAGGAAATCGCGAGCCGCGAGCTAGGACAGCGTCTCGAACCGGAAATGCTCCGCACCCGCGGAGAGACGATCACCAAGGAGCGATGGACGGAGATCGACCGAGCGCTGCAGCGGCGAATGAACGGAGACCGAGTGGCGGACTATCGCGGCCTCGTTCCGTCCAATGACGCGGCGCGAGTGCGCGCCGAGCAGGAATTTCAGCGGCTTCAGTTCCTAGAGGGGCTTGGGCTCGCACGCAAAACCGGCAGCCTAGCTTGGCAACTCTCGCCGGACCACGAGCGAGAATTGCGCGCACGCCAGCTTGCGATGGATGTCATCAAACGGCAGGCGGAGGCCAACAGAGTTCGCTCTCTGAATGAATTGGCTGACGAGCGAGACATGATGATTGCGAATTCCGCGACAAGAGGCGGCTACCAAGGACGCTTTGTTAGGTATTTCGAGGACGCGGAGGTCCGTCGCTTCGCGGGGCTCCAGCGGGGCCACACGGTAACAGCGATACCCACAGATCGCAGGGACCTCAGAGCTGGCCAGGAGTACGTCGCGCGGCTTCGCGGCCAGGAATGGGAGATCACCGAAGGGCGCGATCGCAGTCGCGGGCGCGGGAGGAGCTAAGACGATGGCTGAGCAACGTCCGTATCGATCGCGCGGCGCCGCACTAGGGCTGCAGGGGGTAAAGAAATTCGCCGCGGCGGTTCTCGGAGCGTCGTTTCTTACTGTGAACTTCATGACCACACAGCATACCGCGTGGCTCATGAGCGATTCGCCGCGACTAGGACCAGCTCTATTTGCGCTCCCGTGGACGGGACCAATTTACGCGCCGTGGAAGTGGATGGTATGGGCGTGGCATTGGCGGGGAATCGAGCGGATGAAGCCCCTGTGGGTTCTTGGCATTCGCGAGGTCCTTTATCCGATGGCGCCGCTGACCCTCCTTGCAATTGTAGCGTTGGCTGTGACGCGGAAGGGATGGCTCCAGGGATCGGCAGACCTTCACGGGTCAGCCCGGGGGGCGACCACAAGGGACGTAAAGAAGGCTGCGTTTCTAGAAACGCAGACGTGGATCGGGAGGCGCCTTCGGCGTCTGGCTATTAGGCTGCGCCTGGTCGGTCCACGCCAGAGCAAAGCGGGTATCTTCCTCGCGACCTGGCTGC